>OJKJ01001154.1_pt1 | contig 10539 bp, 8 predicted proteins | sample 1596491 | NCBI WGS metagenome assembly OJKJ01 (sample SAMEA4350160, study PRJEB24818) | metagenome | biome: human; feature: gut; material: faeces | place: Denmark | collected 2013-09 | reverse complement strand
GACGAGGTAGATAGGGCAGAGGTGGAAGCATGGCAACATGTGTAGCTGACTGTCACTAATAGGTCGAGGGCTTAACCAAGTTGGTTTAGGTTGTCAGAAATGGCAGAGGAAGTAAGAACGGATGAAAGATATGTACAATGTGTGGTTTTGAGGGTATATGTAAAACCTTCAAAACAGGTTTGGCCTGGTGGCTCAGCTGGTTAGAGCGCCGCCCTGTCACGGCGGAGGTCGTGGGTTCGAATCCCATCCGGGTCGTTTTAACAGAATATTTCGTATGTGGGATCTTAGCTCAGCTGGGAGAGCATCTGCCTTACAAGCAGAGGGTCACAGGTTCGAGCCCTGTAGGTCCCATTCAGTATGTAAAGTCCGAATGAGTAATTCGCCGATGTGGCTCAATTGGCAGAGCAGCTGATTTGTAATCAGCAGGTTATCGGTTCGAGTCCGATCATCGGCTTGCATAAAACAATAAAAACTAAATAGTATATAATATGGATGGTTTCCCGAGTGGCCAAAGGGGACAGACTGTAAATCTGCTGCAAATTGCTTCGGTGGTTCGAATCCACCACCATCCACTTGATACACTTCTAAAAAGAGGGCGTATCGAATATAATTTAATAACGCGGGGTGGAGCAGTCTGGAAGCTCGTCGGGCTCATAACCCGAAGGTCGCAGGTTCAAATCCTGCCCCCGCAATTTTTTGTGAGAACTTTAAGTATACTTACAGATGTACATGCCCAGATAGCTCAGTTGGTAGAGCAGAGGACTGAAAATCCTCGTGTCGTTGGTTCGATTCCGACTTTGGGCATTATGGGATACTAGCTCAGGTGGTAGAGCACTTGACTTTTAATCAAGTTGTCCGGGGTTCGAGTCCCCGGTGTCTCATCGAAATGAAGCCTTGAAACAATTTCTGTTTCAAGGCTTTTTTTATCTTTGTTTTATTTTTTTAAAACTCTATTATAATGTATGATGAAGTAAAGCGATAGGGAGGATTGGCGATGGAGGAAAAGTACCGGGCTGAGATTGAAAAGAAACGGGCAGAGAGTGTCAATCGCGCCTGGAAGATTATCAGCGTATTCGTCGTGGTATTTCAACTTTTAATGCTGATACTGATGGCTGCGAAACCGGGGGGCCCGTTTAAGACACAGAGGAGAACTATTTACTGTATCTTGTATCTGACTCTTTTCCTGGTTACGGGAATTGCCATGATTCTGAATCGGAATTTCTGGAGAAGGGAAAAGAAAAATTACCATCAGTATCTTCATGCTGAGCTGGTTTACGCGGCATTTATCTGCTTCTGGGGCTGTTGTGTTACCTTGAACGATCAGCTGGGAGGAAATGATTTAAGCGTATTTACATATATGATGCTGTCCGTGGCAGCACTTGGTTTTTTGGAGCCGGTGAAGGCTGGAGTTATTTTTATGGCGGCATTTGTCTTTTTAAATATCTGTCTGCCGGGAATCCAGACGATTGAGAATAATATTTTCAGCAATATTATAAACAGTTTTTCAATCGCGGGTATTTCTACGGCCATCTCTTATTCGCTTTACCGGAATAAGGTGATTGTCACAAAGCAGGAGGTGACGATCCGAAAACAGTACGAGGAGATTACCAGGGTAAATGAGATTCTGAGCCATCAGGCCATGGTTGATGAGCTGACAGATATGAATAACCGGCGGTATATGGAATGGTTTATCGGGGAGAAAATCAAGAGACTGGAAGAGGAATCCGGTACGATCTCGTGTATGATGCTGGATATCGATTATTTTAAGCAGTTTAACGACCGGTATGGTCATATTGCAGGGGATGTGTGTCTGAAGAAGATTGCGGAGGTTATCCGGGAATGCTGTCAGAATAATGATGTGGCGGCTATTCGTTTTGGCGGGGAGGAATTTTTTATCTGCCTGTTCCGGTGGGATCGGGATGAAGCAGTGGAAATGGCGGAGACAATACGAGAGAAGATCGCTGAATGCCGTTTTAAAATCAATGGTGAGGAAGAAGGCTCGGTTACCATCAGCATTGGAGTCTACACCTGGCATGGGGAAGGTAGGGTGCAGATGGATGATCTGGTCTGTCTATCGGATAAGGCGCTGTATCAGGCGAAGAAGAACGGAAGAAACAGAGTTGAGGTACTGCCATAAAAGGATCTGCCAGGAAACCGGATTAACGGTTTTCTGACAGATCTTTTTTTTCTGTGGTTTCTCTTCGGATCAGAATGGGAGTGATTGTCTTATGGACCGGTTCCTTCAGGGGAGCCGGTTTTCTTTTTTTGCGTTCATTCATCTGGCTGACAAGGAGACTTACCGCCTCATTGGCTATGCGGTCTATCTGCTGTCCTATTGTGCTGATGGGGATAACCGCTTCCCTGGCAACCGGGGAGTCGTCAAAGCCTATGATATAATAGTCGTCAGGCAGCGTGCCGTATTTACGGACGATTAAGTTTAACAGGATATTGGCATGGGTGTCGTTGGATACGAAGATGCCTTTTCGCATGCCGGTATAAGAGGTCTCCAGTTCTTCCAGGATATCTTTTAAGTACAGGAGAGAGGAATCATAGGTGTTCTCTGTTTTGTGGCAGTATATACGGTTTTTTATATTATTTTCTTTGCAGAAATCCATGAAGCCCTGGATTCGTCCGTAGGCGGGGATATTCTGGGCGGTCGGTGTATTGATATGGATCAGTATGTCACAGTTATGTCTGGCCAGGAGGCTGGTGGCCTGTATGGCGCCCATGTAATTATCGGTGTTGATGCTGGAGACATACTGATCCTCCCGTTCTATGGTGACAATAGGGATCTGAAGGTCTGCCAGCTCCCTGGAGGACAGTGTGTGGCTCAGGACAATAAGGCCCTCTATCTTATAGGCAAGAAGCTCCTGGATGTACTGGCGTTCCGTCTCCGCGTTTTCATGGCCGATGAATACCAAAAACTTGTATCCGTACGTCTCATAGGTGGCAAGGATCTGATTCAGCATTTCTGAATAATAGTGCAGATAAAGGTTTGGAATCAGGATACCGACAAATTCTGTCTTGCCGTTGGCCAGGATGCGGGCTACCTTGTTTTCTTTATAGTTGAGCTTTACCAGAGCGTCGGAAATGATCTGCTGGTTCTCAAGCGTGAGGGAATCCGGATTATTAAAGTATCTGGATATCGTTGTCTTGGAAAAATGTGTGTATTGTGCAATATCGTCAAAGGTTATATTCTTTTTTTGTGTCATCCTTGATGCCTCTTTTCAAAATGTAGGGTGTTTTTATGAAAAGGAGTTTTTTTCCAGTGAAGATTCCTGTGACTGTCTGGAATTTCGCTCCTTCCTCTTTATTCAGTATAACAAAAATAGATGAGTGGTTCAAGAGTAATCGGTTAAGTAACCGGTTTTGTGAAGAACGCACAAATTGTGTTTGCCGTATTAGGGCAGTTTTACGAAAAGCAGTTTATGCATTGACAAATTGACCAAAGGAGTGTTATGATAAAAACATAAAGTAACCGGTTACTTTACCGGTTACACAAAATAAGGCCGATAAAAATTGCAGCGTTAAAGGAGGAATGAGGATGATGAAAGGTATTGGTACGAAGGCCATTAAAATCGGAGTCATGATGGTGACGGCGGTTCTGATGCTGACGGGATGCAGGTTTGGATTTGCCAGTGATCCGGATGATCCGAATGAGGTGGTACAGGAAGAGCCGATTGACACGTCGGTGGATACGTTTGAATATGACGCTTCTCTGTCGGGTACGAAAATCACGCTTTTGAATTCCAAGGCGGAGATACAGGTGGCTTTGACGAAGATGGCTGAGGAATATGAGAAGAAATCGGGAGTCCATGTGGAGGTTATGCCGGTTACGGATGGGGACTCTCCTTATACCAAGGTTGTCAGCATGTACAACTCGGGGACGCCGCCTACTATGGCAATTCTGGATACTACCGATGTGATCGCGCTGGCTGAGGAAAAAGCGGTTGATCTGACGGGAGAGCCCTGGACTGCGGAGGCGGAAGGTTATCTGACAGAGGTGAATGGAAAGATATACAGCTTCCCGCTCTGTATTGAAGGCCGCGGGCTGATTTATAATCGGTCGGTGATTGAAGAAACGCTGGGAAGGGAATTCGATCCTCTGTCTGTTACGACTATGGAGGAGTTTGCGGCACTTCTGGATCAGCTGACGGAGGCCGGCATGAAACGGCCTGTTTCTGTGGCAAAGGAAGACTGGTCTCTGGGAGCGCACCAGCTCCAGTATATCTATGAGACGTATGACGGGACTTCTGAGGGTGCCCAGGAGGTTATCGAGGCGATCAAGGAAGGGACACTGGATTTAAATTCTTATGACCGTTTGAATCAGTTTTTAAATATGTTTGATATCTTAAGGGAGTATAACGTGGCGAGAAAGGATCCGCTGGGGGCCGATTATGACGAGATGGCCATCGATCTGGTGGATGGAAAGACCGCTTTCTGGTTTAACGGCAACTGGGCATGGCCGAATCTTTCAGAGGCCGGTGCGGAGAATTCAGATGCGTATGGCTTTCTTCCATACTTTTTGAATAACGATCCTGAGGATTTTGCCAATCGGGAGATCCAGGCGTCTCCGTCTAAACAGATTATGATAGACGGGCGCGTTGTCTCGGATCAGGAGAGGGCGGCGGCCAGGGAGTTCTTGAACTGGATTGTATTCAGTGAGATCGGACAGCAGATGATCGTGAAGACGTGTAATCTGATCCCGCCATTTCAGAATAATCCTTACGAACCGGCTGATCCGCTGAGCCGGGATATTTACAACCGGGTTCATGAAGAGAGGGCGTTTAACGCGTCTGCTATCGTTCCAAATGACCATTGGGCGGTTCTGGGAGCATCCATGCAGAAATACCTGGCGGGCAGAAGCAGCCGGGAGGAACTGATTCAGTCGATTGAGAACTATTGGGAAGAACAGAGATAGGAGAGAGGTGTCCAGGATGAAATCAAAGAGCAAAGGGAAAGATTTCTGTATTTTTGCATTGCCCGGATTATTCTGCTTTTTTGCAGTTGTGATTGTTCCGTTTATCTACGGCGTCTATTTGACGATGACGGACTGGAACGGCGTTTCGGATGTGAAGAATTTTATCGGTCTGCAGAATTTTGCCGGGGTTATGAAGGACGGACAGTTCTGGTCGTCTCTGCTTCTGACCTTTAAGTATGTGATCGTGGTGGTGGTATTTGTAAATGTGTTGGCGTTTATGATCGCCTATCTGCTGACAAGAGGAATTAAGGGACAGAACTTTTTCAGGGCCGGATTTTTTACACCGAACCTGATCGGGGGCATCGTTCTCGGATATATCTGGCAGTTCGTATTTTCAAGAGTATTTGTGGGGATCGGTGATGCTACGGGCTGGGGACTGTTTGAGGCCTCCTGGCTTTCGGAACCGACAAAGGCATTCATTGCACTGGTGATTGTCACGGTGTGGCAGCTGTCCGGATATATGATTCTTATCTATGTGGCCGGTTTTATGGGACTGAGTGATGATGTGATGGAAGCAGCTACGATTGACGGTGCTTCGGGATGGACGAAAATGAAGAGCATTATTATGCCTCTTATGATGTCCTCCATTACCATATGCCTGTTCCTGACACTGTCCAGGGCATTTATGGTATACGATGTGAATCTTTCCTTAACGGCGGGTGCGCCTTACGGGACCACGGAGATGGCGGCCATGCACGTGTATGAAAAGGCATTTACATCGAGACGGTTTGGTGTGGGCCAGGCGGAGGCGCTGATCCTGTTCGTGATCGTGGCCTGCATCAGCGGTATTCAGGTTTATTTGACTAAGAAGAAGGAGGTGGAAGCATAATGGCGGGAGAGAAAGCAGGAAGCGGTAAGAAGAGAAAAAAATCGGAGCTTGCGGCTACAGCAGGGCTGATCGTAATATTTATTCTTTATATGTTCCCATTCTACATGGTGGTGATTAATTCCCTGAAACAGAAACGGGATATTATCAAGAGTCCATTTTCCTGGTTGTATACAATTAAGGGACTGTCGTTTGATAACTTTGTGAAGGCGTTTGTTCAGATGGATTTTTTGAATGCATTTAAGAATTCCCTGATCGTGACGGTGTTTGCAACGGCGCTCGTTACGCTGTTGGCGGCTATGCTGGCCTACTATATCGTGCGGAATAACAATGCGATTTCCAGGATTGCCTTTGTTTTGATGGTGGCTTCCATGATTATTCCGTTCCAGGCGATTATGATTCCGCTGGTAAGTATCTATGGCGGTAAGCTGAATGTGCTGAATCACAGGAGCACGCTGGGGTTTATGCATACGGGATTTTCCATGGCGATGTCCGTGTTTATGTTTCATGGATTTATTAAGGGAAATGTTCCGGTGGCGCTGGAGGAGGCCGCGAATATTGATGGATGTACCCACACCCAGACATTTTTCAGAATTGTTTTTCCACTGCTGAAGCCGATTATTTCCACGATGGTAATCCTGAATTCACTGGCGTTCTGGAATGATTTCCTGTTGCCGTCTCTGGTGCTGTCGGATAAGAAGCTGCTGACGCTGCCTCTTTCCACCTACAGCTTCTACGGCACGTATTCGGCGGATTACGGCACGATTATGGCGGGACTGCTGTTGTGTGTAATACCGGTGTTAATCCTGTATATTACGCTTCAGAAGCAGATTATCAGCGGCGTGGTGGCTGGAGCAGTAAAATAGATGGTCCTGGCGGACAGAGGACTGCCACAAAAACAGACAGAAGGAGAGGCTGCATACGATGACAACTAATACAATACATATAAAGGCTCCGGGATGCTGGATGAATGATCCGAATGGATTTATTTATTACAGGGGGAAGTACCATATGTTTTACCAGTGCTTTCCCTATGGACCGAGGTGGGGGAGAATGCACTGGGGACACGAGGTGAGTGAGGACCTGGTGCACTGGGAACATAAAGGAATTGCCTTATTTCCAAGCAAGCGGGGGGACCGGGATGGGTGTTTTTCCGGAAGTGCGGTGGAACAGGATGGAAAATTATATCTGTACTATACCGGTGTCCGTTATCTTTTAGAGGATCCCGAGGACACGAATCTCTGTTTGGATGATCAGTTTGTCTCGGCACAGATGATGATTACATCGGAGGATGGAATTCATTTTGACAATATAAAGGATAAAAGAGAGATTATAGCTCCAATCGGGGAACGGGAAAGGGGCGATGCAGCTCATACGAGGGACCCTAAGGTGTGGCGCGGGGCGGACGCCTGGTATATGGTGCTGGGGACCCATGGAGATGACGGAAATGGCAGACTGCTCTTTTACCGCAGCGCTGATCTGGAAAACTGGTCGTATGTGAATGCCGTGTCGAAAAGCGGTTTTGGCTGGATGTGGGAGTGCCCGGATTACTATGAGACAAAGGGGGGAAAGGTTCTGTCATTTTCTCCTATGGGATTTTTAAAGGATGGGTATAAAGAAGAGAATCAGAATATCTGCATGGTTGTGGACTTTGAGGAAGAGAGCTGTACCATGACGATGCCGGATCAATACCAGTTTCTCGATTATGGTCTGGATCTCTATGCGGCGCAGAGCACGGTGGATCAGGATGGCCGGAGAGTGATGGCCGCATGGGTCCGTATGCCGGAGACGGTGGGCGGTGAATGGATTGGGATGATGTGCAGTCCAAGAGTGGTGGAAGTGGAGGACGGCCATATTTATTTCCGGATGCATCCGGCGGTCAGGAAGGCCTACAACAGAGCGATTGATACGCCGGAGGAGGCTGCGGAAGCGGGATATCGGGCAGAGGCAGATTTAGAGGATGGTGATGGTATCGATGTTGGCGGATACCGGATTTGCCGGAAAGGGAATCGAATCTGTACGGACCGGAGCCTGACTGCGGGAAATGACAGGGAGTGCAGAATGCAGTTTGAGACGCCGGAGATGAAGAAGGGCGGCCATGTGGAGATTCTGGTGGATTCCAATCTGATTGAGGTTTTTGTGAATGACGGCGAGTACGTTATCTCAAATGTGGTATATGGGATTGGAAATGAGATCGAGTCGGATCGAAAGGTGAAGCTGTTTACGATAGAATAATACAAATAGTACAGTGATTGTTAGAAGTCTGTAAATATTTAGTGATTACAGGGCGTGTTTGGCGAGGAGATATGGTGAGATGGACTACTGTAAGGAATATGAAAAACGGTTTGACAGGTACTATGACGAGCTGAAATGGCTCTACTGCGAGTTATATCAGAATCAGGATGAGGCGTTAAAGCAGCTTTGCGGTCAGATGTACCGGTTTTATACGGAGAGGAAGGCGGCTCTTAAGACGATGGACCGGGAGCGGGAGAAGGACCCGCAGTGGTATAAAGGAAACCGGATGGTCGGTATGATGATGTATGTGGACGCATTTGCCGGGGATTTAAACGGGGTTTTAAAGCATCTGGACTATATTGAGGAATGCGGGGTCAATTATCTGCATCTGATGCCGCTTCTCGATACGCCGGAGGGCAGGAGCGACGGCGGATACGCGGTATCTGATTTCCGGAAGGTGAGGCCTGATCTGGGGACTATGGAGGACTTAGAGTGCCTGGCAAAGGAGTGCCATAAACGGGGGGTTAGCATCTGTCTGGACTTTGTGATGAACCATACCTCGGAGGACCACGAATGGGCCAGAAAGGCGAAGGCGGGCGATCCGGAGTATCAGAGCCGGTACTTCTTCTACGACAATTACGATCTGCCGGCACAGTTTGAGCGGACAGTGCCGGAGGTATTTCCAACTACGGCTCCGGGGAATTTTACCTGGGTGCAGGAGGCGGGAAAATATGTGATGACAACATTTTATCCCTATCAGTGGGATTTGAATTACTGGAATCCGGTTGTGCTGAATGAGATGGCCCAAAATATGCTGAACCTGGTGAACCGGGGGATTGATGTAATCCGTATTGATGCGGTTCCCTACATCTGGAAACAGCTGGGAACGAACTGCAGGAATCTGCCGCAGGTGCACACCATTGTGCGGATTATGAGAATTATCTGTGAGATTGTGTGTCCGGGGGTCCTTCTGCTCGGAGAGGTGGTAATGGAACCGGATAAGGTGGTTCCGTATTTCGGCAGCGTGGAGAAGCCGGAGTGTCACATGCTTTATAATGTGACGACCATGGCGGCTACCTGGAACAGCGTGGCGACAAAGGATATCCGGCTGCTTCGCCAGCAGATGAATGTGGTGAGCGGGCTGCCGAAGGATTACGTTTTCTTAAATTATCTGCGCTGTCACGACGATATCGGATGGGGACTGGATTATCCGTGGCTGAGACAATTCGGGATTGATGAGGTCAGCCATAAAAAGTATTTGAATGATTTTCTGACCGGGCAGTATCCGGGATCGTTTGGACGGGGAGAGTTGTACAATTCAGACCCTGAGTCCGGGGATGCAAGATTATGCGGAACAACGGCATCGTTATGCGGTATTGAAAAGGCCGCGTTTGAGAAGGACGCAGAAGCCCTTGAAAAGGCTGTAAGGCTGGATCTGATGCTTCATGCGTATATGTTGTCGCAGTCAGGGATTCCGGTGATCTACAGCGGCGATGAGATCGGTCAGGAGAATGATTATACCTACCACGAGAATCCCAGAAAATGGGATGATTCCCGTTATCTGCACAGAGGCGATTTCCGGTGGGATCTGGAGAAGAAACGCAGTGTGAAGGGCAGTCTTCAGGAAAAGATTTTCGACGGCATTAAGAAGCTGGAGACGATCCGGGCACAGGTTCCGGTTTTCTGCACGGACGCGCGGGTGTGGACCATTGACACGTGGGATGATTCCATCCTGGGGCTGGTGAGAGAGTACGGGGAGGAGAAGGTAATTGCCCTCTTTAATTTCAGTGAATTTGATAAAGTCGCGTGGATCAACGAGGAGGATGGGATGTATACGGATCTGATCTCGGGGAGAGCGATGGAGGCGAAAGGGGTGGAGATACCTGCTTATGGAGTTTACTGGCTTATGAGGGAAAACGGGATTGAGGAGAATAAATAATTGATAAAGTAAAAAGGATCTGGAGACGCTGCGTCCCGGATCCTTTTCTTTATTCATCAAATTCTACAATCACATAATAGCCTCTGTCGTTGTGCTTGACTTCTTTTACGATTCCGTGGTCGGATTTGATGCGGTCACGGCCGGTATAGCAGCCGGACATGGCAACGGCCGGATCGATGATATAGCTGTAGCTGCTGGTTCCTTCCCTCTCGATAATGGATACTTCATCACCCGCCTTGACGAGTCCGGGGCGCTCCATCTTAAATTCGATTGTTCTCACAATGAATCACCTCCTGGTTAATCCGCTTAGCAAGGTACTTCACGGCTTAGTGGATTAGCTTATTTATTTATTTATTTATTTATTTATTGATGCGGGTGAAGTTCTAGGTATTATGTATGGCTGTCTGGCGACGGCCGCGAGAGCCAAATATCCCGCAGTTTGATACAAAGGCTCTGACTTCGACATCTATTATAAAACTGATATGAAAAAATGTAAAGAAAGGAAAAACGAAAGAAAATCTTACGTTTTATTATAATACAATATTAAATTATTGAATA
>OJKJ01001151.1_pt1 | contig 10556 bp, 9 predicted proteins | sample 1596491 | NCBI WGS metagenome assembly OJKJ01 (sample SAMEA4350160, study PRJEB24818) | metagenome | biome: human; feature: gut; material: faeces | place: Denmark | collected 2013-09 | reverse complement strand
CTGTCTCGTGGGCTCGGAGAGGTGTATAAGCGCCAGGGATAGGCAAGGCCGTACCCCGCCGCTGCCGCGTCGGAGCCGGTGGCCTCGATGGCCGCGGCCAGGCCGGGCGTGCTGGTGAGGGCCCCGGAGAGCATTCCCACCGCCAGATCGGCGGGCACGCCGATCAGCTTCACAATGGCCACGCAGGACAGCGCCCCCGCGCCGATGATAATCACGCCCAGCAAAATATAAGATTTCGCGTTCTTCTTAAAGTTCCTGAAAAATTTCGGTCCGGCGATAAAACCCACCGCTGTCACGAAACAGACTAACCCCATGTCCCGGACCAGACCGGGCACGGACACCCCCAGGTGGCCGAATACCAACGCCACCAGAAGAATACCCGCGGTGCCCAGATCCAGCCCGCAGACCTTGATACTGCCGACCAGATAACCCAATACTGCAATGAGAAACACCATCAAAAGCGTGCTGTCCAACAAGTTGGCCTGAATCCATCCCCATACATCCATCTCGATCACCTTCCCCTTTCAAAACCGGTCGCCAATCAGTGGCGTCCCTCGTGAGCGTAGGGGGGCAGCAGCAGCGGGGATACCTTGTCGTTGTGAACCCCGGCTTCCTCCAGCTCTTTTGCAAACTTCTCCACGTGCTCCAGCGTCATGGTTCCCAGCTCCACCTCGTTGCAGCGGGCTGCGGCGGCCTTTCCGGCGTCGCGTCCGAACACGATGATGTCCAGCAGGGAGTTGCCCATCAGGCGGTTACGCCCGTGGATACCGCCCACGGCCTCGCCTGCCACCATCAGGTTGTGGATGGTCTTGGTGGCGCAGTCCGCATTGATCTCCAGTCCACCGTTCTGATAGTGCAGGGTCGGGTAGACCAGGATCGGCACCTCTCTCATATCGATGTCATAGTTTAAGTACATGCGCAGCATGGCCGGGATACGCTTCTCAATGGTTCCCTTTCCATGGATCATCTCGATCATGGGGGTGTCCAGCCATACGCCGAAGCCGCCGCCCGGGGTGGGAACGCCCTTGCCGCGGTCCGAGCACTCCCGGATAATGGAGGCCGCCGCCACGTCGCGGGTCTCCAACGGATGCATGAACGCCTCGCCGTCGCAGTTCACCAGCATAGCGCCAACGGAACGCACCTTCTCCGTCACCAGAGCGCCGAAGAGCTGCGCCGGGTAAGCCACGCCGGTGGGATGGTACTGGATGGTATCCTGGTACAGCAGGGGCGCGCCCACGCGGTAGCCAAGCACCAGGCCGTCAGCAGTGGCGCCGTAGTGGTTGGAGGTGGGGAATCCCTGGTAGTGCAGCCGTCCCGCGCCGCCGGTGGCGATGATCACCACCTTGGCCCTGGCCACCAGGTACTCGCCGGTCTCCATGTTCTGGAGCACAGCGCCCGCAACCTGTCCCTTGTCGTCCAGGATCAGCTCAACGGCGGAGGTAAAGTCCACCACCGTGATGCCGCGGTTGATCACCTCGTCCCGCAGCACGCGCATGATCTCAGCGCCGGAGTAGTCCGCGCAGGCGTGCATACGCTTTCTGGAGGTGCCGCCGCCGTGGGTGGTCACCATGGTGCCGTCGGGGTTTTTATCGAACATAACGCCTAAGTCGTTTAACCACTGGATGGCCTCAGGCGCTTCCATTACCAGTTTTTTCAGCAGCTCCGGCTTGGCCGCGTAGTGTCCGCCGCCGAAGGCGTCCAGGAAATGCCTCTGGGGGGAGTCGTTCTCCTTGTCGGCCGCCTGGATGCCGCCCTCCGCCATCATGGTGTTGGCGTCGCCGATGCGCAGCTTGGTGGCGATCATCACGTTTGCGCCGCCCTTGTGGGCCTCGATGGCCGCGGAAGCGCCCGCGCCGCCGCCGCCGATGACCAGCACGTCCACGTCGTAGTCAATCTGGTTTAAGTCCAGATCCACGCCCAGCAGGCGGCTGTTGGCCTGGAGCAGCTCGCCCAGCTCAACCGGCACCTTCTCGCCCTTGTTGGGGCCCATTACCAGGGTGGAAAAGCCGCTTTCCTTGTAGTCAGGATGATACTGCCTTAACAGATTGTGCTTCTCGTCCGCATCCATTCTTCTGAGATCGGCACCGATTCTGGAGGGCCTGGTGGCCTCCACTTTTTTTATGGAATCAAGCATTTCTTGTGTCAACATGTGTCATCCCTCCTTATTTCTCAATATCGCGTTTGTTGTACAGTTCCTTCAGCTCGGCGATGGGCTTCTCCATGATCTGCTCGATCAGCTCGTCGTACTCGCCGTGGCGGATCTCCTCAACGCGCTTTTCCAGGTGCTCGGTCTTGGGAGCTAAGTATTTGCCGGTCAGTCTCCTGGCCAGCAGTCCCACCATGGGATGGGAGATGCCCGCCGGACATCTGGTGGAGCAGATTCCGCAGCCTACGCAGTCAAAGGACTCGTGGGCGCATTTCTCGAACTCGCCTCTCTGAGCGTAGGCGATATACTGCATGACGTTTAACTTCTGGGGGCACGCCTTGGTGCAGGCGTTGCAGCCGATGCAGCTGTAAATCTCCGGGTAGAGCTCCATCATAATCTGCTCTTTGGGTTTGATCTCCTCCAGGTTGTAGGTCCGCTTATCCGTGGGGAAGAAGGGAATGCTGGCCACATACATGCCTTCCTGCACCTGGGTCTGACAGGCCAGACAGGTCTTTAACTCATTCTTGCCCTTGATGCGGTAAATCGTGGCGCAGGCTCCGCAGAAGCCATGGCGGCAGCCGCAGCCTCTCACAAGTTTGTATCCGGCGTATTCCATGGCCGTCATGATGGTTAAGTCAGCCGGCACCGAGTATTTTTTACCAAAGAAATAAACATTTACCATTTCCTGCATTTTCTCTACCAATCCTTCCTCTTAATATTCGTCTGGCAATTCGTCGATCTCATCACAGCGGAACACGGGACCGTCCTTGCAAACATACTTGGAACCGATGTTGCAGCGTCCGCATTTTCCGATTCCGCATTTCATCTTCAGCTCCAGGGTGGTAAACACCTGTGTCTTTTCAAAGCCCATTTCCTGCAGGGCCGCCAGCACGAATTTGATCATGATCGGCGGGCCGCAGACCAGCACGGTCTTGTCTGTGGAGAATTCCAGCTCTTTTAAGTAGGAGGGAACAAAGCCCACATGGCCGTCCCACTCCGGCTGCTCCCGGTCAATGGTCAGGTACACGTCCACGCCGTCCCGTTTGGACCAGTCGTTCTGAATCTCGTCCAGTCCCACCAGGTCCTGCATGGAGCGGGAGCCGTAGAGAATCTCCACGCTGCCGTAATTTTCCCGCTTGTCCAGCACGTAGTTGATCACGGAGCGCAGGGGCGCAAGGCCGATTCCGCCTGCGATGAACAGCAGGTTCTGGCCCTTTAGGGCGGTTTCCACCGGGAAGGAGTTTCCGTAGGGGCCGCGGACCGTAATCTCGTCGCCCACCTCCATGGTGTGCAGGTAATCGGTCAGGGAACCGCAGCGCTTGATGCTGAATTCCTGGTATTCCTTGTTGGTCGGGGAGGAGGTGATGGAGAACATGGCCTCCCCCACTCCGGGCACCGCCAGCATGGCGCACTGGCCCGGCATATGTTCAAACAATTTTCCGCCCTGGGGGCTTACCACCCGGAAGGTCTTGACATCCGGGGTCTGATCCTTGATATCCGTGATCACGCCCACCATGGGGACTAATTCGTCGTGTTTATGGCTTCCGCCGCATCCGCAGCTACACATCTTCAGACACCCCCAGACTCTTGATAACTTTCACAATGTTTAACGAAGAAGGACATTTGCTCACGCAGCGGCCGCAGCCCACGCAGGAGAACATCCCGTCGTTGTTTTCGGGGAAATACACCAGCTTGTGCATGAACCGCTGGCGGAACCGCTCCTTCTGGCTGTTACGGATATTGCCGTGGGCCATCAGCGTGAAATCGGAGTACATGCAGGAGTCCCAGCAGCGGAACCTCTGGATGCCATTTCCGGTGTTGTAGTCCCGGATGTCGTAGCACTGGCAGGTGGGGCAGATAAAGGTGCAGGTGCCGCAGGCCAGACAGGCCTTGTACATTTCCTCCCATTTGGGAGAGTTGAACAGCTCCAGCATCTCCGTGTTCTTGAAGGTCTCCAGGGAAATGCCGCTGTAGGGCAGCTTTTCCACGATGGCGGCCACGCTGGCCTGTTCCGCTTCCACGGCGGCCTCTCCGGCCTCATCGGCGGGAACCAACAGCGCCTGGGCTGCCAGATCGGCGGTCAGATTCTCGCCCTTCTCGGTATTCGCTCTCCAGTAGAGCGTATCGTCAACGATCCAGGTGGTCACATCTCCCGCCGGGTTCTGGGCCTCAACGCCGAATACCTTGCAGAAGCAGGTCTCCTCCGGCTCATGGCAGGCCATGGAGATCAGCACGCCGTGATTTCTGCGGGCCTCATAAAACTTGTCCACCGGGTCCGCCAGAAATACCTTGTCCAGCACCTCGATTCCCTTCACGTCGCAGCCGCGGATGCCGAAAATGGCAAAGGGCGCGTCCGCCAGCTCCTCGGGGGTAATGGAGATCTTTTTACCTTCCCGGTAGCAGGTGTAAAGGTTCTCGCTCTGGGGGAAGAAGAAATCCTTGGGGGATTTCACGGTGTTTAACGCGTCCAGGGCGGTTTCCGCCTCCTGGGACCAGATTCCGTAGTTGACCTGGCCGTTTTTGCGCAGGGGCATATATAAATCCATCCGGCCGGCAATGGCGGCGAATAAGGACGGTAACTGTTCTTTTGCAATCTTATACATACGTTATCCCCTTTCCCCAACAATGCTTGGCTCAACGTCGTCCATCTTAAACGCGGTCAGGGGGGCAAGAGCCTCGGCGTCCTCGCCTGCCTGGTACGTTCCGTAGAATCCATTGATATCCTTAATTAACTTCCGGTTCAGCAGATGGAGCGGGATTCCCTGGGGACATACCCGGCTGCACTCACCGCAGTCCGTACATCTTCCGGCCACATGGAAAGCGCGGATCAGATGGAACATCTGCTCCTCAAAGGTGTCCGCGTTGGCCTTCTGGGCGGTGTCGAAGCGGTCGCTGTCGAACACGCACTTGTTGCAGCTGCAGGCCGGACACACGTTCCGGCAGGCGTTGCAGCGGATGCACTTGGAGAGCTCGCCCTGCCAGAAGGCAAAGCGCTCCTCCGGGCTCATGGCCTCCAGCTCCTTCACCTTGGCGAAACGGTCCTCGGGCTTCACCGCAAGCTCCACGTCCGCGCCGATCAGCTCGTCGTACACCATGTGCTCCGTGCCCTTGCAGACCTTGCAGCGCTCCATCACCGCATCCCCGTAGGCGCAGGTCTTATCTCCGTAGATAGTGCCGATCTTTAAGGTATCGCCGTCCTCTTCCACGGTCTCAATTCCCTTGATCCCCAGTCCCTTAATGGCCTCGATATCCAGCTTGCCCCTGCAGCCCACGCCGATGATGTAAGCCTTCTCCCGGTCAATCCGGTGCTCCTTCACCAGCTGGTTGAAGCTGTAGGTGTCGCAGGGCTTTAAGAACACCAGGGTTCTGCCCTCCTTCTTGCCGGCCTCGATCATGTATTTGCTCAAATTTGCTCCGCAGAACCCGTCGTAGACCAGCGCGTCCAGCTCTTCCTCAGTGCCGAAAAACGCGGGCTCGGGATTGTAGGGCAGGTCGCAGCGCTTCCAGCCCAGCACGCGGACCACCGTGCCGTCGGCCAGCAATTCTTTGGCTCTCTTAATCATTTCCTGCATCGCAAATCCTCCAATCTCACATTCTTGCCCAGTTTGTGGATTTTTTCAATGAAATCGTTCATGGTGGCGGCAAACTTCACGCCCTCCGCGGCGGAAACCCACTCCACTCTGGTTCTGCCCTTCTCCACCCCGATGTAGTCCAGCAGGGAGAACAGCAGGGTCATTCTTCTTCTGGCGTAATAGTTGCCCGTGCTGTAGTGGCAGTCGCCCGGGTGGCAGCCGCAGATGATCACACCGTCCGCGCCCTTCTGGAATGCCCGCAGGATAAACAGCGGGTTCACACGGCAGGAACAGGGCACCCGGATGATCTTCACCTCGGCGGGATAGCCCAGGCGGCTGGTTCCGGCCAGGTCCGCGCCCGCATAGCTGCACCAGTTGCAGCAGAATGCGACGATGAGCGGCTTAAACTCCGTATTCTCGTGTTCTATTTGCATATTGCGTCCACCTCCGCGATTAATTGTCTGTTGGAGAATCCCTGCAGGTCCATTGCGCCGGAAGGACAGGCGACGGTACAGGCGCCGCAGCCCTGGCACAGAGCGGTGTTGACCACAGCCACTCTTCTGGTCTCACGGATTCCGTGGTCGAATACTTCCTTATTCTCATAGGAGATCGCGCCGTAGGGGCAAACCTTCTCGCAGGCGGAACAGCCGTTGCAGTACCGCTCGTCGGATTTGGCCGTACAGGGGTTGGTCACCAGCTTGTCCTTGGCTAAAAGGCCGATCACCTTGGCGGCCGCGGCTCCGGCCTGGGAAACGGTCTCGGGAATGTCCTTGGGGCCCTGGCACACGCCGGAGAGGAACACGCCCGCCGTGGGGCTCTCCACCGGACGAAGCTTGGGATGGGCCTCGGTCAGGAAGTTGTTGGTGTCGATGCTGGCGGTCAGCATGGTGGCCAAGCCCCGGACTGACGGATCGGGCTCGATGGCCGTAGCCAGCACCACCAGGTCGGTCTCCAGGATAATCCGCTTGTTGTCGATCAAATCCACGGCCTGGACTCTCAGATGGCCGTTATGCTCCGCCACCTTACCCACCTGGCCCTTGATGTAGTTGACACCGTACTCCTCAACCGCCCTGCGGTAGAACTCGTCGAAGTTCTTTCCCGGGGTTCTCACGTCGATGTAGAACACGTTGACCTCCACATCCGGGTACTTGTCGCGGATCAGCATGGCGTGCTTTGCCGTGTACATGCAGCAGATTTTGGAACAGTAGGTCTTGCCCTTGCAGGTCAGATCACGGGAGCCCACGCACTGGATAAAGGTTACGGACTTGGGGGCCTCGTGGTTGGAAAGGCGCTCTAAATGGCCCTTGGTGGGGCCGGCCGCGTTGGTCAGGCGCTCGAACTCCAGGGAGGTGATCACGTCCGGGCTCTGGTTGTAGGAATACTCGTCGAACTTGTCAAGCTTTATGGTGTCAAAACCGGTGGCTACCACGATGGCGCCGTACTCTCTGGTAATGATCTCGTCCTGCTGCTTGTAGTCGATGGCGCCCGCCGCGCAAACCTTCTCGCAGACGCCGCATTTTCCGGTCTGGAACTTAATGCAGTGTTCACGGTCGATCACCGGCACGTTGGGGATAGCCTGGGCGAAGGGGGTGTAGATGGCGCTTCTGGTGGATAAGCCCCGGTTGAACTCGCTGGGGGTCTTTTTGGACGGACATTTCTCGGAGCAGACTCCGCAGCCCGTACATTTGGTCATATCCACGCTTCTGGCCTTCTTGCGGATATCCACGGAGAAATCGCCCACAAAGCCGGACACCTTCTCCACCTCGCTGTATGTATAAATATTGATCTTGTCGTGGGCCGCCGCTTCCACCATCTTGGGGGTTAAGATACAGGCGGAGCAGTCCAGGGTGGGGAAGGTCTTGTCCAGCTGGGACATCTTGCCGCCGATGCTGGGGGTCTTCTCCACGATATCCACCTCGTAGCCCGCGTCCGCGATGTCCAGAGCGGTCTGGATTCCGGCGATGCCTCCGCCGATCACCAGGGCTCTCTTCACCACGCGGCTCTCGCCGGGCTGTAAGGGGGCGTTTAAGTTCACCTTTGCGATGGCCGCTCTGGCCAGGATCACCGCCTTCTCGGTGGCTTCCTCTTTATTCTTGTGAATCCAGGAACAGTGCTCCCGGATGTTGGCGATCTCCACCATGTAGGGGTTCAGCCCCGCCCGCTCCGCTGCCTTGCGGAACGTGTTCTCGTGCATACGCGGAGAACAGGAACACACAACCACTCCCGTCAGCTGTTTGTCCCGGATCGCATCCTTTATTTTCGACTGGCCGGCCTCGGAACACATATACTGGTATTCTTCCGCATGAACCACGCCAGGCTCTGATTTTACCATCTCCACCACTTTTTCCACATCCACGGTGCCCGCGATGTTGGTGCCGCAGTGACAGACAAAAACTCCTATTCTTTGCAATGAATTCACCTCCGACCTTTCTCTTACTTACTGTATTTGCGGAACGCGCTTGCCAGCAGCTGCTGGGGCAGATCCGGGTCCAAAAGCTCCGGGATCTCGTCCGGCGACAGGTAGTTCTGCCCCTGCTGACGGATCACCATGAGGCGCACGGCCTCGATCAGCTTGGCGGGCTTCACGTCCCTGGGACAGCGCTCCACGCAGGCGAAGCAGGACAGGCATTTCCAGATGGATTTCGAATGCAGCAGCGGTTCCACATCCCCGTTCTGCACGTAGGACACGAACTGGTGGGGTCTGATATCCATCGCATCGTAGGACGGGCAGGATGCGGAGCATCTGCCGCACTTCATACATTTTTTGGTGTCCACGCCGCTGATCTCCTTCAGCAGCTCAGCCTTTTCTTTGTCCGTTTTAAGCACCCTCTACACCTCCCTGTTCCTCTTTTATACCAAGGGCCTCCGCTAATATCTCTGTGAAATATTTAACAATAGGGGTATGCGAATGCCCGCCATGGTTTAAATTGTACAGGCACAGGGGACACGCGGTCACAAGCTCCTGGGCTCCCTTGTACTCTGCGGATTCCATAATCTGGTCCACCATGCTGCCGGAAAGCTCCTTTTCCTTCAGGGAAATGTACCCGCCGCAGCACTCGTTCCGGTACGGGTATACCACCGGCTCCGCGCCCAGGGCCCGGATGAAATCTTCCAGGATGGTGGGATTCTCAGGATCATCGAACTGTAAAATGCTGCTGGGGCGCAGAAGCATGCAGCCGTAGTAGGCGCCGATCTTCCGCCCGGTCAGCGGATTCTTCACCATCTGGCGGATCTTGTCAAAACCCACCTTGTCCCGGAGCACCTCCAGATAGTGGTATACATGAGTCTCGCCGCTATAGGCTTCTTCCAGGTCCAGGTAATTGTTCACTTTTTGACGAATGTCATCCACGTTCGCCATGTCGTCGTTCACCCGCTTAATCACGTGGTGGCAGGCGGAGCAGAGCGTCACCAGATCCTGGCCCTTTTCCTTCGCCGCATTCAAAGCCCTCACGGACGACAGCTTGGTTGCGATCTCATCGGAAGCCAGAGGGTAGACTGCGCCGCAGCACTGCCAGTCCTCGATCTCTTCCAGGGTAAAGCCTAGCGCCTCCGCGGACTTTCTCGCGTAGAAGTCCAATTCTTTTGCTTTGGTTTTTAAAGTACAACCCGGATAATAACTATAAACCATACCGTCATACCCAACCTTATATTGGGCTTACCTCCTTTTCTTGTATACCACAAACTGGTATCCCGGTTTGTTGGTATCCCAACGTTTTCTCTTATAATACCATGATATTACACAAAATGATAGTATTTTTTGATATTTTTTTATGTTTTTTGTCGCCGAGTGGTATACCACCCGGCGACGATTTTTGTGACAACAGCCATTGTCATTTTTATTTACTTTGAATGCTGGTTTTTTGCGATAATTGAGACTTTGTGACCGCGAAAATGGGGAATTGTCAGGAATTTTCGAATGCTTTGATCTGCCTCTGCACATACGCGATGCACCGCCTTGCCGCCCGGCTGATCCGCTTGCCCTTTTTCCACACAAATCCCGTCTCATAGAGTATCGGAGGGTCCAGGGGAATGGCCGCCGTGTGCTCGATGTGCACCAGGGGCCGGTACCCGTCCCCCAGCACGAAGCTGACGCCCGCGTTGTTCTCCACCAGGTTGAAGGCGGTGATCATCTGCTGGGGATAGGCCAGCACATTGGGCGTGATCTCCAGCCGTTTGAACTCCTCGTCCAGCTTGCTGCGGATGTAGGAGTGGGGCGGCAGGTAGATCAGGCGTTCGCCCGCCAGATGTTTTAAGGAAATGCGCTCTATGGAGGACAGGGGATTCTCCCGGTGGATCAGCGCCTTTAACTGGCCCCGCTGAATCCGGCAGATGTCGTAGCGCTCCTCCATTCCTTCCTGGATTACCAGAAATCCCAGGTCGATCTCGTCGGAATCGATGGCCTCCATGATGCCCAGGCTGCCCAGCTCCAGCACCTGATGCCGGATATCCGGGTTCTCCCGGAAAAAGCCGTTGTACAGGATGACATTTAAAAATGAACCCGTCACCGGCGTAATTCCCATGTTCAGCACCTGGTCATAGCTGCAGGCCAGCTCCTGGGTCTCCTGGATCATTTGCTCGAACTGCTCCAGCACGGACCGGGCCTTCACCAGAAAGTTTTCTCCCTCATAGGTCAGCATCACCCGCCGCTTGTCCCGCACCAGAAGCGGAATCCCCAGCTCCTCCTCCATGTTTTTGATGCACGTGGTAATGGTGGGCTGGGAGACATGAAGTTCCTCCGCCGCCCGCGTGAAGCTGCGCAGCCTGGCTACTGCCGTAAAATATTCCAGCTGTCGAAAATCCATTTTTTTCCTCCTGTTGTGGTTGGGGTGGGTGGGGCT
>OJKJ01001149.1_pt1 | contig 10577 bp, 8 predicted proteins | sample 1596491 | NCBI WGS metagenome assembly OJKJ01 (sample SAMEA4350160, study PRJEB24818) | metagenome | biome: human; feature: gut; material: faeces | place: Denmark | collected 2013-09 | reverse complement strand
GTGGTATACCCTGTCTCCACGGTTTTGGCGCCATAGTCCTTGATGTTGAATTCCTCCGGCTTCCCGGTCGTGGACCACGAGATACTGCCGGCTCCTCCCAATGCGGCACCGCTGTCATCGACGGCCACTACCTCGAATTCATATTCCGTATCCGGTTCCAGCCCGGTCGCCTTAAAGGAGTGGATATCGACATTTACCATGTCAACAGAACTTTTTTCTGTCTCATAGTATTCGTAAAATGACTCCATATAGGCGGCCGCCCAGTCGGCATTCTCCGCGAAATTGCTTCTCGCGTCGCCAATCTTCTCGCCATCCCGGTATACGTAATAGTTCGCCACATCGTCATACTTCTCCGGCTTATCCCAGACCAGCGTGATCGAAGTGTCGTCATAGGCCAGCGTCGGTACCCGGACCTCCATGACATCGCTGCTTCCCTCCGAGCGGTCAAAGCGCTTTTCTTCGCCGTCAAAATCAAAAAAAACCGTTTTTTTCTTCTTTGCATTGCTTCCACTGGCTAAGCTGTCCGAAGAATTATGGTCTTTCTGCGGCCTGGATGCATTGCTCATGCTTGCGGGTTCCGTTTCTGACAAGTCAGGTTGACTCGTACCCCCCCACCATGCAAACGTTTGCAAGTTTGCAGATGAAAAAGTCATGAGCACTGACAGCAGCATGGCCGTCCCCCTTTTCATCCGCTTTGTTTTTGCGTTCATATTCATGTTCCCTCCTGTCTGTGAAATAAATACACCTTTTTTAAAGATAGCTTTATTATAGACTCATTCATTTTCATTTTCAATGCAAACGTTCTCATTTTTAACCATTTCGTCAATTTGCAGCAAGCTTGTCCCTTATTTTTTCAACATTCCGACTATTGTATTTTTTCCATTTTATCACTTTCTCCTATATTTCACGAAAAATTTTCATTATTATTCACAAAAATAAGTGATTTCTCCCCTCTTCTTACATTTTCTTTCATAACAGTCACTTTGTCTTTCATTCAACAGACATCAAAAATACCGCTGCAAAATCAGAACAATGCTTTTGCAGCGGTATTCCCGGCGCCCCGGTCACTCATATCCAGTTTCCCTCATCCAGAGAGGAAGCAGGCGGCTGACCACCTCGAACAGCAGGCGGTCCTCCTCTCTCTGCAGGTCACAGCCCCACAAATTCTCCATCAGGCTGATCCGGTAACGGATGGTGTTGACGTGGGCGTACATGGCGTCCGCCGTCTTCTGGAAGTTAAAATGGTTCTGCACAAAGCAGCACATGGTATCCGACAGCGCATCCCGCTTCTCTTTCGGGTATTCCATCAGCTTGTCCGTCATCTGTTCCAGGATCCGGTTTACCGGACTTCCCGGCTTCGGATATTCCAAGATCCGGAAAATCCCCAGTTCACTGTGAAAGAACACGCGCCTGTCCGTATCGGCCAGATTTCCCACTTCCGCGGCGTGACGCGCTTCCCCGAGGGCCTGGTCCATCTCCGACGCACGGTACCTGCCGCTGATCCCCATGATCATATCGTCATCGCCAATCCCGATTATCCCTTCCAGCTGCTCCGTCACCTTCATGACATTGTCCGTGGAGACAAACAGCAGCAGATGGATCTCGTCCAGGAAACAGTAGCGCAGACTTTTTCGAAAGCTGCGGTGAAGCCGGTATCCCAGATACCCCTGCTGCTTTAAAATGCCCTTGTCTCCCCGTTCCAGCAGCACGATTCCGTATCCGTCCTCCGGAAATACCCCGGCCGGAACTGCCGCCGGCCGTATTCCTTCATAGGACTGCCTCATAATGGCGCTGATGCCCTCGGACGCCGCCGGCAGATCCCGCGTATACCATGACAGAAGGCAGGCGTAGTCGAGCAGCATATGGTCCTCCTCCGTAAACGCCTCCCCGCACCGGATCTGAAGCAGATGGCGCACCTCTCCGCCAAGAGTCATGGAGCTGTGAATAAAACGAAAACTGCTTCCCCCCTCCCAACTGAATTCCTGAATCCCCGGAAAGGCCGCCTTCACCGGCCCGCGCTTCCACCACTCCGGGTAAAAAAACGCTTCGCTCAGCTCAGGCGTGTCCGGATAGACCTCATAATCCTGGCGAATGCTGTAGACCCACTGGCCGCCGCAGCGCTGATTCAGCGCCTTCAGAAGCTCCAATATGTCCCCATCACACGCCAGGTTACGCAGTCTGTACTGAAAACAGGTAATCGACTCCATTTCCATAAGCAGTCCCCCTTCCGCTGTCACAGATATCCCATCGCGCTCCATTGCGCAATCGTATATCCTAAGCATAGCGCCCCGGGGGCAAAGAGTCAACTGCCGCTTCCCGTAATCACTTCCTGTTTTATCAGATGCGCACTGCCGTCTTATACGCAGTATGGAACGCGTCCAGAATCTTGCCCGCCTTCACACAGTCTCCGATTTCATAGACCTCCAGATCCGGTTCTCCCGCAAGCGTATCGTAGAACGCATGGCGTGGTTTTAATCCTACCGCGATCACGACGCTGTCCGCCGGAAGCTCGGTTCTGCGGCCGGTCCGGTCATTCACTCCGCGCACGCCCTGCTCTGTGACCTCAGTCACACGCAGTCCAGGAATTACCGCAATGCGGTTTCTGCCGATCTTTTCATAATAGGCGATAACATCGGTCACAGCGCAGTCGGCCATAATGGCGTCCTTCATCTCAACAATGGTCACTTCGTGGCCTTTTTCGGCCAGGTCGATGGCCGTCTCCGTACCGATCATTCCGCCGCCTACAACCACGACCTTTTTGCCGATCTCCGGATGGCTGTCCAGGATGGTGAGCGCGTTGATCACATTTTTCCCATCGATTCCCGGAACCGAAGGAATCACGGGCTCCGCTCCAACCGCAGAGATCACGGCATCGTAACCTCCTGCCTTCACCATCTCCGGCGTCAGTTCTTCATGGATAACCGGAATCTCCAGCTTCTCAATCTGGTGAATCTGATAATCGATCAGATGACGGATATCCTCTTTAAAATCAGGGGCGGACGCCTCGTGGAGATAACCGCCCAGTTTTCTCTTTTCATAGATGGTAACGTCATGGCCTTTCAGCTTTAAGACGCGGGCCGCTTCCATTCCTGCGGGGCCGCCTCCGGCAATGACGACTTTCTTCTTCATTTCCGCAGGTTTTATGGCAAGGTCTTCTTCAAAGCCCAGCACCGGATTTACCGCACACATGACGGTACGGCCCAGGAAGGAGCTTCTCTGCAGACATCCCTCATTGCAGCGGATACACGGCCGGATATCCTCCGGGCGGTCCTCCATCGCCTTCTTCACCCACTCGTTGTCCGCCCACATCGGACGTCCCAGCGTAATGAAGTCTGCCTTTCCCTGCTCCAGAATATCTTCCGCATACTGTGGAAGCGTGATGGAACCGGAGGCCATAACGGGAACGTGCACCTCTTTTTTCACGGCCTCAGCCGCCCATACATTGTAGCAGACAGGCATTGCCATAGGGCTTACCTGATGAATCATGGTATGGTGATCTCCACCTGAGATATGGAAGGCGTCGATTCCCAGCCTCTCCAGTTCTTTTGCATAGTAAATGGTATCTTCGATGGTCATCCCATCCGGCTCATAATCCGTACCGGACAGACGGACTGTCAGCGGGAAATCAGGCCCCACCTTCTTACGGCAGTTTTCCACGATCTGTCTCAGGAAACGGAACCGGTTTTCTCTTGATCCGCCGTACCAGTCGCCTCTTTTATTCGTAAAAGGAGAAAGGAAATTCGTGATTAAATAGCCGTGAGCCGCGTGGATTTCCACCAGGTCAAAGCCTGCATCCACGGCGCGCTTCGCCGCGTCTCCAAATGCCTCGATTAGAACCTGAATTTCATCGATGGTCAATTCTTCCGGGATCGTATGGAACTGATCATAGAGCATGGGCCACGGAATCGGGGAAGCTGATTTCATTGGCGGTCCCAGAAAACGCTGACGGCCGCAGTGTTCAATCTGGATTCCGGCCTTCGCGCCATGGTTCTTGATGCTGTCCGCCAGCCAGCCCAGGCCTGCAATATGCTCATGGCTGCTGATACCGACCTGACAATGGCAGGACTTGCTGGCAATGTCATCAACATAAGCGTACTCCACGATTACCAGACCTGCGCCGCCGTCAGCCAGATGGGTATAGTGATCGACCAGTCTCTGCGTCACAGTGCCATCCTTGTTGCTGAGTCCCGTCGTCTGAGGCGCCTTAACCAGACGGTTCTTCACTCTCAGGGTTCCGATCTGCCCCGGTTCAAATAGCTTTGGAAACATTTTTTTCATTGCAATTCACTCCTTTTCTTTCTGTTTTATTGCTTCTAACATCTTTTCCTCTGTGATGGGAATCTCATGGAAACGGATTCCCGTTGCATGGTAAACCGCGTTGGCGATGGCCGCCGCGGTCGGCACAAGGCCGCATTCTCCGACGCCCTTGGCTCCAAAGGGGCCGCTGGGCTCATTCGTCTCCACAAGAATCACGTCGATATCCGGCGTCTCCAGCATGGTCGGAAGATAATACTTATGGAAGCTGTCCTGGGCCTGCTTTCCCTTTTTATCATAGACAATCTGCTCGCTTAAGGCATAGCCGATTCCCTGCAGCACAGAACCGTGAATCTGTCCTTCCACGATGTCCGGGTTGATAGCCCGGCCCACATCGTGAGCCGCCGCCAGATGAAGGACCTCAATCTGTCCTGTCTCCAAATCCACCTCCACCTCGGCGAAATGTGCGTGCCACGGCGGCGCGTTAAACGGTACGGTCTGGCCAATCCCGATAATCTGCCGATTGGCCCGGTGTATCAGATGGGCCGCTTCCCCTACGGTCATGCGTGGTACCCCATCCGCAAAAATCATTCCATTTTCCAGTGTCAGCGCGCCCGGCTCTTCCTTCAGCTGTTCCGCGGCGAATTCCAGGATCTTCTGCTTCGCATCCCGTCCCGCCGCCTCCACAGCGGTTCCTGCCGAGTAGAGCGTTCGGCTGGCGTGGCTTCCGATATCGTAGGGAGTGCTGGCCGTATCTCCAAAAACGATGCTCACCTGATCCATGGGAACCCCCAGTGAGGAAGCCGCTACCTGCGAAAGCGTGGTGGCGATTCCCTGTCCCATATCGGGGACGCCCACCGCTAAATTGGCGGAGCCGTCTTCCATAACCGCCAGATAAGCGTTGTCAAATTCCACTGCAAACGGCCATGAATTACTCACATGAGTTCCTGCGGCCATCCCGATTCCCCGCACTTTCCCGCGTTTTGTGGGCTTTGTCAGGCTGTCTCTGTCTGCCCATCCGATCTTCTTAGCCCCCCTTTCCATACACTCCGCAAGGCCGCAGGTGGCGCATGGATACGGTGGAAGCCATGGCGCATAAGGAGTCATGACATTTTTCAGACGGAGTTCCACCGGGTCCATATCCAGTCTTTCGGCCATCATATCGACTGTGGACTCCACCGCGAAGTTCCCCTGCGGATTGCCAAAGCCTCTCATGGCTCCTGCGGTAGTTGTGTTGGTATAGACGCAGAGACCGTCGTAAAATACATTAGGAATCTGATAAATGCTTATATTCGTTACACCCAGAACCGCCGTCACGTCGGGTCCCGCGTTGGCGTAGGCCCCGGTATTTAAAACGGCATTTAAGTACAGGGCCTGGAAGCTTCCATCCCGCTTCGCTCCCAGCTTCACCGTTACGCAGCCGGAATGTCTGGTGGTCGATGCGATAAAATCCTCTTTTCTGTCATAGACAAAACGCACCGGCTTCCCCGCAAGAATCGACAACGCCGCCGCTATCGGTTCCGCCTTGCCGCTCATCCCCACATGGGAGCCGAACGCACCTCCGATATACGGTGGATTCAGCACACGAACCCGGCTGGCCGGCATCCCGAACAGCTTAGCCAGAAGATTCTTTAAAGGATGGGGACTCTGTGTCGTGGACCACACTGTCAAATGACCCGAGGCAGAGTAATCCGCTACCGCAGCCTGTGTCTCCAACTGGCAGTGCTTTACCACAGGGAGTTTAAACTGTTCCTCCAGAATGATATCGCTCTCCGCAAAGCCTCTCTCTAAATCTCCCATGGGGAGCTTTGCCATGCCGGCAATATTATTTCCTATAAAACACTGATGAACGGGCGGCGCATCCGGCTTCATGGCCTCCAGCGGATCAAAAACCGCAGGCAGCTCCTCGTATTCCACCCGGATCAGCTCCAGGGCCTGTTTAGCCGTCTCCTCCGTATCTGCCGCGACAGCAGCCACCTCATCTCCCACGTAACGCAGCTCCTGATTGAAGATCTGTTCATCCTCCACCGGCACCGCAGGCGGGTTCGCCTCGCTGCAGGAGCTGTTAAAATGGCCTTCCGACGTATTTTTATATGTAGCCACGGCGCGTACTCCAGGCAGCTTCTCCGCCTCCTCCGTATCAATGGACACGATTCTGGCATGTGGATACGGGCTTCGAAGCACCTTTGCATACAGCATTCCGGGAAGCTTTAAATCCGTGGTAAATGTAGCCAGCCCGGTTGCTTTTTCCAGGGCGTCAATTCGTGGTAATGGTTTTCCTACTTCACCTTCCGCCTTCATCCGTTTCACCTCCTTCTATAAGGGACAGTGCACGGGCCGCAAGCTCCACGGCCTGTTCTATTTTCACGTATCCGGTGCAGCGGCATATGTTGCCCGCCAGGGCAGTCCGGATCTCCGCTCTCGTCGGATGGGGCTTCTCATCGAGCAGCGCCTTGGCCGACAGTATCATTCCCGGCGTACAGAAACCGCACTGAATGGCTCCCGCGTCGATAAATGCCTGCTGGATAGGATGAGGCTTCCCCCCCGTCTCCAGACCTTCTATGGTAACAACGCGGCGGCCTTCCACACGCGCCGCCGGAACCATGCAGGAATTAACCGCTTTACCGTCCAGTATCACGGTACACGCCCCGCATTCTCCCTGACCGCATCCTTTCTTCGTTCCGGTAAGTCCCAGCCGGTCCCGCAGCACATCTGCCAGTAAGTCAAGCGGTTTGATCTCCACACTGACCGGAACTTCATTTAATATAAAGGACAGCTTCATCACTCCACCTCCCTTTTCCGGCTTTCGGCATCGGTGAGCGCCTCCGATAACGCCCGTTCCACCATCACCGGGAGCACTTCCTCTCTGTAATGCTTCGAACCGCGGATCAGACTGTCCCTTGGATTCGCATTCTTTAACGCCAGTCTTCCCGCCTCCTTCAGTGTTTCCTCAGACGCCGCTTTTCCTGTCAGAAAGCTTTCCGCTTCCGCCGCCCGCACCGGTCCTACACCGACCGGAGCCATGGCAATACGGCACCGTTCCACCACGCCGTCCCTGATCGTGAGAAATGCCGCCACACAGACCATAGGGAGAGCCAGGGCCTTTCTCTGCTCCAGTCTGGCGTAACCGCTTCCCTCGCCAGGCCCCGCCGCCGGAACCAGAATCTTTGTAACCAGACTCTTCGTACTGTCAACTGTGCTCTTGCCAAATCCGGCATAAAGACGGTCCATGGACAGCAGCTCTGTTCCGTACTCACTCATCACCTCCACCGACGCGCCCAGGGCCGCCAGGGCCACCGCACTGTCCGCCGCAGGCTGACCGTTTACAATGTTGCCGCCGATGGTACTGCAGTTTCGAATCTGGTTGGAGCCGACCGAGTGAGATGCTTTTGCCAGTGCATACGCATACTGTCTGATCAATGGACTCTCCGCCGCCTGATTATGTGTAACCGCCGCGCCCACTTCCAGCACCCCTTCGCACAGCTTCGTCTCCGCCAGCCCAGGAATTCCTGTGATATCCACAAGACAGTCCGCCTGATACTTTCCGCTCTGCAAATCCAGCACCAGATCGGTTCCGCCTGCTATGATCCTTCCACGCCCCTCATATCCGGCAAGCAGACGCAGCGCCTCCCCGGCCTCCTTTGCCATAACGTAATTCTGTACCATAAGGAAATCAATCCTCCTTTCATGTTGCCTTTTTTCGTACCTTTTGCATAGCTTTATTATAACAGCTTTCAATGGTTTTCATCTCCAAAAAGCAGCCAGGCATTTTTGTAGTTCCTATGGGAATCGTAACAGAATTTTCATAAATCCTTAAAGTCTTTTTTCCGCTTCGATGGTAGAATCATCCATTATAAGGAGGAGAGTCTATGAGAAAGAAAGCAGTATGGACCGCATCTGTCCTGGGAGCCGCGGCATTACTGGCGGCATTCTGTCTGTTGGTGCCGCGCCGCTATCCGGTTCCCGCGGATACGACCATCGGAACCCGCAGCATCCGGTACGAAGACCGGCCCAAAACCGCCGCCGAGATCACCGTAGCCCGTTACTTCCTTAACCAGATAACGGGAGATTTTAAAGAAATGAAGAAACTTCTTCCCAATACGGAACGTGACAGGATCACGCTGGAGAATGAGAAGGAAGCGTTCTTAAAAGGCGAATCCATGGAAACCTATATTATTCGCTCCATCACGACCCTGGACCGTGAACAGTACGCCGGAGACAACGAGGCATTTTCCTATCCCGACGCAGAAACTCGTGCGCGGCAGGAGAGCCTGAAGGATTATGCAGTCATTCATGTGGAATTCTATCAGAAATGGAATGATAAAGCAGAGTCGCATGCACCGCAGTGGAACTCCGGAGAATACGGCAGAAATTTCCTGGTGGGCAAAAAAGCCCTGGATAAGAATTATAAAATATATGATTTTGGAATGATGATGTAAGGAGGAAAGATTATGGAGATCACTTTGACAAAGGCCAAACTTTCAAATTGTGAGGAGCTCTACAGCCTGCAGACCGCTTCCTTTCGCCCGCTTCTGGAGAAATACCAGGATTACGATTCCAATCCCGGCGCGGAGACGAAGGACCGTACGCTTCAGCGGCTGAAGGATCCTTTTTCCGATTACTATTTTATCAGTTTAGACGGTAAGCATATCGGTGCCATCCGCATCTGTCATTTTGAAACATTATGTAAACTCAAGCAGCTGTTCATCCTTCCTGAGTTCCAGGGACACGGGTATGCACAGAAGGCCATCGAACTGGCCGAATCCCTGTATCCGGAGATTGCGAGATGGGAACTCGACACGATCAGCCAGGAGGCGAAGCTCTGCCATCTGTATGAGAAGATGGGGTATGCGAAGACTGGTAAGGTAGAGAAGATTAAGGATGGGATGGATCTTGTCTATTATGCCAAATATGCCTAGACATGGGAAATCAACCATGATGGTATGTAGCAGCTGATTTCCCATGCTGATTTTTTATTGCGTTGAGTCCGCCGTCTCCCTTCCATCCGGTAATGCCCATGGCTGAAGCACTGCCAGAAGCTTTTCATCATAGTCCAGACCGATGCTGTAGCTGTACTCCTGGCTGGGAAGGGTTCCCTGGGGATAGGATATCTCCAGGTGATCCGGGAAAAGGAGGATATACTCTGGCCGCAGAGCTGCCTCCATCTCTTTGCGCAGCGCCGGACTGACGGTGCCGGGGGCGTCTAAAAGCCATTGCCGGGCCGCGTCCTCCGATAGTCTGAATAAATCCCAGTTGCTGTATACGGCCCCTGTCTCCCGGTTGAACACGGCCCCGAGCCGAAGCTCTTTAGCCTCCTGGCCGTTTACCGGGAGCGTGACCGTTGTAATAAAACTTACGGCTGTATCATTGGACGCGGAGGGCGTGATTTCCTGACGCACCTGGCGTTCCTGGTACGCAGCCCCGTTCTCCCGGCAGGACAGGTAATCCCTGTAGGCCTTCTGAAGCTCTGCCTCCGTGTCGTAGAGCAGTCCCTGTTTCTCGTAGTAATCGTCTATGCCCTTCCGCGCAGATTCACTTAAATCATTGTAGCTTACTGTCCCGGCCACATAGCAGTTGGCCGGTCCGACGGTCTTATAGATGGTCAGAAGTCTGGTTCCATCTGGCAGTCTGTAGCAGTCGAAGGTATTGTGTTCGTCCTGCCACAGGTCCGCGCGCTCATCTCCGGGAAGGGTGGCGGCGTTTTCCTGGATCAGATGCAGTGTCTCTTCCTCCGGAACGGGAGCTTTCGAACAGCCCGCCAGGAATATAAGGGACAGGATCAGTACTGATACATAAATTTGCCTCACTTTCATGGGTCATCCTCCTCTATAATTCTGGAGCACTCTCGTAAACGCCTTATGCTCTTCTGGTCGTCTGGAGTACTGAAGCGTGTCTGTAAGCAGCTTTTTCGTCACGCTCTAACACTATGTTATACTCAAAACGGGAAAATGTCCACTGTTGTTACTGCAGGGAGGCCGTTCAGCACTTTTCCGGATCCCTTATACCAGCGGCCGGATCTCGTAGTCCTCCATATTTACTTCTTTAAATTTCGATCTCTGGAACCGGTCCTTCAGGCCGTATGGTACGGTGCAGTCGAAGATGGTCTTACAGCTGATTCCCCGATCCTTAAGCATTGGATTGTATTCCGGCCCCTCGGTCGGGTCCAGTGGATGGCAGCGGACTCCCGGAATCGTGATGGTATCCACGTCTCCCTGATAACGGGTGTTGAGCGCCCACAAAACATCGTCCGAATCGAAGATGTCCACGTCCTCATCCACCACGATCACATGCTTCAGCTCGGGAAATGCCGTGAGGGCAATAAG
>OJKJ01001148.1_pt1 | contig 10578 bp, 8 predicted proteins | sample 1596491 | NCBI WGS metagenome assembly OJKJ01 (sample SAMEA4350160, study PRJEB24818) | metagenome | biome: human; feature: gut; material: faeces | place: Denmark | collected 2013-09 | reverse complement strand
TTGTGTCTCTTTAAGTGTCGATCTGTTTGTATCGGCCAATGCTTTTGGAAGCTGCCTGTATCGGGGCGAGAAGCGGTCCGAGGTAGATACGGATTTTGACATCTGCTTTTCGTCCCCGAAAATCGATGAAAATGAATTATTCCGTCTTTACGGCAGGCTCAAAACTGCGGAGGGGATCAAAGAAAGCTCTTATCAGGCGCTTATGTCATATTCCTGCGCGGTCAGGGCCGGCGACTTGTCAGACGAATACCGGAAATACATGGGGTATGAGAATTCGGATGAGACAGTCACACTGCCGATGGATATCCAATTCATTGAGGACAGAGAATTCCGTAATTTTATCGAAAGCCAGGGATTGTCCCCGGAAGAATATACCGGCCAGAATGCGAAAATGATTGCCGTAGCGAAGCAAAAATCAGATAAGACGAAAAGCAGCCAGAGCGGGCTTGTTAATATGTTTGCGGGTGATTCCGTGAGCGGATCGGTCACTCCCGGAGCCGGGCTGCCCGGGGAGGTGAAAGGGAATCCATCGACGGACAAAGAGAAGCGGATAAGTATCACCTTCGTCGATACCATACCTCTCGATACACTTCCAAAGAACTCTTCCGATGGGAAGCCGTTTATCTTTATGATCGTCGCACCATGGCAGCTAAGAGAACAGTTTGTATCTCCGGATGCGGGGGAGATAATGGGACTGACCTTTCTGGCGGATAAGCCCTCGCAGGCAGCGGCGGAGATGTCGGAAATGATTCAGGAAGCGGGAATAGGAACCGATTACACCCTGTATAATGTGAACAGGATGTTTGAAGAAAACCGCAGCATTCTGTTTGTCATTCATGTGTTTACGTATGTTTTTGTGATGATGATTTCGCTGATTGCGGCGGCCAATGTGTTCAATACCATTTCCACCAATATCAAGCTGCGCAGGCGGGAACTCGCCATGCTCCGGTCGATAGGAATGTCTGACCGTGATTTCAATAAGATGATGAATTTTGAGTGTGCCTTCTACGGTATGCGGACGCTGCTGTTTGGGCTGCCGGCGGCGGGAATCTGCTCCTGGCTGATCTACTGCGGCATGGCTGCCGGGGGAGCGGACGTAAGCTTCGTATTTCCATGGGCGAGTATGGCAGCCAGCGCATTCAGCGTGTTCTTTATCGTGTTTATCACAATGGTGTTTGCAGTCAGAAAATTAAAGAAAGAGAATATCATTGATGCGCTTCGGGATGATATGACTTAACAAAAGATCAGGGCCTGGCGGAAAAAAGCCAGGCCCTGTTTTGAATAAATTACGGTTGTTCCGCTTCTGCAGTGCAGTATGTCGTGCTACAGATCCAGTTTTAAATCCCCTTCCCTGATCCAGCCGGCTTTCCTTAAAAATTCTCCGAAGACCAGCGTCAGAACGGCGGGAAGCAGGAAGCAGACCAGCAGAATTCCGATCCACATTCTGGCGCCTCCGCCCATCGCGGTATAGACGCCAATTGGACCAACCAGCCCGCAGGTTCCCATGCCGGAGGCAGTCTCGATGTTCTTCATCTGGAAGATCACCGTGGCGACCGGGCCGGTTACGAGGGAGGCCAGCGTGGGCGCAATCCAGATCTTCGGATTCTTCACGATGTTGCCCATCTGGAGCATGGAGGTGCCAAGCCCCTGGGCCAGCAAGCCGCCCCAGCCATTTTCCCGGAAGCTTAAAACGGCAAATCCGATCATCTGGGCGCAGCAGCCGGCCGTGGCTGCACCGCCTGCCAGACCGTCGAGCGCCAGCATAATACAGATAGCGGCGCTGCTGATCGGCAGCGTCAAGGCGATCCCGATGAGCCCGGATACCAGGATTCCCATGAAGAAGGGCTGCATCTCCGTAGCTGTTTTTACCAGATTTCCGAAGGCGGCCATAAAGGCAGACACACCCGGCCCTGCAAACTGAGCGATCAGGACGCCGGAGATAATGGTGACGCCGGGTGTTACGATGATGTCGATCCGGGTTTCCTTCGATACGATTTTTCCGAGTTCCGCTGCCACGACGGTGGCAACCAGTGCGCCGACCGGTCCGCCCAGCTCGTTGCCGGCGATTCCGACGGTAGCAGCCGAGAATAAGACCAGCTGCGGCGCCTTCAGCGCGTAAGCGATCGATACTCCCAGTGCTGCGCCGGTCGCACTTTTTGCGTAGCCCGCAATGGTGCCAAATAACGCGACACCTGTCTTGTCACCCAGCGTTGCAAAAATGGTGCCGATCAGCAGCGAGGCAAATAAGCCAAATGCCATGGCACCCAATGCATCAATGAGATAGGTCTGGACGGTAATGTTGACGTTTTTACGTTTCAAAAACTCTTTCACGCCTGTTTTTTCCATGTTAGAAATCTCCTTTATGTATTTGTCTGTTACAGGTGCACACATTTGGCGAAAATGCCAAAGCAGTTAGTTATGTATTTTACCATAGAATTGGAAAATTGCAAGAATAATATGAAAAAGGATCAGCCGGGGGAGCTGATCCTTTTTTCGGAGAAGGTATTTCGTTTCTTATGGGGTGTAGCAAAAACTATATAATGTATTGGGGGGGTTTACGATTATTAATATAACTCATTCTCACAAAAAAGTGTTCACAAACTTTGGGAAAATCAAAAAGAAAAATTGTGCGTTTTACCAGTATAAAAATATTGGTTATAAAAATTAGATAAAAACAGCGTGTGCAGCGGTGGAGACAGGTCATAATTTATATAAAGGAGTGTGGTTCTGCCAGTACTGCATTTTATTCACATTTAATGGCGCAGCGCGGTACAAGGTTCTATATCAGGGCTTTTTCTCATAAAGATTACTTAACTACTTTATCTGATCTTTTGAGGAATCTATTTTATGAACAATACTCCGTATAGTATCCATGCAAATCCGGACTCCATACCGGTTATCCATTCGAACTGGTATCCCCCGGTCGCCGTCACCGAAAAAAATCTTCAGTACGCGCAGATCCTCATGCCGGACTTAGCCGCAGCGGCCAGCGAAATGACCACGGTACACCAATATCTGTATCAGTCCTGGACTGTTGGCAGCAATTATAATAGTGAGCCCGGCAAGCCGGACTCCCGCACCTTACATAAAAACATAAGCCGCGTGATCCAGCGGATGGCTGTGGTTGAACAGCACCATTTTACCATTATCGGACAGCTCATTACTCTTCTTGGCGGCCAGCCGGAATGCCGTTCGGCGGAGCCGTGTTCGTACTGGCGCGGAAATATGGTAGATTACAGCTGCGATATCCGTACCGTGCTGGCGACAGACGCCGAGTCCGAGAAGTTCGCCGCCCAGGCATATGCCGATCAGTCTCAAAAGATCAAGGACCCTCATGTATCCAAAATGCTCGCGCGTCTGTCTCTGGACGAGAAGCTGCATTATAAAATATTCAGTGATTTTTTATCGCAAATCTAAACAGAATTGTAGTATATATCACATTTGAATGTATTGACGTTGTTAACACGTTGTGCTTTAATCTTATTAAAGGAGATGGCAAAGACATCAAACATAAATATTCGGATTGACCCTGACATTAAAGAGCAGGCCGAGCATTTGTTTTCAAAGTTTGGAATAACGATTACAGATGCAATAAATATGTTTCTTCATCAAAGTATTAACGTTGGCGGAATTCCATTTGAGTTAAAAGTTGAGAAGCCAAATGCGGTTACTTCAGCTGCTATGGATGATGCCGCTAATGGAAAAGATATACATGGTCCCTTTGACAGTGTGGAAGCTTGGATGGAGGATCTCAATGCTTAAAGTCGAGTATCAGGGGCAATTTAAAAAGGATTATAAGCTGGCAGTTAAAAGAGGCTGTAACCCGAAGCTTCTGGCCGATGTAATTACCATGCTGGTTAATTAGAACCGGTACTCACAGTGATTTGTTCTGAAGGACGCCCTGAACCATTCTGGTTTAGGGCGCTATTGCTTTTTCTGCTAAGTCTGAAGCATTCTCTGCGAGCCTCTGCGGCAGGAAGCTGCTTTTTGCACAATATGTATATTCAATGAGTCGTTTAAGTTGGTGTTTTGTTTTTTTCATATCTTATTTTTTATTCTGGAAACACTGTCGTTCTTTATTGCTAAAATGTGTAATGAACATTGTCCTATCCGGACTGGTGCACCTTTCCGAAATCCCCCCACTCCTTTATTGCAAATCACTATTTTTCCGATCACAGTCGTTAAAAAGAGGACTTGTGTCCTTTTTACATCTACTTTTTGCCTAAAAAATGGCTAGTAAAAATGTGATATTTTCACAAAGTGGATAATATTTCCTTGTAAAGAGACATAAGTCCTTTTAAAATGAAAAAACCATTGCTACAATGTGATTATTCCAAAATAAAAAGAGACATAAGCTCCATTGAAAAAGAAAGAGGTGGAATGCATGAATAAGGTTTTAGACATTGTGACATCGAAGGGACTGACGTATGAACAGAAGGTGGTGGCCCTGGCTCATGCGGCGGAGAACAGTCTGGAGGTACTGGAGATACCGGAGAAGACCCGTCACTATATGGAGACCGGAGCTATCTGTGACCTGGACGAAGGCCATGCGCCGTACCGGCCGAGATATATCATGCCGGATTACGAAGCGGCGGTAAAAAAAGGGTGTGAATTTCTGCAGCTTGACCCGCCGAAGGATCTTGACGAGGTGATTCAGTTCCTGGAGATTTTGTACCGCCATGTGCCATCCATCACCAGTTATCCCGTTTATCTTGGCAGCATCGACCGCCTGATCGAACCGTTTCTCGAAGGTGTGAGCGATGAGGAAGCGGAGAAAAAGCTGAGATTGTTCCTGATTTATCTGGACCGGACCATAACCGACGGGTTCTGTCATGCAAATCTGGGCCCGGAGGAGACGAGAACCGGACGGATCATCCTGAAGCTGGAAAAAGAGCTTCAAAATGCGGTGCCGAACCTGACACTGAAATATGACCCGGATATTACGCCGGACTCCTATGGAGAACTGGCGCTCTATACCTCCCTTTACTGCGCAAATCCGGCCATCTGCAACCACCGGATGCACAAGGATACGTATGGGGACTACGGCATTTCCAGCTGTTACAACATTCTGCCCATTGGAGGCGGTTCCTACACACTGACGAGAATCGTCCTTCCGAAGCTGGTTCCCGAGGCAGAGAGCAGGGAACAGTTTCTGACGGAGACCCTTCCGGACTGTCTGCAGCGCATGGGGGACTATATGAACGAGAGAATCCGGTTCCTCGTGGAAGAATCGAATTTCTTCGAGACCTCGTTCCTTTCCAGAGAGGGTTTTATTTCCAGGGATAAATTCCTTGCCATGTTCGGAGTCGTGGGGCTGGCGGAATGCACCAATCTGCTGATGGATGACCCGGACAAGATCTACGGAAGCGATCAGGAAGCGGACCAGCTGGCAGACCAGATCATGCAGGTTATCGCGGAATATGCGGAGACATCGAAGGCGCTTTACTCGGAGGTATTTCATGACCATTTTGCACTCCACGCACAGGTCGGCATCGACTCGGACCACGGAATTACGTCGGGAGTGAGGATTCCGGTTGGTATGGAACCGGAACGCATGTATGACCACCTTCGCCACAGCGCACGTTTCCATCGCTTTTTCCCGACCGGATGCGCGGATATCTTTTCCTTTGACCCAACCGGCAGAAATAATCCGGCGGCCATGCTGGATATCGTAAAGGGGGCATTTTCCCTGGGTGATAAATACATAAGCTTTTATGCGTCGGACTGCGATTTAGTCCGGATTACCGGCTATCTGGTGAAACGGAGCGAGATGGAAAAGTATTACGAGGGCGAGGCGGTGCTTCAAAATACGGTGTATCTCGGAGGAGATAACTACCGGAACGCACATCTGGAAAACAGGAAGGTGAGGGCGCTATGAGCATGGTCCCTTCCGAGGCCGTGATTAATAAGATTATTCCATTGAGCGTTGTGGATGGCCCGGGCTGCCGTACCTCCGTATTCGTCCAGGGATGTAATATCGCCTGCGCCTATTGCCACAACCCTGAGACACAGCAGTTGTGCAGCGGCTGCGGCCTCTGTGTCAGCCGGTGTCCGGCGGGAGCGCTGTCGATTCAGGGAAATGGCGGAGAAACGACGAAGGAAAATGAGCATGGCCGAGTAATCTGGGATGAGAACCTGTGCGTGCAGTGCGATACCTGCATTCGCGTCTGTCCCAGCCATGCGTCTCCCAAGGTACGCCGGATGAGCGCAGAAGACGTGTGGAAGGAAATTGAAAAAAACATGCCGTTTATCCAGGGAATCACCGTTTCCGGAGGTGAATGCACCCTGTATCCGGAGTTCCTCACAGAGCTGTTTCGGCGGGCAGGGAAAGCGGGGCTTACCTGTTTCCTGGACAGCAACGGCTGTGTGGATTTGTCCCAATATCCACGGCTGATGCAGGTGACGGATCAGGTGATGTTAGATGTAAAGGCGTGGGATCACGACGTCTTTAAACGGCTGACAGGCGGAGATGTCTCCATCGTAAAGAAGAATCTCAAATATCTGGCGGAACACAGAAAATTATTCGAAGTGCGGCTGGTCTGCCTGGATTCGGAGCGCGAGGGGGAAAACCGGCAGGAACGGGTTCCCAAAGTGGATATGGAGGCGGTCATCGCAGGCGTATCCCGGGAAGCGGCTCCCCATTTAAAGGAGTTCCGGCTGAAGCTGATCACCTTCCGTCAATATGGAGTGACCGGAAGTCTTAAGGATGCGAAAAGTCCGTCCCGGGAACGCATGGAAGAGCTTAAGCGTTTGGCGGTCAGATACGGGTTTCAGGATATCCAGGTGGTATAGGAAATGGAAGCAAAACAGATAAAACATTAAATAAAAAAGCAGAAAACGTAAAAATAAAAAATAAAACGGAGGATCAGATTTATGAAGCTCAGAAGAGGAATTGTATTCGGTTTAACGGCGGCAATGGCACTGTCTCTTACAGCATGCGGAGGCGCAAAGACGGAGAGCACAAAGGGAGAAAGCGCAAAGGCAGAGAGCGCGAACACGGAAGGTGGTACATCAGAGGGAAAGAGCAGCTTCTCGATTGCGATGATCACCGATACGGGCGGAATCAATGACCAGTCGTTCAACCAGTCCGCATGGGAAGGTCTGACGGAGTTAAAGAACGAAAAGGGCGTGGAGGTCAACTACATCGAGTCGAAGCAGGCTTCCGATTTCGTTACGAATCTGGAAAGGCTGGGAGACAGCGGCGCCAATCTCTTATGGGGCGTAGGCTATGCCTGTGCGGACGCGGTTTTAGAGGCCGCGGACAGCAACCCGGATATCCAGTATGCAATCATCGACAATGCTTACGACGATACGCCGGACAATGTGACGGGCGTGATGTTCCGGGCGCAGGAGCCGTCCTTCATGGTTGGATATGTGGCCGGACGTATGACAGAGACGAATAAGGTAGGCTTTGTCGGAGGCATTTCCTCAGGTCTGATCGATCAGTTCCAGTACGGGTATGAGGCCGGCGTCAAGTATGCAGCAAAGGAGCTGGGCAAGGACATTGACATTTCCGTACAGTATGCGGAGAGCTTCAGCGACGCGGCAAAGGGAAAAGCCATTGCCACGAAGATGTATTCCGACGGATGTGACGTGATCTATCACGCGGCAGGCGGAAGCGGAACAGGCGTCATCGAAGCGGCCAAGGAAGCGGACAAATGGGTGATCGGCGTGGACAGAGACCAGGCTTACTTAGCACCGGAGCACGTTCTGACCTCAGCGCTCAAGCTGGTAGGAAAAGCCGTCAAGGAAGTTTCCATCGAGGCCATGGACGGAGGAACAATCGGCGGCCAGACGCTTACCTTCGGATTAAAGGAAGAGTGTGTGGGAATACCGGAGGAGCACGGTAATATGGCAGACGGTGTCTATGAGGATACTCTGAAGGTAGCGGATTCGATCCGAAACGGGGAACTGGTACCGCCGACTACAAAAGAAGAATACGAAGCGTTTATCCTCGCGAAGGCAACGAGCCAAGGTTAAGCTCGCTTGACTTTGGCGACTGACCGCGGGGCAAAGATTCCGCGGCAGTATGCGGAATCTTTGACAGAAGAATAGGATAAATGAATTTACACCGCAGAGTTAAGAAACAGGATTTAACCTGCGGTGTAAGCAATGAAAGGAGAAATCGAGATGGCCACGGTGAGCAGCGACTATGCGGTTCAGATGCACGGGATCACAAAGCGGTTTGGGGCGTTTTACGCTTTAAAGGACATGAATCTGGACGTAAAGAAGGGCAGCATCCATTCCCTTCTGGGTGAAAATGGGGCGGGAAAAAGTACACTGATGAATGTGTTGTACGGTCTGTATCAGGCCGATGAAGGCGAGATATACGTAGGCGGCAAAAAGACAGATATCAAGAATCCCAATGCAGCGATTGCTAACGGGATCGGCATGGTTCATCAGCATTTCATGCTGGTGGAGGATTTTACGGTAACACAGAATATCATTCTGGGCAATGAGACGACCTCCCACGCGGGAGTTGTGGACATGAAGAGGGCCAGAAAACAGATTCTGGAAATCGTGGAGAAATACGGGCTGGAAGTCGATCCGGATGCGAAAGTAAACGATATATCCGTGGGAATGCAGCAGCGCGTGGAGATATTAAAGGCCCTGTACCGCGGGGCAGAGCTGCTGATTCTGGATGAGCCTACCGCAGTTCTGACTCCCCAGGAGACCCGGGATCTTCTCTCCATCATGCACAATCTGGTAAATGACGGAAAAGCCATCATCATCATCACCCATAAGCTGAAGGAAATCAAGGCCTCCTCCGACACCTGCACCATCATCCGACGCGGAGAGTACATCGATACGATTTCGGTAAAAGAGGTTTCAGAGCAGGAACTGGCCACGCTCATGGTGGGCCATGAGGTGAAGCTGGTGGTGGACAAGACACCGGCAAAACCGGGAGAAACCGTTCTGGAGATCAAGGATCTGGTCGTAAAAAACGAGCGGAAGCTGGACGCGGTGAAGGGGCTGAACTTAAAGGTTCGGAAAGGTGAGATCGTGGGAATCGCCGGGATCGACGGCAACGGTCAGAAAGAACTGGTGGAGGCGATCGGATGCCTGATTCCGGCAGAAAAGGGGACCATCACGGTCTGCGGCAAACCCATCACCAACACGGACCCGCGCACGGTCATCGACAGCGGCGTCAGCACGATTCCGGAGGACAGGCAGAAACGCGGTCTCGTTCTGGATTTCTCTGTCAATGAAAATGCAGTGCTGGAGCGGTACCGCCAGGAACCATTTTCCAGAAAAGGGATCTTAAATAAAAAAGAGATGGAACAGTTTACAAAGAAGCTGATCGAGGAGTTTGATGTCCGCCCGGAGGACTGCGGTCCCAAGCGGGCAGGCGGCCTTTCCGGAGGCAATCAGCAGAAGGTCATCATCGGCCGGGAAATCGCCATGAATCCGGATGTGCTGATTGCGGTTCAGCCCACCCGCGGTCTGGATGTGGGCGCCATTGAGACGGTACATAAGACGCTGATCCGTGAGAGGGACAAGGGAAAAGCGGTGCTCCTCATCTCCTTCGAACTGGATGAAGTGATGAATGTATCCGATACGATCGCGGTGATCTACGATGGAAAGATCCAGGATACGTTTCCACAGGGAACCGTGGATGAAAATACGATTGGCCTGTTGATGGCAGGAGGAAAGAATCATGGATAGAACTGTAAATATTTTGAAGAAGCCGCTCACGATGACTCTGATCGCCATCTTCTTCGGCTTTGTGGTTGCCGGGATTATCCTTGCGGCGGCCGGATATCCTCCGGTCCACTCACTGGGCGTCCTGTTTAACGGTGTATTTTCCAGCCCCAAGCACGTATCCAACGTCATTATTAAGAGTACTCCGCTGATTCTGACAGGACTCGGCGTGGCATTTGCATTTAAGACCGGACTCTTTAATATCGGCGCTGAGGGACAGTTTATCATGGGTTCCGTGGCGGCTACCGTGGTCGGTATTCTCTTTGATTTCCCGCCGGTGATCCAGATTCCACTGGTTCTGTCAGCCGGTGTGGCAGCGGGAGCGGTATACGGAGGCATCGCCGGATTCTTAAAGGCTAAATTCGGTATCCACGAGGTTCTCACCAGTATCATGCTCAACTGGATCGCACTCTATTTCTCCAATTACGTCTGCGGGCTGAACCGGTTTCATAAGCCGGATACCATCGGAACGTACGCGATCAACCGGTCCGGTTATACGATGATTCTGGGAAATTATAAGGCGACGGAGGAAGGCAAGGCCGCTCTGGCCCAGAATGAATTTCTGCGCAGCACGATCCTGAAAACGGATGTAAATGCGGGATTTATCATTGCCATCGTCCTGGCAGTCCTGATCTCCTTCCTTCTATATAAAACTGCAAAGGGCTTCGAACTGAGGGCTGTTGGCTCCAACCGGTTTGCGGCTGAATTTTCAGGGATTTATGTGAATCGGAATATCCTGCATTCCATGCTGATCTCCGCGCCCTCCTGAACGGTGAACCCCTCCCCCAGCGCTTCCATGATGCTCTCCAAATATTGGGGCTCCATCACAGAGGGGGTTCCGCCTCCCAAATAGATGCTGGAAACTTCCCGCTCTCT
>OJKJ01001145.1_pt1 | contig 10590 bp, 7 predicted proteins | sample 1596491 | NCBI WGS metagenome assembly OJKJ01 (sample SAMEA4350160, study PRJEB24818) | metagenome | biome: human; feature: gut; material: faeces | place: Denmark | collected 2013-09 | reverse complement strand
GCTGATCGCGTCGCGCACGGCGTCGCGGTTGTTTTCCACGCCGATCACGCGCGCGGCGTTTCGGCTCGCGAAGATGCCGATCGTGCCGGTGCCGCAGTAGGCGTCCACGACGGTTTCCTTGCCGGTCAGCCCGGCGTAGTCAAGCGCCGTGCGGTAGAGCACCTCCGTCTGCACGGGGTTGATCTGGTAAAACGCGCGCGGCGAGATGCGGAACGTGAAGTCCCCGAGCTGCTCATGAATATATCCCGGGCCATAGAGCACCTCGCTGTGGGGCCCGAGCACGAGGCTTGTCTGCCCGGCGTTGATGTTCTGCACGATGGTCGTGATGTCCGGGTGCCGCTGCAGCAGCGCGCGCACGAAGTTGCGCTTGCCGGGCAGCATGCCGTGCGCCGTCACGAGCACGACGAGAATTTCCCCGCTGCGCCAGCCGCGCCGCACGAGCACGTGCCGCAGCGTGCCGCGGCCGGTGTCCTCGTCATAGGGACGGATCTTGAAGCCCTTGAGCAGGCCGCGGATCGTGACGATGATCTGGTCTGCGACGGTGTCCTCGATCATGCAGTCGCTGACCGGCACGATCCGGTGTGAGGCCGACTGGTACACGCCCGAGATGATCTGCCCCTGCCGGTTGACGCCGAAGGCGGCCTGCACCTTGTTGCGGTAGTGGTAGGGATCTTTCATGCCGATGATCTCCTCCACGTGGCCGAAGCGGCCGAGCAGGCGGATGGCCGTCGCTTGTTTGAGATGCAGCTGCTCGTCATACGACAGGTTCTGCAGCTGGCAGCCGCCGCATTTTTTTGCGAGCGGGCATGCGCGCGCTGGAATGTTTGCCATGGTCATGACCTCCGGTCTTGCGAACTCTTTTCTTTATCTCTTTATCCTAGCACATCACTCGTCGCTTTTCCACACGGTTTTTGCGCGCGGCAGGTTCCACTCGAAGTGCGCCGCGGCGCAGCGGATCACAACGACGACGACCACACCGGTCAAAACGGCGCCCGGGCCCTGCCAGACCTGCCGCAGGAGCAGATAGAGAATGCCGCCCGCAATGGACGCGCTGGCGTAGATGTGCTTGCGCAGGATATAGGGCATATCCCCGGCGAGTACGTCGCGCAGCACGCCGCCGCCCGTGCCGGTCAGCAGGCCGACGAACACCAGCAGCAGCGGATCCGTGCACCCGGCGAGGGTGATGGCGGTGTTCATGCCCGTGATCGTGAAGATGCCGAGGCCGGCCGCGTCCATGATGAGCATGAGCGTGTCGAACACGCGCTTGCTGCGGCCGATGATGCGCCGCACGAACGGGAAAAACAGCACGACCGACACGCCGAGTGCGACGAGCAGATAGATCGGATCCTGAAACGCGCGCGGCGGGGTCAGCCCCACGACGAGATCGCGCAGGATGCCGCCGCCGACGGCCGTCGTGATGCCCAGCAGCCCCACGCCGAAGATATCCATATGCTTTTCGATACCGAGCACCGCGCCGCTGACGGCGAACGCGACCGTCCCGGCCAGTTCAAGCAGAAAGAGAAAGGTTTCCATCGTCATGACCTCCGAAAAAAGAGTACACCCCTGCCATGGTGCAGGTGTGTACTCTGTCCTTTTACCTGAAAGATTGGCCGTGCGGCCTTGCTTCTTCGGTGCGGAATCGTCTCTCCAGAGCTCCGTCAGCCGCCGGTCCTTTTGCCTGAGAGTGTCACTCCTTCGGCGGCCGCAGCGCTCTCCCGGCAGCATCTTACGGCATATATCTGCCGTCAGTATAGCAGATGCGGCGAAATTTGCAATGCCGAATTTTTTCGTGTACACTATTTTTTAAAACATGACGGGAGGTGTGCGCGTGAAACGCATTTTATTGTGTCTGCTGTGCGCAGCGCTGCTGACGGGCTGCGGAAAAGAGACCGACCCCGCCGTCGCGGCGGCGCAGCGGTATCAGCCCATTGTGCAGGCAGTCGGTGACGGCACGGCTGTGGGTGTCGATCTCACGGACGCGCAGATCGCGCAGGCAGTGGCGCGGCTCTCGGATGCAGGGCTCACAGCCGTGCACGTGGACGCGGCCGATCCGGTCACACATCCGGAGACGGTGACCGCCTTTTGGGACGTACGCGCGGCAGGGGAGACGGCTGGGATCGCGCTCTATGAGGTCTGCCGCGACGGCGGGCTGCTGTGCCACAGACTGCAATTTGCGGACGGGGCGGATACCGTCACACGCACGCGTGTCGTCTGGCGCGATGGGGCGTTTTCCGTGAGCTATGCCGATACCTACACCGTTACGTCCCTGATGCTCGACGGCGGGCGGCTGACCTATGTCTACGACATGCCCGACAACCCGCCGGGCACGGATCACGACGGCCACATCGATACGCGGGAGATATTTATGATCGGATAAACAGCGGCTGCGCGCCCCGTTCGGGGCGCGCAGCCGCTTTCCTGTCTTATGCGCGGCGGACGCCGGTTGCTGCCGCGGTGTGCAGCAGCGCGGCCTGTGCCAGCAGCTCCATGCCGTCGGCCGCCTGCGGATAGCGTGCGGCGAGCCCGAAGTGCGCAAACGCGGCGCATAGCTGTGCACTGTCAAGCACGACGCAGTCATTGCCGCGGGCAAGCTCCAGCTCGATGATCGAGCGCAGCACCTGCTCACTGCACGCTTTCTCCGGCTGCACACAGCCGAGCAGCGCCTGCACGGGCGCGTCGGGATAGCTGCAGTGCAGCCCATAGCGCCGCGCGGCGAGACCGTAGACATTGGCGGCGCGCACACCGGGCGTACACAGCACGCTCGCGCGCTGCCGGAGCGCGCCGACCAGCTGCGGCAGCACCGCGCCCGCCGTGCTCAGCACCGGGACGCCGGCCGCTGCCGTAAGCTGCTCGCAGAAAATGCCCGCGCTGTCCGGCACGGCGATGACCGTGCAGCCGGAGGCGGCCAGCACCTCCGCCGCTGCGCGCAGCTTCGGCAGGGGCGGCTGTGTGGACGCTCCGCACAGATACGGCTCGCAGTCCGGCACGGCCGCCGGGCTCAGCGGCAGCAGGACGGCGTGTTCTCCGCCTAGCGCCTGCACGCGGCGCAGGAACTGTGTGATGGCGGCCGGGTCTGCGCCGAGCACGCCGATGTGAGGCTGATCCTGTATCTGCATGATGGACATCTCCTGACGAAAAAAGTCTCCGCGAAGCGGGTATGACCCCATCTTAGCGGAGACTGTGATCCGTCCGGCAACACTTTGGCATCGAAACGGCATCATTGTGCGTTGAAATACAAAGTATTTTCCACGCGCCATGCCGGCAGGGAAAAGGCCGTGTCGGCGTCCGGGTCATAAAACTGCAGGTAGTCGGTGATGCTGCTGTCCATGCCGTCGTTGTAACTGCCCTCGTTTCCGGCGTTGAGCAGCTGCAGGGGAACGGTGTTTCCACCGCTTGCGCGCAGACCGAGCATTTTTTTCGCCGCTTCCGGCATCGGGATCTGCACCTCGTCGTACGGCACGCCGAGCGCGGCCGCGACCGTGGCGCCGACGCGGTTTTCAAACACGCACAGCAGGTAATCCCACAGGTCGTTCTGCCGGATCTGGAAGGCATAGCTGTCCGAAAACGTATAACTGAGCGCCAGCACGCAGCCGGTCGCATCGTCGAGCAGGAAGGACGCCGTGTCGCCGCGCGGATTGCTCAGCGCGATGCCCCAGAGGACGAAGCCGCTGCCGTAGCTCGCGTACTGGACGGTCGCGCCCTCCTCCACGGAAAAGCCGCCGCCGAACAGCGCGCTGTCCTTTTCCAGCGCGCCCAGAAGGTCCTGCGCGTACTGCGTCATCTCGGCCAGCGTGTGCGCCGCGGCGCTCTCGTCGAGCTCGACGGGCTCCTCGGCGCCGTAAAACAGGTTCTGCATGCCGTCGGTCAGTTTCCGGCGCAGAACGGTGGCCGGACCCTGCTCGTCGCCGGTGCTGAGGGAAAACGCCGTGTCCTGATCCGCGCGGTCGAGCCGCGCGGCCACAAGGTTTGGCAGGAAAAATCCGCCCGCCGCGATCGCCAGCACGAGCGCGACCGCCAGTGCGGTGCGCATCCACGGTCTCATACGCGGCCTCCTTTCAGCTCCACGGTCACGACCGTGCCGTTGCCGACGCGGCTCTCAAACTGCATCGTGCCGCCGTGCAGCTGCACGATCTCATTGCACAGCGACAGACCAAGGCCTGCGCCGCCCTGTGCGCGCGAGCGCGACTTGTCCACGCGGTAAAACGCCTCCGTCAGGTGCGCGAGCGCCTCCGGCGGGATGCCGCGGCCGTTGTCGAGCACGCGCACGCGGCAGCCGTCGGGCAGCATCTCCTGCCAGACGTAGATGTAGCCGCCGTTGTCGAGCGCCTTGCGGGCGTTGTCCATGAGGTTGACGAGCAGGGTTTTAAATAGGTCCGGCTCCAGAAAGCACGTGCCCTCCGCCGTGCGGTACTGCAGGGCGATGCCCTTCTGGGCGTACACGCGCTTGAGGTGCTCCAGAAGCCCCGCCACCAGGTCGGCCGGGCTCGCGGGCACGAGCTGGAGTTTCGACTGGTCGAGTGAGAGCATGTCCAGCAGCTTCAGCCCCAGCGCCTCGAGCCGTTTGCCCTCGGAGAAGATATAGTTTGCCGCGTCCATCTGTTCGTCGGGCGTGAGCACCTGACTGCGCAGCAGGTCAGCATAGCCGATGATGGAGGTCATCGGCGTTTTCATCTCGTGCGAGAAGTCGGCCATGAACCGCTCCTGCAGCGCCATGCTCTCCTGAATGCGGTTGACGTTCTGCTCGAGCTGCCCGGCCATACGGTTGAAGTCGGATGCCAGCTGCCCCACCTCGTCGCGCGAGCGCACGGGCGCCCGGTAGCTGAGGTTGCCGCGCGCCAGCTCCCGCGACGCGCGGGAAAGTGTGCCGAGCGGGCGCGTCAGCAGATAGGACGTGACCCACGACACGGCCGCGCCGATGGCGATGAGGATCACGAACGTCGTGTGGTACGCGCGCTGCTGCGTCTGGCGCACGGTATAGGCCTCCGTCACGTCGAACGCGAGCTGGACGGTCGTGCCGTCGGCCGTGGCGCCGAGCATGAGGTAGTGCCGGCCGTTGCCGGCGCTCACGATGCGCGTGACGCCTGTGCCGTCGTCGGCCGGTTCCGGCGCGGCGTCAAGCAGCGCGGTGTCGCCCGTTGTGGTCATCTGTGCGCCGAATCGGATGCGCGCTGCCGTGCTCGACCCGCCGCTGCCGAGCTTGTGCAGCACGAGCGCGACGGTGTTGGCCGCCGTGCCGGGCGAGGCGTTGTCGCCGAGCAGATCCAGCACGTCCACGACCATGCGGTAGGTCTGGACGGCGGCGTCGCGCTCGCGGTCGATCGACGCGGAAAACGACTGCGCGATCATCAGGCTCCCGCCGATGCCGTACGTCAGCGACAGCAGCAGCACCATGGCGATCGTGAGCTTTGCGCGAAACTTCATGCGCTCATACCTCCAGCCGGTAGCCGACCTTGTTCACGGCCAGCAGCCGGTTTTCCCAGCCGACCTTTTTGCGCAGCCGCTGGATGTGCAGATCCACGGTTTTGCTGCCGTAGCTGTACTCGCCGCCCCAGACGTGCTCGTAGATCGTCTCGCGGTAGAGTGCAGTGCCGGGGTTGCGCGCGAAAAACAGCAGCAGGTCATATTCCTTGTGCGTCAGGCTGATCTCCTCTGCACCGCGCCAGACCTGCATGGCGCGCGTGTCGATGCGCAGCCCGCCGATCTCGATCACGGCATCGGTCTTGTTGTAGCGCCGCAGCACGACGTCCACGCGCGCGAGCAGCTCCACGACCTCGAAAGGTTTGACGATATAGTCCTCCGCGCCCATGCGCAGGCCGCGCACCCGGTCGTCGACCGAGCCGCGCGCAGTCAGGAAAATGACCGGGATGCCCAGCGGGCGGATATATTCCATGAGCTCGAAGCCGTCGGCGTTCGGCAGCATCACGTCGAGCAAAATGAGGTCAAATACATTCCGCTCCAGAATATCCGCTGCGGCCAGCCCGTCGTACACGCACATGCAGTGATAGCCGGCGCGGGTCAGGCTCATCTGGATCAGGTCGCAGATCGGTTTCTCGTCGTCCACGATCAGGATCTGGATCATGCTACCGCCTCCTTCGGGTCAAAATTACATTGTTTCGGCATCAAAACGGCATCCGCCGCCGGCACTTCAGGGTGATCTAATTATAAAAGTATGTGCGAGCGTGTGTCAAACCAAATCGACAGGGAAAATGTGCATGCTTTCCGTAATTTACATTTTGCAGCCGCGGTTTTGTTTCTACTTGCCCTTGCGGGTAGAGTTAACTGCGGGAAACTTCGTTTTTTGTCCAAAATAGGGTTGCAAAATACGATACGTTGTGATACGATGAGCGTGTTAAATTCTACCTAGTTTCAAAATGCGGCAATCGTGTTGTCGAAGGCAAGAATTTGCAACCAAAAAATTTTTATGGAGGAAGAAAGCATGTCCAAGAAAAGAACCCTGACAATCGTGCTGACGCTTCTGGTGGCAGTCTGCCTGCTCGCCACGACTGCTCTGGCGGCCGTTGTGCCGTCTACCCCGTCGATGCCGTCGGCACCGTCGGGTGCGACCGCGCCGTCCACCCCGGATGACCCGACCGCGCCGATCCAGCCGTCTCAGCCCTCTCAGCCGAGCCAGCCGTCTCAGCCCTCTCAGCCGAGCCAGCCGTCTCAGCCCTCTCAGCCGAGCCAGCCGTCTCAGCCGTCTCAGCCGAGCCAGCCGTCTCAGCCCTCTCAGCCGAGCCAGCCGTCTCAGCCGTCTCAGCCGTCTCAGCCGAGCCAGCCGTCTCAGCCGAGCCAGCCGTCTCAGCCGAGCCAGCCGTCTCAGCCCTCTCAGCCGAGCCAGCCGTCTCAGCCGTCTCAGCCGAGCCAGCCGTCTGAGCCCGAACTGAAGTTCATTGACGTGAACGAAGGCGATTGGTTCTACAATTCCGTGATGTGGGCCGTCAAGAACGGTGTGACCGTTGGCACGACCCCGACGACTTTTGAGCCCTACACCGCCTGCACCCGCGCCCAGATGATCGAGTTCCTGTGGAACGCTGTCGGCAAGCCGGCTGCGACCATCAAGTCCGTTCCGTTCACCGACGTTCCGGAGTCTGGTAGCGACGATTACTGGTACGAGGATTCTCTCCTGTGGGCCTACGAGGCAGGTATCGTTGCCGGCACGAATGGCGGCAGCACGTTCAGCCCGGATCAGGTCTGCAGCCGTGCTGAGATGATCAGCTTCATCGCCCGTCTGCTGTCGGACGGTGCAACCGATGATATGCCGTTCGTTGACGTTCCGGCCAGCGCCTGGTACTACAACGAAGTGCAGTGGGCATGGGCCAACGGCCTGACTGTCGGCACCAACGATGGTACCACGTTCAGCCCGGACAACGCCTGCATCCGCGCGGAGGCTGTTGAGTTCCTGTACAACGCGTTTGCGGAAGTTGAGTAAACAATCTGTGCTCAATTCAATGTTTTTCTATCAGAACTTCGGTTGCTAATAGACAAATCATAGGTCCCTAAAGCACAAAGAAGAGATGGGAAAACCTCATCTCTTCTTTTTTTAACATATTGAACTGACAAATTTAGAGAGAAAAACACAGAAAAGGAGTTGATGTGAGTCGTGAAAGCGACCCGATTCGCGAACAGAGCCTGGGCTTTTGTGCTGGCCGTCCTGATGACGCTGACACTCATTGCCCCGCAGGCGCTGGCTGCGAACACTGTAGACCCCGTCAAGCCCGCCGGCAACAAAATCGTTGTCGGCCAGACGGACTACACGCTGGTTGACGGCGTTACAGAATCTGACATCTTCCTGAACACCAGGGAAGGTAATGCACAGATCGCCGGCTTTATGACGACGATCGCACCGGGTGCGAAGGCAACGTTCAAGGCTTCGTACAACGGTTATTATACAGAGGGCAGCACGCCCGCGTCCCGCAAGGATAAGGCGGCAAGCCTGACCTGGAGCATGGAAAAAACGACGCAGCAGGCTGCCAACTACACTAAGGCCACCGGCGGCAACGTCATTATGGCCACGAATGGTGACTTCTTCAATATGCAGACGGCGCAGCCGCTCGGCTACCTCATCATGGAGGGCAATGTTGTCCAGAAGAACAACGGCATTGCCAATGAGCCATACTTCGCGGTGCTGAAGGACGGCACGTTTGCCATTCGCGACGCCGGTGTGGACTGCTCCGACGTGGAAGAGGCCATTTCCGGCCCGTTCTATCTGGTCAAAGACGGCCAGCCCCAATATAACGGCCTCAATGATTTGATTCCGGTCAACAGCATCGGTATCAAGGCCGACGGCACGGTCGTGACCTTTATGGCCGACGGCCGTCAGAACCCGTATTCCGTCGGTATGACCATTGATGAGATCGCCGAGTTCATGTATGCACAGGGTGCTGTGAATGCGATCTACCTCGATGGCGGCGGTTCCGCCACCTGCGCCACCAAGCGCGAGGGCACCACGGACCTCCAGATCCGCAACCGCCCGTCCGACGGCGTGGAGCGCACGGTCTCGAGCGCGCTGCTGCTGGTCTCCACGGCGGAGAGCGACGGCGTGTTTGATCATGCATCCCTCTCTCCGAACAATACGATCTATACGCCCAACAGCCAGATCCAGTTCTCGGCCATCGGCGTGGATAAAAACGGCGGCGAGGCCGCGCTCCCGGAGAACGTGACCTGGACGGTCGCGGATGCCAAGAGCGGCACGATCGATGCCAACGGCCTGTTCACGCCCGCGAAGAACTATAAGGGCGATGTGACGGCGCGTCTGCTTGTGGACGGTGTCGTCAAGGGCACGACGACCGCGAAGATCGCGGACATTACGGATCTGTACTTTGGCAGTTCATCGGTCTCGCTGGACTTTGGCGCCACGTCCGACCTCGGACTTGTCGCCAAGTGTGACGGCATGGACATCGTCTATAAGGCCGGTGACTTCGATTGGACGATCCAGTCCAAGACGGAGGGCGTGTCGGATAAGGATATCGGTCACATGGACGGCAACACGTTCGTGTCCGGTACCGGCAGAGACATGATGAACGCGGCCGTCACGGTCACTTACGCAAACGATCACGCCAAGACGGCGGAGGTCGGTGTGGAGATCGGCAAGATGCCGGTGACGCTCATGGACTTTGAGCCCATCAACGGCCAGCGCCAGACCTGCGCGCACTACCACTGGGGCTGCTCGGAGGCGTATGTACAAAGTGGCTATAATGCTTGGGATCCGAATGTACCGAATGACGGTCCAGGATACACTGGCAATGTGCCGTCAATTACGGCCTTTACCAGCGGTACTTACACGGACAATCCGCAGACGGCGGAGCTCTCCGCGCCCTACCACTTTACGGGCAACTATGACACTGCTGTTCCGGCTTCGGACATCTTCCGCGCCAACGGCTATACCTATTACCTCTGGCCGAACAAGTCTCTGATGGACTATAACTGCGGCAATCTGAAGATGACGACCGCAGCGGAAGGCGGTCAGGTGCGTTTCGGCGAATATGCCATGGAGCTGGACTATGACTATGCATCGTTCAATCAGGCGAGCAACTCCAACTTCTATATTCGCTACAGCGGTGATCGAATCAAGATCGAGGGATATCCCACGGAAATCGGCGTCTGGATCTACGCGCCCGAGAATACGCCGGGCTATGCGGTTTATGCTGATATTGTCTGTTGGAGCCCTAACAAAGAGGGCGTCTATGACTACCGGACGAAGAACTACCGTCTTTCGCATAAGAATGCGGATGGAAAGGTCTCCGATGTCATCGACTGGTCCGGTTGGATGTACTGCTCGGCCGATGTGAGTAACCTCTGGCAGTATCAGAGTGAGGAACACCCGCTGAGCATCATCCCCGGGCAGGGCGTATTCTGGCTGTCGTATCAGCCGGGTGGCCCGCTTGGTGAGGCCGGTCGAAAGAACGGTACCATCTACTTTGATAACTATCGCGCCGTCTACGGCACGAACCTCGATGACCTGGACAACCCGGTCATCCACGACATGACGGTCAATGGCCAGACGCTCACGAGCGACGGCACTACCGTCATTAACGCCAACTCGATCGAAGCGGTCGCCTCGTATGACGATGTGGACGGTCAGAACCGCTCCGGCATCAACGCACAGGCGACGACGGTCAAGATCGACGGCGAGACGATCCAGTCGGACAATTCCGACACGAATGCGACCGTCCGTCTGACGCTCCAGAACGGCAAGCACACCATGACGGTCTCCGTGTCCGATAAGTTCGGCAACACGGTCGAAAAGACGATGGCCTTTGTCGTTGCCGGCGATATGCAGGACACGGCCACGGTCAGTGTCAGCGGCTCGAACTTTGTCCCGCTCGGCGGCGACTATACGCTGACGGTTTCGGCGGACGGCAAGGTTCGCTCTGCGGACATCACGATGCTCAACCTCAACGATGACATCGGTCAGCCGACGGTGACCTATGCCAACGGTGTGACCGGCGAACTGGTGTATACCAAGACCGGCTTTAAGAAGGCCATGCTGACGCTGCACCTTGAGTCGGCGGCCCCGGTCGAGGGCGAGCTGGCCACACTGGCCTTCAAGATTGACGCCGGCCTGGACACGACGGTCAACCAGTTCACGTA
>OJKJ01001143.1_pt1 | contig 10607 bp, 9 predicted proteins | sample 1596491 | NCBI WGS metagenome assembly OJKJ01 (sample SAMEA4350160, study PRJEB24818) | metagenome | biome: human; feature: gut; material: faeces | place: Denmark | collected 2013-09 | reverse complement strand
AAAACAACCTTTGGGAAGGATGAAGGAACTGAACATGGACGTTGAGGATGCAACGAAGGTGGTAGAGGCCATGGAGGGGCAGCGTGGTTAAGACACCCGATGCAGCGGAAGAGAGATCGCGGGGGGGCTTCCGGAGTTCGAGGTGCTGGCAGCCAGGAATATCGCGGAATCCATACGGATGCAGATTTTAAATATGAACAAGAGGGCCACGGATTACGCCTTAAAGGTGCTGACCGTGAGCTGCGGGATCTGTACCATCCCATATTCAGCCAGCAATATCAAGCAGCTGGTGGAGAACGCGGACATGGCTGTATTTTCCGTGAAGCGGAAGGGGAAAAACGGCGTCATGGTCTATGACATCGGATCCCATATAGATGGAAATGCAAAGGGCGGTGAACCGCTGGTGAGAGAGGAGGTCTATACCTCGTATCAGTCCACCATCTATGCGCTGACCGCGGCCATCGACGCCAAGGACCACTATACCTTCAGCCATTCCAGGCATGTGGCGGAGTACGCGGGGATTCTGGCGGAAGAGTACGGCATGAGTGAAGACTTCATCGAGCTGGTGAGGGAGGCCGGACTTCTCCATGATATCGGAAAGATCGGGATACCGGAACATATTTTAAACAAGCCCGGAAGGCTGGAGCCGGAGGAGTATGAGACCATGAAGGGCCATGTGGAAGCGGCCATCGGCATCATCCGGAACCTGCCGTCTCTGGACTACGTAATACCGGCCGTTATCGGCCACCATGAGCGGTATGACGGCAAGGGCTACCCAAGGGGTATCGCGGGAGAAGATATACCGCTCTCCGCAAGAATTCTCTGCATTGCGGATTCCTTTGACGCCATGGTATCGAAAAGGTCCTACAAGGACCGCTGCTCCCTGGAATTTGCCATGGAGGAGATATTGAAACAGGCCGGAAGGCAGTTTGATCCGCAGCTGGCGCCGCTGTTCGTGGAGGCGGTCAGGAAGGGGAAAATCAAACCGGAAGAGGAGTAAGGGTGGCTTCGCGCACAGAAAGGTTCTTCCCCGCCTCCGGGTGCGTCCCGGCACAGGGGGAGTTGATATCCCGTGTCCGCCTTGCTTCCTACTCGCCATAAAAATGAACGTGACTGACGGACACATAATGCGTGTGTTCGCCAGTCACGTTCATTTTTATGACTAGTGCCTCCCGACATATCTACGTCGGGAGGCACTGGTATCCAGATGGCGGCACACTGGGATATCAACTCCCCCTGCACCGGGACGCACCCGGAGGCGGGGAAGAACCTTTCTGTGCCCGAATCTTTGAATTTAGAAAAAGCGGAAAAGCGGAAAAGCGGAAAAGCGAAAAGCGAAAAAGTAAAAGTTGGAAGCGGGGGATTGAATATAAAATTTGTTTTTCTATGAGAGAGGATCGTAATAAAAATGTCATAAAATCTTATCAGAAAAGGGTTGGACATCATGCATGGCCATGCGTTATAATAAACACATTAACTAATTGCTAGTAAAGAGGTAGGAATTAAATGGAAAGAGAAAAACCACGCAGCAGAAAGAAAAAGCGGCTGGGCGTAAAGTTCTGGGCAGCTGTCTGCGGCGGTATCGCAGTGGCGGCGGCCGCCACGGTTATCGTGCTGTACATACAGACGGGAAAGCAGTATCGTACTGTGTTTTTCCCAAATACGACTATTAACGGCATTGATGCGTCGAAGAAGACTGTGGATGAAGTGAAGCAGCTGATCGCTTCGGGCATCGACGGATATACGTTGACCATCAAGGAGCGGGGCGGCGCAGAGGAAGTGATATCGGGCGATGAGATCGGCCTGGAATCGGTGTTTGACGGCAGCCTTGAGAGGCTTCTGGAGGAACAGGAGCCCAACGACTGGTTCCGCCATCGGAAGGCGACTCAGACATTTGAGATCGATACTATGATCCAGTTTAGTGATGAGAAGCTTACGGGTGTGGTGGATGCGCTGAACTGCTTTGATGAGACGCAGGTGGTGAAACCACAGGATGCGGTGATGTCAGAGTATGTGTCAGGCCAGGGATATCGTGTGATTCCTGCGGTAGAGGGAAGCGAACTGGATAGAGAGAAGGTGATGGCCGGTATCGCGGAGGCGGTAAACGGCTTACAGAGGGAGCTGTCCCTGGAGGAACTGGATGCCTACGTGAAGCCGGGAGTTCCCAGTGACGATGCAGAGCTCCTCGCCCGTGTGCAGGCGCTTAATAAATTTGTGAATGTCAGAGTGACGTATACCTTTGGAGACAGCCGGGAAGTGCTGAGCGGCGACACCATCAAGGACTGGATCGGCATCGGTGACGATGGAAACGCTTATGTCAGCAGCGGAGCGGTCACGGAGTATGTGAAGAGTCTGGCCTCCAAATACGATACCTATAATAAGGCAAAAACTCTTAATACCTCCTACGGAAAGACCGTTAGGATTACGGGTGGAAGCTATGGATGGAGAATCGACCAGTCCGCGGAGGCGGATGAACTGGCAGCCATAATCCGTTCAGGCGAGAGTCAGACGAGAGAACCGGTCTACAAGCAGAAGGCGGTCAGCCATGGGGCTAATGATTATGGCAGCACCTATGTGGAGATCAACTTGACGGCGCAGCACCTTTTCTATTATAAAGACGGCAGTCTTGTGGTGGAATCTGACTTTGTGTCGGGCAATGAAGCCAAGGGCTGGGCGACTCCGGCGGGAGTTTATCCGCTGACCTACAAGCAGAAGGACGCGGTTTTAAAGGGCGAAGATTATAAGACGCCGGTGGATTACTGGATGCCGTTTAACGGCGGGATCGGTCTCCATGATGCGACATGGCGTTCCAGCTTTGGAGGTACGCTGTATAAAAAAGGCGGATCTCACGGCTGTGTCAACCTGCCGCATTCCGTAGCACAGAAGATATTTGAGAATATCTCGGCGGGGACTCCGGTACTCTGTTACCATCTGGAGGGAACCGAGTCGAAGACCACCTCAACACCGGCGGGCAAGCCAAAACAACCGACGACCGCGGCGCCGGAGACAACGGCACCCACCACTCCGGCGGCTACTACCCCGGCAGCTACGACGGCGTCTCCCGAGACCACGGCCCCGTCTGAGGCTCCAGCGCCAAAGCCGACAGAGAGCCAGACTGCGGCCCCTACAAAGGCCCCGGAGACGGAAGCTTCGACTGCGGCGGCTTCACCGGAGAGCGGAGAGAAGGGACCTGGAGTACCAACTGGGAGTTCAGGGAATAAAGAGATTGGACCGGGCGTCTCATGACGCCTGGCGGAAGATATTACAAAGGGATTTATGCTGTGAAAACTGTCAGAGCATGAAGAAAGGACCTGTCAAAATTTGTCTCAAATTGAGGCAGATTCCGGCAGGTTCTTTCTTATGTTATCGATCGGTTCACATCATCAACAATAAAACCATTTCGATACATGTGATCACAGTCTTGGGCGTAAGTATCCTGGAGTATAAAAAAGGTCTTTGGGTCAGCCTTAAAGGCCCTGTCTCTAATGAAAACATGCAGCCTGTCTCTGGCATATCCAGCCGTTAAAACCTCGAACGTTTTGGGGTCGGCATATTTAATTGTATGCTCGCGAAAATAGACATGTTTGTCATCCATTGCGTACCCCCATTTGAGTACGGTAAAGAACAAGGGGGTATGACAGGCTTTCAGGCGCACAGCGTATGTAGTGTCAGTTGATCCTGTAAAATAATACACAAACTCACTATCTCTGCCATAACTGGCTGGAAAGACTTCGCCTTCCGGAATACCTCCGGCGTCCAGAACCTCAAAAGACTCCGGATGGGCGATTTTCCCATTTCCATAAGGGGTATATATAACTTGATGATTTCCCACATAAATAGCATTATATTTATGAAAATCTTCTGGACTGATCCCTTGCAGCAGCTTTCCTCTGCGGTAAACGTGCTTGCAATCTTTGATAAAATCGTGGTTTACAATCTCCATTGTATCAATATCAATGTTTTGGACTAGATGAAATATATTTTCGTACGATTGCTGCTTCGGCATATAGGCGACTTCACCATCACATTCACGATAGCCCGACGGGTCTCCATTGCCATCTTTGAGAACACGAGCAAATCCCATTATTTCCTCCTAAGACGTATCCACTTTGGTGTTTTGATAAAGTATAGCACAAAACAGTACATAAATCTATTCGTTATACAAGGTATTATGGCTGAATGTGCAGGACGGCCATCCAATGGCGGGAAACAAAGTAAGGACAAGCAAAAAGACGCTCTGCTGAATTTGTCGTTCAGCAGGGCGCCTTTTTGTTTGTGCCTTTGCGATTATTCTCTTGAATACCGGGCGGACACAAATAGTATTATTCCATTGTCAAGAGGCAAAACGGCAGGTAAAAAAAATGCATTCATGCGGGGCGCGCCGTCTCCGGCATTATTCCCATTCAATCGTAGCCGTAGGCTTCGGACTCAGATCATAGCATACACGGTTTACATTCTTCACTTCTTTTAAGATCCTGTCTGTAATCTTTAACAGCACGGCGTAGTCAATCTGTTCGATCGATGCGCTCATGGCGTCGATGGTGTTGACGGCGCGGAGGATGACCGGATAATCGAAGCATCTGGCGTTGTCGCGGACACCGACGGATTTGAAATCAGGAACGACGGTGAAATACTGCCATACGGTCTTGTCCAGTCCGGCATTGGCGAATTCTTCGCGCAGGATGGCGTCGGATTCGCGGACTGCTTCCAGACGTTCTTTTGTGATGGCTCCGAGACAGCGCACGCCCAGACCAGGACCAGGGAACGGCTGGCGGTATACCATCTCTGCTGGAAGTCCCAGTTCTACGCCGCAGGCGCGGACCTCATCCTTGAACAGCTGACGCAGCGGTTCTACCAGCTGGAACTGTAAATCTTCCGGGAGACCGCCTACGTTGTGATGGGATTTGACCATCTTCGCCGTCTTGGTTCCGCTCTCCACGATATCGGGATAGATCGTTCCCTGTGCCAGGAATTCGATTCCCTCCAGTTTTCTGGCTTCTTCCTCGAAAACGCGGATAAATTCTGCACCGATAATCTTTCTTTTCTGCTCCGGATCGGCAACACCGGCCAGCTTGCCAAGGAAACGATCGACAGCGTCCACGTAGACTAAATTAGCGTCAAGCTGATGCTTGAATACGTCGATAACGGACTCAGACTCTCCCTTGCGCATCAGGCCGTGATTGACATGGACGCAGGTGAGCTGTTTGCCGATGGCCTTGATTAAAAGGGCGGCTACAACGGAGCTGTCTACACCGCCGGAGAGTGCAAGAAGAACCTTCTTATCGCCTACCTGGCTGCGGATCAGTTCTACCTGGTCGGCAATGAAATTCGTCATGTTCCAGTTGGCCTGCGCATGGCAGGTGTCAAGTACAAATTCTCTTACCAGTGATACTCTTGTCTCTTCGTCCTCTGGCCATCCGGTTACGCTGTTCTCGCAGGCTGCCGGTTCGTGGCCGGCGGCCATGACTGGATAGCCTGCCTCGTAGATCTCCGGCAGTACGTCGATCCGCACGCCGTCCACGATATGGTTAGGTCCTCCGTTTATGATCACGCCCTTGACATTGGGAAGTTTTTTGAGCTCTTCCGCGGTAATGTCATGGGGATAAATTTCGCTGTAGACGCCGACCGCACGGATTTCCCGCGCCAGCCTTGTATTATCTGTACTTCCCAAATCCAGAATGACTATCATATCCTGTTTCATAAGTGCCTCCTTTGACCTTCTCTGATGTATTCCTTTTCATAACATAACTTGTAATGCTGTGATTGTAATTCTGTGATTGTAATTCTGTGATTGCAACCCTGTAATATAGTGTAGCAGAAAATGAATCGAAGGTAAATGAATTTTTCATGATTTTGGCAGACTTTCAGTAGACAAATGCAGAAATTAGCCGTATAGTATATGATGAATTGTTGCGATTGCAACAGTTGAAACTGCAAGTGAAGAGATGGAGGCAGACATGTTTCGAAGATTCTACGGTTACATGAAGGATTACCGGAAATACGGGCTTTTCAGCTGTGCCTGTGTGGCGCTGGAGGTCATGTTTGAACTGGTGATTCCGCTCGTTATGGCGGATATCATCGATGTCGGCGTGGCAAACGGAGACAGAAGGTATATTATTACAAAGGGAATCGAGATGTGCATACTGGCGCTTATGGCGCTGGGGCTTGGCGCCGCGTATTCCAGATTTGCGGCGCTGTGCGGCCAGGGGCTGGGAGCGAAGCTTCGGAAGGCGGAATATCAGAAGATCCAGAGCTTCTCTTTTTCCAATACAGATCATTTCACCACATCGTCTCTCGTTACGAGGCTTACCAGCGATGTGACGGTAATTCAGAACGCGGTAACTACCGGCCTCCGGCCCATTGTGCGTGCACCTGTGATGATGGTGACGGCTCTCTGCCTGTCATTTTCCATCAATGCCAGGCTGGCGCTGATCTTCCTGGTGGCGGCTCCGCTTCTGGGGATTATCCTGTTTCTCATCATCAGCCATGTGAGGCCCCTGTATTCCCGGCTGCAGAAGAGCATCGACCTGGTCAACCGGATCGTGCAGGAGAATTTAACGGCGGTCCGCGTGGTCAAGGCCTATGTCAGGGAAGGCCACGAGATGGAGAAATTCGACGCGGTCAACTCGGAACTGCAGACCGTATCGGAGAGGGCCTTCGGCCTGGCATGTATGAACATGCCAGCCATGCAGTACGTGATGTATGCGACCATCGTGTCCATTCTGTGGTTCGGCGGCAATCTGATTTTTATCGGAGGAATGCAGGTGGGGGAACTCACCGGATTCTTAAGCTATGTGCTTCAGGTCCTCAATTCCCTGATGATGATTTCCAATGTATTCATGATGGTGACCCGGTCCATGGCCTCGGGAAAACGTATTCTGGAAGTCCTGGATGAGGAAATTGAGATTCAGGATGAGAGCAGGGAATCACTTACCGTGGAAGAAGGCGGAATTACCTTCGATCACGTGTCATTTAAATATAAGAAGAACGCGAAGGAGTACGTCCTGTCCGATGTCAGTCTCGACATCAAACCGGGGCAGACTGTGGGGATTATCGGCGGCACCGGTTCGGCCAAGACGACGCTGGTCCAGCTGATTCCGAGGCTTTATGAAGCTACAGAGGGGGAAGTACTCATCGATGGAAAGCCGGTGAAAGCGTATCCGCTGGAGCATCTGCGGGACGCGGTAGCCGTGGTATTGCAGAAAAACACCCTGTTTACCGGGACGATTGAAGACAATCTGCGATGGGGAAAAGAGGATGCCACGAAAGAGGAAATCGCGTGGGCGTGTGATATCGCCGGGGCGGCCGAGTTCGTGGAACGTTTCCCAGAGGGTTACGATACGTATCTCGATCAGGGCGGCGTGAACTTATCGGGAGGCCAGAAGCAGCGTCTCTGTATCGCAAGGGCTGTCTTAAAGCGGCCGAAGATCCTGATTCTCGACGATTCTACCAGCGCCGTGGACACGGCTACTGAGGCGGGAATCCGGAGCGGTCTTAAGGAGAGCCTTCCTGATATGACGAAGATCATCATAGCCCAGCGGATCACCTCCGTCTCGGGAGCAGACCAGATCATTATCATGGACGACGGAAAGGTACACGCATCAGGCAGTCACGAGGAGCTGCTGGCGACAGATCCCATTTACCAGGAAATCTATTATTCTCAGCAGGAAGGGGTGGGCTTATAATGGCGAAATACATCGGTTACAAGAAACCGAGGAACACGAAAAGGACGCTGCTGCGGCTCATTTCCTACATGGGAAGACATAAATTTTCTATGTTTGTCGTGGGAATCCTGGTGATTGTCAGTAGCCTTGCCAGCGTATTCGGTACGTATATGCTGAAGCCGATTATCAACCAGTATATCATCCCGAAGGATATTCCGGGACTCGTGAAGGCACTGCTCTTCATGGGGATCCTGTATGCGGTGGGAGCATCGGCCACGCTGGGGTATAACCGGCTGATGGTGAAAACGTCACAGAAGATCGTAAAGGAGATACGAAAGGATCTCTTCAATCACACGCAGACGCTGCCGCTGGCGTATTTTGACGCCCATACTCATGGAGAGCTGATGAGCCATTTCACCAACGATGTGGATACGATCGCCGAGGCGCTGAACAACAGCTTCACACTGCTGATCCAGAGCTTTATCACGACGGTCGGCACCATGGTGATGATCGTGATCCTAAGCTTCCGGCTGTCGCTTATCGTGCTGGGCTGTATGGCGCTCATGTTCCTGTTTATCCGGTTCAATGGGAAACGGAGCCGGAAATATTTCATGGAACAGCAGAAGTATTTGGGCGAGATCAACGGATTTATCGAGGAGATGGTGGCAGGACAGAAGGTGGAGAAGGTCTTCAACCATGAGAAGAAGGATTTTGAAGAATTCTGCAGAAGAAATGAGCGGCTTCGTCAGGCGTCCACCAATGCGATGGCGTATTCCGGCCTGATGGTGCCGGTAGTCGTCAGTATTTCCTATTTAAACTATGCTGTGTCGGCCTGCGTGGGCGGTTTATTCGCACTGGCAGGCCTCATGGATATCGGAAGTCTGGCTTCCTACCTGGTCTATGTCCGGCAGAGCGCCATGCCGATCAATCAATGCACCCAGCAGGTGAATTTCATCCTGGCCGCATTGTCCGGCGCGGAGCGCATCTTTGAAATGATGGATGAGGAGCCGGAGGTGGATGAGGGCACCGTGACGCTGTGCCGTGTGGAGGAGAAGCCGGATGGCAGACTCTGCGAATGCAGCCGGAAGAGCGGCCTCTGGGCCTGGAAGATGCCGGACGAAGAAGGAAGAGACAACACCCTTATCCCCTTGACGGGCGACGTTCGTTTTGAGCATGTGGTGTTCGGCTACAATTATAAGAAAAAGATTCTTGATGACATCAGCCTCTTTGCCAAGCCGGGGCAGAAGATCGCATTTGTGGGTTCCACGGGAGCCGGGAAGACGACCATTATCAATCTGATCAACCGGTTTTATGAGATTTCAGGCGGCGTGATCACCTATGACGGAATTGACATCACAAAGATCCGGAAGGCGGACCTGCGCCGCTCCCTGGGATTTGTCCTCCAGGATACCCACTTATTTACCGGGACCATCGAGGAGAATATCCGCTACGGAAACCTGGAAGCTACAGAGGAGGAGGTGATCAATGCGGCGAAGATCGCCAATGCGCATTCCTTTATCCGGCGTCTGCCCGAGGGCTACCAGACGGTTCTGGAAAGCGACGGCGCGAATCTGTCCCAGGGCCAGAGGCAGCTTCTGGCTATCGCCCGGGCCGCGGTGGCTTCTCCGCCTGTGCTGGTACTGGATGAGGCGACCAGCTCCATTGACACGAGGACGGAGCACCTGATTGAGAAGGGCATGGATGCGTTGATGGAAGACAGAACGGTGTTCGTCATCGCGCACCGCCTTTCCACGGTGCGTAATTCCAAGGCCATCATGGTCCTGGAGCACGGGAAGATCATGGAGCGCGGAAGCCACGAGGAGCTGTTGGAACAGGGCGGACGGTATTACCGGCTCTATACGGGCCAGTTTGAACTGGAATGAACGGCCTGCCGGGACCCGGCCAGTAACTGTTTTACATGGATTTTACAAAAAAATATGGATAAAATCTTGAAATTCGGCGAGAAAAAAGGCATAATAAGTGGCGTTGGATTGTGATCGATAAGAAAGGCGGTAACAGAGAAAATGGACCGAAAGCAGGAGGTCAGGGACTTAATGTTCCGTACCGAGATGGCCAGGAAGAGGCGAATCCATCCGGTATGGACCGATATGGGGCTGATCGCGGGACAGCCCAGGGTGTTAAGCCAGCTGTTCATCAAAGATAAAATCACACAGAAAGAGCTTGCAGAAGCGTGCTGTATCGAGCCGGCCACGCTGTCACGTGCGCTGGACCGTCTGGAAGCCATGGGATATATTATCAGAAACGACAATCCGCAGTGCCGTCGTTCCTTCTTAATTTCCCTGACAGAGGATGGGAAGAAGATGGCGGTAAAGGTAAAAGAGACCTTCGAGGGACTGGAGGAAGAGATGATGGAAGGCATTTCCGATGAAGAGATGGATACGATCATCTCCCTGGTCTCCAGAATTTACGATAATCTGCGAAACGAAGAAGAAAACGGGGGCATTTAAAGTATGGGAGTATTAAAAAAGGAAACATTTGTGCCGATGGCCTTCTTCAAGAAAGAGGCCTACACAGGCAGCTTTAAGGGAATGCGTCACCGCGTAGTAAAAGCCGAAGACCAGTTCGAGGCAGTCGTCTACCCGGAACCCTACTGTTTCGAAGCAACCCCTGACGAGAACCAGGTAAAGACCACCTTCCCCTTTACCGAAGAAGGCAGAGAATCCGTCGTAAACTGGTTAAACGACCAATACGACTCCCGCAAATCAGAATGGGACGCTGCCGCCCGCTATTGATGATAGGCAGTAGATACACGCTGCAGCCTTTCTCCCATACAAAGCCAGTACACAGCCCCAGTGATCGCGGAGAGGGCGAGGAGGCCGGGGAGGGGGAGTGTACACCTCCCTTTCCCGAAGTACGCCGGAGCTTAAGCGGGAAGACAGGAAAAATGGGCAGAGAAAGTTGGCCTCGAAGCCGCCTTTCGAG
>OJKJ01001141.1_pt1 | contig 10633 bp, 10 predicted proteins | sample 1596491 | NCBI WGS metagenome assembly OJKJ01 (sample SAMEA4350160, study PRJEB24818) | metagenome | biome: human; feature: gut; material: faeces | place: Denmark | collected 2013-09 | reverse complement strand
CTCAGGAGCATTTGCGATTATTACAGCTCTGGTGTATTTCCTTTTGTACCTGGGTGTTTACAGTGAAATTACTGGGAAAAGCCTTCCTGTGATTTGTGCAGGATTTGTCTTATCCAGAGCTATGGGGGCGTTTTCCATTGCGGCCTTTCCCATGGCAAAAAACACAGGGCTGGCAGCGACCTTTTCTGATGGAGCGCAGAAAACCTGTGTGAAAATCACCTCCCTGTGCTATGCAGGCATGGTGATACTGTTTATGCTGTGGTATGAGCCGGTTCTGGGAGTTTGTGTGTGTATTGGAGCAGCTTTGGAATACTGGTATTATTATAAAATGTCCCAAAAGGAATTTGGGGGCATTACCGGAGATCTGGCTGGCTTTCACATGCAGATTAGTGAGCTGGTAATCGCAGTGGCCTGTGTAGTTGGAGAAATCCTTTTAAGAGTATTATAAGGGAAAAGGAGAAGAATACCATGAAACTTATTATTGGCGGCGCATTTCAGGGGAAAAAGGAATATGCGAAACAGCAGTTTCAGATTCCACAGGAAGAAATGCTGGATGGGGCAGAGGCATCTTATGAGGCGCTGTTTCAGTGTACCTGTATGTTTCATTTTCATGAATGGGTAAAAAGAGCCTTGCAGGAGTCAGCGAGAAGGTACAGAACTTCGCAGCAGACTTCCGCGGAATTACATTCCAGATTGAAAAATGGAACATTGCTCAGTAAATCAAACACCCCGCCGCAAGCTGCGGGGTGTTTGCCCCCGCGGGCAGTCGTCAAATGGACATGCCAGCATGCCCACCTGGCTCGTTGCCTTCGCGAGAATAAATGAATGAGGTAAATGGCCCAAAGCATATTGTTTTGGGCCATTTCACCAATGGAGACCCAAATGAAATACGATTATACAGAAGTTTTAAAGGACCTGGTCAGGATTGATACCACCAATCCACCGGGAAATGAAAAAAGGGCGCTTGATTATATTCAAAAGATTCTTGAACAGGAAGGGATCGATTCGACGATTTACGAGAGCGCTCCCGGCAGGGGCAATCTCCTGGCCTGCCTTCCGGCTGACAAAGATGTGTCTGATGAAGGTGGGGCAGACTGCGCGGCGGCCGAACGGCCGCTGATTCTCCTGAGCCATATTGACGTGGTCCTGGCAAAGGAATCCCAGTGGAAGCATCCTCCCTTTGCTGCGGTGGAGGAGGACGGCTTCATCTATGGGCGCGGCACCGTGGACACGAAGCAGCTGACAGTCATGGAACTGGCTGCCCTTCTGGCGCTGGCGGAAAATGGAGTGCAAAGGAAACGGGATGTCTTTCTTCTTGTGACCTGTGACGAGGAGAGCGGAAGCGCACTCGGACTATCCGCATTTCTCGAGGAAACAGTCTCCGCAGGCGGCCGTACCATCACGGGAAAGGAACTCTTCGAAAACAGTGAGGTAATCAGTGAAGGCGGAGGCTTCCCGATCCTGGTGGGAGACACGGCTTTTTACTTATGTGAGTCGGGCCAGAAGGGATGCGGCACCGTGGAATTTACCGTGGAGGCCAGAAATGCCAAAGGCCCATTCTTCGGAAGCGGAGACGGGATGGTAAGAGCCATGAAGCTGGTGGCCGATATCGGGGCCCTGGAGCTGGAGCAGAGGAAGCTGCCTACAGTAGCGCGCTTCGAAAAACGGCTTTCCGAATGTGCGGACGGCAATTGCCACGGTGACTCGGGCGCAGAGCGCGCGAGTGATCGTTTCAGAGAGGCGCTGTCCCCGGTTATGAACAATATTCTGACGGCCATGAACCGGAATACCATGACCGTGACCATGATTCAGGGAAAAAGCGTCAATCAGGTAAAGGTGATCTGCGACGTGCGCCTTCTGCCTGGTTACGGAACCGCATATCTGAAAGAAATTACGGACCGCCTGGCGGAAAAATGGGATGCCGAATGCCGGATTCTATCCTTCAGCGAGGGCTATGAGAGTCAGCCGGAGGGCGGACTGATCGGATGCCTGGAGGAAGCGACAAGGATGGAGCTGGGAGAAGATGGGAAACGGGCGGAAGTGCTTCCGTTCATTTCCATGGGATCCAGCGACGGACGTTTTCTGGTTCCCATGAAGGCGAAGGTATACGGCTACAGTCCGGTCCTTTCTTGGGACATGACCTTTGATCAGGCCGTTTCCATGGTTCACGGCGTCGATGAAAAGATTCACCGGGAATCGGTGCTGTTCGGATGCCGGGTACTTGAAAATGCGGTCTGCAGGGCGGTCTGCGGCCGGATTCACCAATGAAAATGAAATCGAAAAGAAAGAAGGGGAACATTATGGTAGACAGAAAAAATGTAGCGGTTGAAAAGATGGACCGCGCAGTCCAGATGTTAAAAGAAAATCAGATCGATATGTGGATGTTTTATTCCAGACTGAATCAGGATCCGTCACTGGAACTGATGTTCAATACCGATACGAAGAACGAGGTCCTGTTCGTGCTGACGGCAGAAGGGGATAAGATGGCGTTTGCGGAAGCGTCCGACGCGGCGGTATATGAAGCGGCCGGGATCTTTACCAGTGTGAGGACCGTGACACCGGATACGGTAATGAAGGAATTTGCAGCAGTGTGTGACGAAAAGAAGCCCAATCGGATCGCGGTCAACGATTCCACCGAGGATTCCCGCTGCGACGGCCTTGGACTGGGACTCTATAAAAAAGTATGCGGGGCTCTGGGTGAGGAACGCATGAAAGCGTTAAAGACCGGAAGCTACCGGATGCTGGAAGAGCTCCGTGCGGTAAAGACCCCCAGCGAGATTGCCATCATGGAAGAGTGCAGCCGCTTAACGACCGATATTTACGACGCACTTTTTGCGCGCCTCCATGTTGGACTTAGTGAAATCGATGTGGGAGATATTATGATGGAAGAGTGTGCGAAGCGTAACGTTATCACCGCCTTTGGAAATCCGCCGGAATATCCGCTGGTTCTTCTCGTCAAGGGAGGCATGTCCCACAGGAAGCCGAACGCGAAGAATATCTGCCTTCCGGGTGATATGCTGGTCATCGATTTCAGCATCCGCTTTAACGGCTATACCTCCGACATCGCGCGTACCATGTATTTCTTAAAGCCAGGCGAGGAGCATGCGCCAAAAGAGGTTACTGACTGCGCAAACGGGGCAATCCGTGCCGTCGGTGAGGTCATGAAGGTGATCAAACCGGGCATGAAGGGCTACGAGGTGGACGCGGTCGGAAGACAGTCCATTCTGGACAGCGGTTATCCCAATATCCCTCACTCCGTAGGCCATCAGGTAGGCCTGGAAGTGCACGACGGCGGAACGACCCTCGGGCCAAATAAAGCCAGGCTAAGCTGCCAGGGCGTCTTGAGAAAGAATGAGATCTACGCGCTGGAACCGACCGTACTTCAGCCGGATGGACTTCCCTGTGCGATCATCGAGGACGACGTAATCCTGACCGATGATGGATGCAGACTGATCAGCAAACGCCAGACAGCGTTGATCGAGATCCCATACAGAGAGGCTTAATTCATGGAAAATGTGAAAGAGACACTGATGCATCTCATTTCAATTCCCTCGGTAACCGCATCTCCCTCCGAGAAGGAGGCCGTCATCTTCCTCGAACGGATTTTGAAGGAGGAGGGGATCGAGACTGAGCGGATCTTTAAAGATCCGGAACGGTTAAACCTCCTCGCCCATTTACCGGCCGAACAGCCGGAGGAAGGGCCCCTCGTGCTGATTTCCCATGTGGATGTGGTGGACGGCGATTCTGACAAATGGAACTGGCCGGTCTTCGGCGGAGTGGAAGAGGGGGGCAGAATCTACGGGAGGGGAACTCTGGATACGAAGCATTTAACCGTCATGGAGCTGAATGCATTTCTGAACCTGAAGCGGTCGGGAAGGAAGCTGAGACGCGACGTCTGGTTCCTGGCTACCATCGATGAGGAAGCGGGAAGTAAATTCGGTATGGAGTACGTGAAAGAGGCCAGGCCGGAGCTGTTTCAGAATGCCATGGTAATCAATGAAGGCGGCGGATTTCCCCTCCGGATTAACGGAAATGACTACCTGATGCTGACTGTGGGAGAAAAGGCTGTGTGCCGGGTAAAGCTTACGGCCTCAGGCCGCGGCGGCCATGCCAGTGCTCCTGGTGACGATCAGGCCATCTTAAAGCTGGCAGCCGTGCTGGAAGAGATCTTTGGAGCGGAGGATGAGCTGTGTTTCGGAAGCCACGCGACACAGGAAACCATGGCCCGGATTCTGGGCGGCCGCACCTGTGACAATCCGGTGGCGGCCGATATCTTCGGATACGCGGGACAGAATACCATCGGTCTCCGGGATTACCAGATCGGAGACCGGAGCAATGTGATTCCGGCCGCGGCGGAAGTGGTTCTGGAATTTAAAGTGCTTCCGGGCACGAGGGAAGAGGAGATCGAGGCGTTTGTAAAACGCCATGTGAAGGCCGGTGTACAGTATGAGATCCTGAGCTTTGAGAGGGGATTTGAAAGCAATTTCGACAATTCCGCCTTGAAAAGCCTGATCGGGGATTTGAGGACGATCAGCAGGGAGGAGGGCTTCTCCTGCGAGGTACTTCCCATGCTTGCGCTGGGACGCACGGATGGCCGCTTCTTCGGTTCGGAAGGCAGCATGGTTTACGGATGCTCCCCCCTGTTAATGGACGATTCCTTCGACGCAGTGCTTCCGAAGGTTCACGGAAATGACGAGAGCATATCCACGGAATCCTATCTCTTCGGATGCAGGGTGTTGGACCGCTTAATTGAGAAAAACTGTTTGTGAGCCGCAAAAGAGCGGCCTGCTATTACATAGTATGGAGGAAAATATGAAGAACTTTGAATTTCATAATCGTGTGATCCACGACGTGACTGAGAAACTGAAAGAACTGGACATAGACTTATTTTTAATCATTACCAGCGAGGGAAGCGATAAGATGACCCGGTTCATCCCCGGAGTCGATACCGTGGGTTCCGGAGCGTTCTTCTTTACAAAGGAAGGAAAACGCTACGGAGTGGCGTCTGCCATAGACGCTCAGGACGTAGAGGAATCCGGCCTGTTCGACGAGGTGATCCGCTATCAGGACTATGACAGCACGGTTGCCGGACTGCTGAAAAAGCTGAATCCGAAGCGGGTAGCCCTTGATTTTTCCGAGACGGATGCGGAATGCGATGGGCTGACACTGGGGCGGTATGAGTATTATAAGGCTCATATCAAGGGACAGCTGGAGTTTTTGGAGGTCAGCTCTGATTTGTTTATTCCACAGGTGAAGGCTGTAAATCACCAATAAGATCAGGAGGTTATCGATGGGAAAATACATAAGAAAACGGTTAATACAGTCAATTCCCGTGGTGTTCGGCATTACGATACTGACCTATTTCATCATGAAACTGGCGCCGGGCGGCCCCCTGGCCAATATGATCAATCCGCGTACTTCTGCGGAGTCTATCTTAAGGGCCAAGGAAGCGATGGGCTTAAATAAGCCGATTATCATTCAGTACGTCAACTGGCTGAGGGAGCTGCTGCAGGGCAATTTCGGCTACAGCACCAACTCGGGACAGCAGGTTCTGGCCATGATTTTAGAGCGCCTTCCCGCGACGCTGCTGCTCACGGTAACGGCGTTTGTCATCAGCTTTGTGGTGGGAATTCCGCTGGGCGTATACTCTGCAACCCACAAATACTCGGCAGGAGATTACGGCCTTACCATCTTCTCCTTTATCGGTATTTCGATTCCCAGCTTCTTCTTCGGCATGGGCCTGATCTACATCTTCGCCATAAAGCTGAAATGGTTTCCGACGTCGGGCTTTGGCGATACCACCTTTAAGGGGACCGGGATGGCTCTGTTCCTGAATAAGATGAAGTACCTTGTCATGCCTGCCCTTGTGATGTCCCTGGCCAATCTGGCCACGGTCATGCGCTTTACCCGGTCGAGTATGGTGGAAACGCTGAACCAGGATTATATCCGCACGGCCAGGGCCAAAGGGCTCTCGGAGAAGGTGGTCATCTACCGCCACGCGCTGAAGAATTCCCTGATTCCCGTTATCACCATCTTCGGTTTATCCATCCCGAATTTATTCGGCGGCGCCTATATCACGGAAAAAGTGTTCAGCTGGCCGGGTATGGGGCTTCTGGGCGTTGACGCCATCGCAAACAGAGACTACGCAGTGCTTATGGGTCTGACTCTGTTTACGGCGATTCTGGTTCTCGTGGGCAATCTCGTTGCGGATATTCTCTATTCCTTCGTAGACCCGAGAATACGATACTAAGGAGGCTTCCATGGAGAAAAAAATTACATATAAAAAACGGACTAATCTCTTTAAGACGGATGCGTGGAAGCGGTTCAGCAAAAATAAACTGGCTCTGATCGGAAGCGTCATCATTCTTCTGATGATTGCCGCGGCCATACTGGCACCCCTCATCGTACAGAATGATCCGTATGTGTCTTTAACCGATGCAAACGGCCTCATTTTAAAGAACAGCTCTCCTGCGAAGAGCGGCACGCTTCTGGGGACGGACAGCCTGGGACGCGATACGTTCAGCCGGGTGATCTACGCGGCCAGAGTGTCCATGAGCGTTGGCGTGGTGGCAGTCGGCATTTCCACCGGTATCGGTATTTTATTAGGCGCGCTGGCCGGTTATTTCGGCGGGTGGGTGGATACCTTTATCATGCGTGTGGTCGATGTGGTATACTGCTTTCCGGTGCTTTTCCTGGTCATCATTATCGCAACCATCTTAAAGCCCAGCATCTATAATATTATGATTATCATCGGCCTCTGTAACTGGACCGGAACGGCGAGGTTCGTCAGAGGCGAGATTTTAAGGGTCCGGGAGCTGGAGTATGTGCAGGCCTCCATCTCACTGGGGGCGACGGATGGACGCACTATTTTCCATCATATCATTCCGAATATCATGGCCCCGATTATCGTGGAAGCCACCCTTCAGATGGCGAGTGCGATCCTGACAGAAGCTTCCTTGAGCTATCTGGGTGTCGGTGTTCAGATGCCGACGGCCAGCTGGGGGAACATGCTGATGAGCGCCAACAACTTATCCACGCTGACGCTGCGCCCGTGGCAGTGGGTGCCGCCGGGAGTCTGCATTTTCCTGGCAGTGCTGAGCATCAACTTTATCGGTGACGGCTTAAGAGACGCGTTTGACGCAAGACAGAAGAAGTAACTGCGGGACAGGAGTTTAGATGAAGAAGATACAATATGAAAAGAGGCTGTCGGGCCTCAGAGCTTACATCGAGGATCACGGCCTTACGGGAGCGCTGATCACTTCGTATGAAAACCTCAGATATTTCTGCGGATTTACAGGGAGCAGCGGTTACCTTCTCGTCACGCGTGACCACGCCGTTCTCATAACGGACAAACGGTATATGACCCAGGCGAAGGAGCAGACTGTGGACTGCGAGATCGTGGAGCACAGCCAGGACCGGCTGGGACTGGTGGCGGACACCATGAAGCGGCTTGGAATCACTTCTTCCGTCATGGAAAGCGGCATGACCGCCGGAGAGTATTTTTCCTTAAAGGAGCACTTGGGAGACCACAGGACCGTGCTGGAGGATGAGTACTTCCTGGAGCTGCGCATGGTGAAGGACGAATGGGAAATAGAAGCCACCAGGGAGGCCATCCGGCGCGCCGAGGCAGGCTTTGACCGGCTGATTCCGAGACTTAAAATCGGTATGACGGAAAAGGATTTAGCGGACGAACTTCATTACCTGGTAAATAGAGAGGGCGCCGAGGCCATGAGCTTTGGAACCATTGTCGCCTCGGGGGCGCGAGGAGCCATGGCTCACGGATTTCCGACGAACAAGGTCATCGAAAACGGTGATATGGTGGTGGTTGACTTCGGCGTCATGTACGACGGTTACTGCTCCGATATGACGAGGACGCTGCTTTTCGGAGATATTTCCCAGGAAAACAGGAGGATTTTTAATCTGGTCCTGGAATCCGGAAAACGGGCCGTGGAAGCGGTGCGGCCGGGTGTGCACTCCAGCGAGGTGGAGGCGGCTCACAGGGATGTATTTATCAGAGAGGGGCTGGACGATTACGCGCTTCGCGGATTGGGGCATGGAATCGGCCTTCAGATCCACGAATGTCCGAGAGTCCAGATTGGAAAGGACACGGTATTGAGGCCGAATATGATATTTACCATAGAGCCGGGCCTCTATTTCCCGGGAGTCTGCGGCGTCCGCACGGAGGATGACGTACTGGTGACGGAAAGCGGAGTGGAAAACCTTTCCCATACGCCGCATGAGATTCATATTGACTAGGACATGACAGAATGCAATTTTTCGATCATGCTCAAGGAGAGGAGACCGTTAATGAGCTTATTGGAAGTAAAAGACTTAAAAACATATTTTTATACGGATGCGGGCTGCGCAAAGGCGGTGGACGGTGTATCCTTTTCCCTGGACAAGGGGAAGGTGCTGGGCATCGTGGGCGAGTCCGGATGCGGCAAGAGCGTAACCAGCTTATCGATCATGGGGCTGGTGGACCCGGTGACGGGAAGGCATGAAGGCGGGGAAATCCTGTTTCACGGGGAGGACTTAAGCAAGCTTTCGGAAAAGGAGAAGAGGAAGATCCGCGGAAATAAAATCTCCATGATCTTCCAGGAACCCATGACCTCTTTAAATCCCGTGTTTACCGTTGGTTACCAGATCGAGGAGGCGCTGATGCTGCATCTCGGCATGGATAAGAACGCAGCCCGTCAGAGGGCAGTTGAACTGCTGAAGCTGGTAGAGATCCCGGAGGCGGAAAAGCGGGTGGATGAGTATCCCCACCAGCTGTCTGGCGGAATGAGACAGAGGGTGATGATTGCCATGGCGCTGTCCTGTAACCCCGAGCTGCTGATCGCCGATGAACCGACCACGGCTCTCGATGTGACCATACAGGCGCAGATTCTGGAGCTGTTAAATGAACTGAAGGACAAGCTGGGCATGGCCATCATCTTTATTACCCATGATCTGGGCGTGATCTCGGAGATGGCCGACGAGGTGGTTGTCATGTATGCGGGGGAGATTGTGGAAAAGGCGGAGACACGTAAACTTTTTGACAATCCCATGCATCCTTACACGGAGGGGCTCATGGCCTCCATCCCTGACATCGATCAGGAGGTGGACAGGCTCCAGACCCTGGAGGGACTGGTTCCCAGCCTCTATGATATGCCGTCAGGCTGCCGGTTTGGCCCGCGCTGCAAGTATTATACGGAAGAGTGCGGAAAGAACCACAGCCAGTTGACCCGGCTGGAAGGCCAACGGGAAGTCAGATGCAGGAGGTATCAACATGAGTGAAATCCTGATTCAGGCAAAAAATATAAAAAAATACTTCCCTACCAGTGACAGAAGCAAGGTCGTGAAAGCCGTGGATGATATCAGTTTTGATATTTACAAGGGCGAGACCCTGGGGGTGGTAGGGGAATCCGGATGCGGAAAATCCACCACGGGCCGCATGGTCTTAAAGCTCCTTGACTGTACGGAAGGAACCGTTCTGTACAAGGGGAAAGACATCGGAAAGATGAAGGGAAAAGAGATGCGCTCCTTAAGAAAGGAGATGCAGATTATTTTCCAGGATCCTTATGCGTCGCTGGATCCGAGAAAGACAGTATTTCAGATCCTGGCGGAGCCGTTCTGGATTCACCATCCGGAGATGAGTAAGGAAGAAATCTACCGGGAAGTGGAAAAGCTGATCGAGTGCGTGGGGCTGCGTCCCGAGCATATCCTTCGCTATCCCCACGAATTTTCCGGCGGCCAGCGCCAGCGTGTGGGCATTGCGAGAGCGATCGCCCTTCATCCGGAGTTCGTGGTTTGTGATGAGCCGGTCAGTGCCCTGGATGTATCGATCCAGGCCCAGGTAATTAATCTGATGCAGGACATCAAAAAAGAGTACCAGCTGACCTATCTCTTTATCTCCCATGATCTGCGGATCATCAAGCATTTCTGCGACCGTGTCATGGTTATGTATCTGGGGAATATCGTAGAGCTTGGTACTAAAGAGGCGATCTATGGGAACCAGAGGCATCCCTATACAAAGGCGCTTTTATCGGCAGTATCCAGCGTAAAGGGGCACGGCAGCAAGAACCGGATTATCTTACAGGGCGATATTCCCAGTCCGGTGAATCCGCCCAGCGGCTGCCCGTTCCATACGAGGTGCAGCTACTGCATGGATATCTGCAGGGAAAAGAAACCGGAATTAAAGAAGATGGCCGATGGCACGCTGGTAGCCTGTCATCTGGATATGGAATAAAACTACAACTATTTGGAGGATGGATCAATGAACAAGATCGTAACAGAAAACGCACCGAAGGCGATAGGACCGTATTCACAGGGAATGGTATTTGAAAATCTGGTATTTTCCAGCGGACAGATTCCGGTCAATCCGGCGACCGGCGAAACAGAAGGAACCACCATCGAGACACAGGCGGCCCAGTCCTGCAAGAATGTGGCGGCGGTGCTGGAAGCGGCCGGAAGCAGCATGGAGCGTGTGATCAAAACCACCTGCTACCTCGCGGACATGGCGGATTTCCCTGTGTTTAACCAGATTTACGAGACGTATTTTGTCAGCAGCCCGGCGCGTTCCTGTGTCGCGGTAAAGACGCTGCCGAAGAACGTGCTGTGCGAAATTGAAGCGATCGCTTATAAGGAATAGAAG
>OJKJ01001137.1_pt1 | contig 10652 bp, 9 predicted proteins | sample 1596491 | NCBI WGS metagenome assembly OJKJ01 (sample SAMEA4350160, study PRJEB24818) | metagenome | biome: human; feature: gut; material: faeces | place: Denmark | collected 2013-09 | reverse complement strand
GAGTAACAATACAGTCCTGATCATACATTTCCCTGGCTTTTAGCAATGCCCGGCTGCAGACGTCCGCATCTGTTGACCAGGTCTTATAATCCGCGCCCACCAGTTTTCTGGACACACCGCTTAATATGGGATAGACCGGAACCCTGTCCGGCTCCTTATGCTGCAGGGCCGTTACCACTCTTTCCATTGCATTCATTGGACTTTACTCCTTTGCCCCGGCGGTTAATGCGTTACCGCATTTCTGGCAACCTCCGCTGCTGTGGCGGCATCCGGCGTATAATAATCCGCGCCGATCTGTTTTGCAAAGCTGTCATTAACCGGAGCGCCGCCGATCATGACAATGTATTTATCCCGAAGGCCTCTTTCCTTAAGCTTATCAATGCAATCCTGCATGTTGGGCATCGTGGTTGTCAGAAGGGCCGACATACATATAACATCCGCCTGGACCTCTTCCGCCTTGCTGATAAAGGTATCCGCATCCACATCAACACCCACATCGACCACATCAAAACCTGCACCCTTTAACATCATAGCTACCAGATTCTTTCCGATATCATGGAGATCACCCTTCACCGTGCCGATTACCGCTCTGCCCACCGGTTCATTTCCGACTTCCACAAGCTTAGGCTCCAGAATTCCCAGACCGGCATTCATCGCTCTTGCCGCCACCAGGACCTCCGGCACAAACACTTCATTATTTTTGAATTTAGTACCGATAATCATCATGCCGGAAAGAAGCCCGTCATTTAAAATCACTTTGGGATCCTGTCCCTCGTCCAGCGCCTGCTGTACCATTTCCTTAACGATTTTAGCCTTTCCTTTTTGCAGCATTGCCGAGATTTCTGTAATTTCCACCATTTTTTATCCTCCTCCAAAACAGTTTCTTCCGCTTCCTTTGGTTTTTACGGTTATCCCCATACTATACTCTTTTGCTTCTCCTAAATTGGAAAAATTATGGATAGTATGTATTTTTTTAAGGTAACTTTCAAAAAAAAATTGAAACCCTATTTTCGATGTGCTATAATGTCACAAACAATGACTGCTGTAAAAATGGGAATGGTTCCGATCCGTCTGAACCGCTACTAAAAAATGGAGAATTATATGGGCTTGTTTGGCAGATACTGCAGCAACGGAATATTCTTAAGTTCATATGGTACATAGAATATAAATCGAAGGGAATTTTATTTTCTCTTCGATTTTCTAAAGTCAGATACCCCGCAGTCCGCTGCGGGGTATCTGACCGTGACGACTGCTGCCGGTCCTTCGGCCGCTTGCCCAAAAACATCCTGAACTTCCATGTTTTCACAGAAAGGAGACCGTACTAACATGAGACATTTAATGAATCCCCTGGACTTTTCCGCTGAGGAACTGGACAGGCTCTTTGAGACTGCCAGGGATATCGAAGTCAACATGCCTAAATATGCCCACGCCTGTGAAGGGAAAAAACTGGCCACCTGCTTTTATGAGCCGAGCACCCGGACCAGGCTCAGCTTTGAAGCCGCCATGCTGAATCTGGGGGGCAATGTCCTGGGCTTTTCCGATGCCGCCAGTTCTTCCGCTACCAAGGGAGAAAGCGTGGCCGATACCATCCGGATTATTTCCTGTTATGCAGACATCTGCGCCATGCGTCATCCCAAAGAGGGTGCCCCCATGGTTGCCGCTTCCGTTTCCGGGATTCCGGTTATCAACGCCGGCGACGGCGGCCACCAGCATCCCACCCAGACTCTCACCGATTTAATGACGATCCGCTCCCTGAAGGGCCGAATTGACAATCTGACGGTCGGACTCTGCGGCGATTTAAAGTTTGGACGCACCGTCCACTCCCTGATTAATGCGCTGGTACGCTATACAGGTATCCGTTTTGTACTGATTTCCCCCCCGGAGCTGCGCGTTCCGGAATATATCCGTGAGGATGTGCTGGAATCCAACCATATTGAATACAGGGAAGTCGAAAACCTGGATGATGCAATGCCCGATTTGGACATCCTCTATATGACCAGGGTCCAGAAGGAACGCTTTTTCAATGAGGAAGATTATATCCGGATGAAGGACTGCTACATCCTTGACAAAAAGAAGATGGCCCTAGCGAAGGAGGATATGTTCGTTCTCCACCCTCTTCCAAGAGTCAATGAAATCGCCGTGGAGGTGGACGAAGACCCGCGCGCCGCATATTTTAAGCAGGTGCAGTACGGCGTCTATGTGAGAATGGCATTAATCATGACATTACTGGAGGTGGAAAAACCATGTTAAATATCAGCGGCTTAACCGAGGGCATTGTACTGGATCATATCCAGGCAGGCAAAAGTATGGATATCTATTATAAACTGGGACTGGAACAGCTTGAGTGCCAGACTGCAATCATTAAAAATGCCAAGAGCAGCAAGATGGGCAAAAAAGATATAATCAAGATCGACGGCGGCCTTGACCTGGTAAATCTGGATATCCTGGGATACATCGATCACAACATCACGATCAATATCATCAAGGACGGCCATATCGTAGAGAAAAAACGGGTGAAAATGCCAAAGAAAATCACAAATGTCATCTACTGCAAAAATCCCCGCTGCATCACCTCCATCGAGCAGGAGCTGCCGCATATTTTCTATCTCGCCGACGAGAAAAAAGAAACTTACAGATGTCAGTACTGTGAAGAAAAATATTCAAAATAATTCAGACTTTGCTCCTGTTATCCGAAACGGCTGTCCGGAGAAATATTATTTGTAAATATAGCCGGGCGGATGCTGTCTGAGAATAACTGGACAAACGTAAGAAAATATGATAAACTTGTAACGTTTTGAGTAAGACAAATGGCCGCGGCTGCAGGACCGAAAGGCTGCAGGTGAGGAAAGTCCGGGCTTCACAGGGCAGGATGCCAGATAACGTCTGGCGGAGGCGACTCCAGGGACAGTGCAACAGAAATATACCGCCGGACAGGCACTTTGTGCCTGTCGGTAAGGGTGGAAGGGCAGTGTAAGAGACTACCGCCTGGCTGGTAACAGACAGGGCACATGTAAACCCCATCCGAAGCAAGACCGAACAGGAGGCATAAGGCGGCCCGTCTGCCTCCGGGTAGGTCGCTTGATTTTGCCGGCGACGGCAAAGCTAGATAGATGGCCATTCAACGACATAACCCGGCTTATCGTCTTGCTCAAAACATTTAACGTTCAAAGCAATGCTCTGCATTGTCGTATCTTAGATCCGTTAGTCTGCGGTCTTCCCCGTATATTTTTCCGCTCCCCTAAACTCCTTCGTTAAAATAAAAGGCACGAATAATACCAGATTGAGGATGAGAAGCAGCAGGACATCCGCCCAGCTGATAAGCTGATTATTAATTGCGCCTGCATTTCCACTGTTCAAAATAACCACCAGGTTATTATTCAGAAAATGCAGAATCACCGGAACCCAGATATTATTGGTTTTTAAGTAGGTATACGTAAAGAAAATTCCCATACCGATGCAGGTGATCTGCTGGGAAACAATACTTTGCAGCCAGGTATGCGGGCTGTAATAAAACACATTGACAGGCAGGTGCCAAAGTCCCCACAAAATTCCAAGCAGGAGGACGCCCTTTACCTTGCCGAAATGTTGCTGCAGAAGCGGTGTAAAGTAATATCTCCATCCATATTCTTCACCGAAAAATGCTGTGAATACAAGGAAAAAATTGATTGGCAATACAAATAGTATTCTATAAGTCACCGGACTTTTAAATACATCTATGAATTCATCCAATTGTCCGCCTGCAATATACATCAGGAATATACGCCCGAAGTACAGCAGTAAGAACAATATAACCATAAGCACAGAAATTTTTCCATTATGTGCTCTTAATCCATATGCTTCCCGATTTTCCTTCTTCTCTGCAAGGAGAAAAATCCACGAGACCAGAGAGCCAAAGGTGATAATCATATTGAGGCCTGCAAACAGCATCCCCGTCGCGGGCAGAAACACGCTGCCAACCGTAAGCAGCAGTAACAGCACGGTAATCGTGATGAAGCAGAGATAGAATTTCTTCGGAACCAGCTTGTCCTCTTTCTTTACCAGCAGCGCAGCCAGCATGACACCTGCTGCCGGATAATACATTTGGGCATTGGGGAAACAGCTCACGTCTATTCCTCTGTAATAAGCATACCCCATTAAAATACCCATCATATAGGGAAGTGCAAATGCAACGGACAAAAATATAATCAACTGCCTTTTTTCAGCGGCATCTGTTTTAGTTTTCTTCAATATCGTTTCCTCCTGTTCCCCTACCGGATTCACGTCAGGGAAAGTCTGTTTAAAAGCGCCTAAACATAAAATTCCTTCTCCGGCACATAATAAGATATGAAATTCAACCTATTAAAAAACATCTTAGTAAAGGAGCTGCCGTGAGACTGAATAAGAAAGTAATCCTTGTCACCGCTTCCACCCGCGGAATCGGTCTTGCCGCTGTCGCTGCCTGCGCAAAAGAAGGCGCCATCGTATACATGGCCGCCAGAAACAGGGAACGGGCAGAGACGCGGATCAAAGAGCTGAAAAACGAAACCGGAAACCAGCATATCCACTATGTCCATTATGATGCCGGACAGTTGGAAACCTGCCGTTCTATGGCAGATGAGGTCGCAAAAGCCGAAGGCCGGATCGACGTCCTCGTTAATAACTTCGGTTCTTCCGATCCGGCCATGGATCTGGATATCGCAAAAACCTCCATTGAAACCTTCCTGAATACCGTAACCATAAATCTTGGCAACACTTATGCCGCCTCGAAGGCCGTCATTCCCTGCATGAGGCAAAACGGAGGCGGCAGTATTATCAACATCTCTTCCATCAGCGGCTTAATCCCTGATATTTCCCAGGTTGCCTACGGCACGGCTAAAAGTGCGATTAACCATCTGACCGAACTGATCGCAGTCCAGGAAGCCAGAAACGGCATCCGCTGTAATGCCATCCTGCCTGGGATGACTCAGACCGATGCCGTCCGGGATGCATTATCCGGCTTCTTTTGCGATTCATTTTTAAAGCAGTCCCCCATCCAGAGGATGGCAAAACCAGAAGAAATCGCCGCAGCCGTTGTCTATTTTGCCGCCGATGAATCATCCTTCACAACAGGACAGCTTCTCACCATCAGCGGCGGTTTCGGCCTGGCAACCCCTCTGTTCGGAGCTCTTGCCGATCTCGCCGACAGGCGCTGATAACTGTGCCTGGTGTCTTGTCACGTTCATGTTTAGCCAAACCGTGTTTAATATGAGCGGAACACGCTCTAGACCCGGAAACAGCTTCCTCCGACAAACTCCCGAAGAATGGAGTTCTGCGGGATTCTCTCGCTGCTTACGCCCAGGAAATAATCGAGGAATTTCAACAGGCGCTTTGCCTCCGGATATTCCTCGGAGTCCCTGGGAACACTGTAGAGAATCGGTTCCGCATACTGCTTGAGTATCGCCAGTTCATACAGCAGTGCCGAATTAAACATCACATCGGCTTCTTCCTGGAACGGGAAGATATTCCGCTCTTCCCCTCTTCTGACTGAATCCCACATCCTGATCGTATCCTGCGCAGAGGAGCCTCTCGTCCTTGAGTCTCTTATCATCCTCCTGATCAGCCTTCCGTCTGTTGTAGGAATCCGGTTATGCTCATCAATATTCAGCTGGGTCAGGGCGCTGATGTAGATTTTGAATTTGCTCTCCTTCGGCAGCGAATAGGAAAGCTTATCGTTGAGACAGTGGATTCCTTCAATGACAAGGATATCCTCCTCTCCCAGCTGCAAGTAATCTCCCTTATATTCTCTCTCACCGCTTACAAAATTGTATCTTGGAAGCTGTACCCTCTTCCCGGCAAGCAGAGCCGTCATATCCTCATTAAACTGCTTTGTGTCAATACATTCCAACGCCTCATAATCGTAATTCCCCTCCTCATCCCTCGGGCTGTTCACCCGGTTGACAAAGTAGTCATCCACTGCAATCGGATGCGGTTTTAACCCAAGCGCACTCAATTGAATGGAGAGACGGTGGGAAAATGTAGTCTTTCCCGAAGAAGACGGTCCGGCTATCATAACAAATTTACTCTTATCGGAGCCGGCAATCTTTTCCGCCATATCACCGATTTTTTTCTCCTGCAGCGCTTCCTGCATCAGAATCAGTTCATTCATTCTGCCCTGGGAAATGGCCTCATTGAGTGTTCCCACATTAAAAACACCCAGTTTTTTGCCCCACTGTTCCGATTCCTTCTGAACCTCAAACAGTTTCCTTCTCGGATTCAATGCAGACAGCTCCTTCGGATTCTTTCTCGAAGGTAAGAGCAGGACAAACCCGTCATCATAAAGCTGCAGGTCAAAATACTTGATATAGCCCGTACTTTTCACCATATATCCGTAAAAATAATCTTCGAAATTTTCAATGCTGTAAATGTTGACCCTGGAAGCGCGCCGGTAGTAGAACAGCTTCTCCTTATCGTACATCCCGTGCAGATGGAACAGTTCCACCGCTTCATCTGTGTTTTCACTGCGCTTTAAAATCGGCAGATCGAGAGACACGAGGCGAATCATCTCCGTTTTCACCCTGTCAAGCAGTTCCCGGGTCAGCGCAAGCGCTCCCTCCGGTTCAATATACAGACCGTTTCCCATGGAAAAACACACCGTCAGTTTGCTGACGTTATCTTTGCCTGCAATATCATAAAATGCCTTCAGCATCAGGAAAAGCGCGCTTCTCTGGTAGCTTAAAAAGCCGGCCCTGTCGGCCGCGGTAATCAGCCTCAGTTCACAGTCTTCCTTCAAAGTCTTATGAAGCTCCTTCAGTTTTCCGTCGGCCGAGACGAGCAGTATATCATTCTCTATGCCTTCCTGATAATCTTTTACAATCTCCTGAAACGGCGTTCCAAATGCGTACTCCCTTTTCTCAGCCCCAATTGTTACAATCGGCATATTAGCCCTCCTTCTTTTTAATCAGACAAGCCTGTTACTCAAACGACACAGTTTGGAAATGTATCACGTTCCTTCATAACCTTAAGCCGCTCTCCCAGTCTCTCCTCCAGAAATTTTTCCATAAAATCAGTGAAAATATGCTCGATACCGTAATGTCCGGCATCTATCACCGCCATATCGTTGGCCACGGCATCGATCCCCTCATGATGGCCGATATCTCCGGTGATATACACATCCGCGCCGCATCTCAGAGCCTCCTTCAGCGTGCTGCCGCCTGCTCCAGGACAGATAGCCGCCGTCCTTATGCTCCCCTCCATATTTCCGAACACCGTTACAAACGGAATGCCGTAGGCCTTCTTGACGGCTTCTGCCGTCTCCCTGAGCGTCATGCTGCGGCCAAAACACCCGTAAATTCCAATGCCGTAATCTTTATCCTCCGCCGTCTTCCCCATCAGTTCTAACACCCTGGTATCCTTAAGCCCCAGCCGCTCGCCGGCCAGGTCCGCCATACATCCGGGCGCCGCGTCAAAATTTGTATGCATTGCATAATAAGATATGTCGTTCTGAATCATTTTAAGAATACGCCGGCTGATGAAATCTTCATCATTGACCTTTTTTAATGGTTTAAAGATAAGGGGATGGTGAGTGATAATCATATCCGCCCGGCATTCCACCGCATTGTCAATCACATCATCGGTGGCATCCAGAGCCAGATACACGGTTCTCACCTCTTTATCACTCCTGCCGGCCAGAAGGCCCGGGTTATCCCAGTCACAGGCAAGAGAAACCGGCGCCAGTTCTTCCAGGATTTCAATCAGTTCCCTGCATTTCATCTTGTGCCTCCTTTATAATTTTCTGCCTCTCCTTCAGTTCCATAAGACGCCTACGGGCGCTCTCTGAATGATTCTGCGACAGCTTTTCAATCAGCTCTTCCACTGTTTTTTTCTCTTTTTCCAGATACCCGGCAAACACGCCGTTCTTCTCTTCAATCAGGCAGCGTCCGTACTCATAAAAGCAGTCTCTGCCGTACTTCATCATCCCATGGCCTGCCTCTATCACTGTGTAGTATTTCCCTTCGTCCCTGACCATTGTTTCCCTCAGGATGCAAAAGCCGTTTGTTTCGAGAAAACGCCTCACATTCCCAGGCTCCGACTGAGGGGAAAGGATTAGGCGTTCTGTACTTTCAAAAACATGCCTCCCTTCCTCCAGAATACGCACCATCAGCTCTCCGCCCATTCCGGCTATTACAATCGTGTCTGCCTCTCCCGCCTCAAGCTTATGCAGGCCGTCGCTCTGCCTCAGGCATATCCTGTCTTCCAGACCGTATTCATGGACATGCCGCTTTGCGCGCTCCAAAGGCCCTTTCCGCACATCCATGGCCAGCGCGCGGGGGGAAATTCCTTCCTTCACAAGATAAATCGGTATGTATCCATGATCGGTTCCTATATCAGCAATTATGCTTCCCCTGCGAACAAAGGAAGCAATTGTCTCTAAACGGTGTGATAATTTCATCTAAATTTCCTCAGTTAAATTCTTATTTCTTGTATGGCGGTTCATCCAAAAGCCGGACTGTAATCATGGCCGAACTGTTGCCTCATTAATCCAGGTAATCCTTCAGCTTCTTGCTTCTGCTTGGGTGACGCAGCTTTCTGAGCGCTTTTGCCTCTATCTGGCGGATACGCTCCCTTGTCACGTTAAATTCCTTTCCCACCTCTTCCAGAGTCCTCGGCCTTCCGTCATCCAGGCCGAATCTCAGCCGGAGTACCTTCTGTTCCCTGTCCGTCAGCGTGTCAAGCACTTCCATAAGCTGCTCATGCAGCAGAGTAAACGTGGCCGCATCCAGGGGCACCTGCACATGGTCATCCTGGATAAAATCTCCGAGGTGGCTGTCCTCTTCCTCCCCAATCGGAGTCTCAAGAGAAACAGGATCCTGCGAGATTTTCATTATCTCCCTGACGCGCTCCACCGGCATATCCATCCGCTCCGCCACTTCCTCCGGATGCGGCTCGCGCCCCAGCTCCTGGAGAAGCTGCCTGGAGGTGCGGATCAGGCGGTTAATCGTCTCAACCATATGCACCGGAATCCGGATCGTCCGGGCCTGATCGGCAATGGATCGCGTAATAGCCTGGCGGATCCACCAGGTTGCATACGTACTGAACTTAAAGCCCTTGGAATAGTCGTATTTCTCAACGGCTTTAATAAGCCCCAGATTTCCTTCCTGAATCAGATCCAGAAACTGCATTCCGCGGCCCACATATCTCTTGGCAATGCTTACAACCAGGCGCAGATTCGCCTCAGCCAGACGCTTTTTGGCATATTCATTGCCCATCTCCATCTGTTTTGCCAATTCTATCTCCTCCTCCGGTGAGAGAAGGGGTACCTTTCCAATTTCCTTCAGGTACATTCTCACAGGATCATCTATATTGACGCCGTCCGGAATAGTCAAATCGATGCTTTCAACGTCTATCTCTTCTTCATCATTCAGCTCTTCCTCAATAAAAAGATCCGGATCGATCTCAAGCTCCTCTTCGAACTGCAATACATCCACCTTATTACTATCGAGAAAATCATATATCTGATCCAACTGATCCGGGTTCAGTATTTCGCCATGGAAAAAGTCAAGAATTTCTTTATTTTCCAACACATTCTTCTTACTTTTCGCCAGTTCCAAAAGCTGTGTGAGCTTCTCTTCAAATGTCACTGTCTTTTCATCCATAATTCTTACATCCCTCCATAGCTTTTTAATATTTTCTCCTTAATCGAGTGAAATATGCAGATTAGCAAGTTCCGCCTGATCCCTGATCAGTTTTTGCAGCTCGTCCAGCCCTTCGGCGTGTCGGATCTGATGATCCAGACTGTTCTTTTTAATGCGCAGCACTGTCTCCGAAAAGGCTTTTTTCTGTTCTTCATTACTCAGGGACTCTTCCAGACTGGCGTTAAACAGAGCCGCCACCTCCCGGTAGTTCCCCTCGTCGTCAATAAAATGATTCAGGATGGATGCCGGATTAACATCTCCTTTTTCATGACCGTCAAAAACCATCTGCGCCGCCTCCCGGTACAGCGGTTTTACAAAATCAGCCGGACCGATAATTCCATGAATCTTATCAAAAAGCTCCGGTTCTTCAATCAGCCATGTGAGCAGAAGACGCTCCGACTTCCTGATGCCTTCTTCCTTCTCCTTCTTCTTTGCAGGCGCGCCCGGACGGTTCGCGGGGCTCTCTTCCCCGCCTGGCTCCCTGGTTCTTCCGGCCCCCATTCCCAGACGGTTTCCCAACTGGTTGACGAGGGTTTTCAAATTCTCATAATTGATAAAAAATTCTCTGGATACGGCCTGTATATAGTTGTCCCTCTCCAGAGCTTCCGGAAAATCCAGTAATTTTCTGGCTGCCTTATTATAAAAATCCGTTTTCTGCTCCGGATCCTGCATATCGCATCCTTCTTTTAATACATCTATCTCAAATAAAAAGCTGTTACGGGCATTTTCAATCCGTTTTTTGAACTCCTCCGGACCCAGGTTCTTCATAAACTCATCCGGATCCTTGTATGGCCTCATATTCAGCACCTTTGCCGATATCCCCGCGTTCTTAAGTATCGGGATTGCCCGAAGAGCCGCTTTTACGCCTGCGTTATCGCTGTCATAGGTCAGAATCACCTGTTCCGTATAGCGTTTCAAAAGAGCCGCATGCTGTTCCGTCATCGCCGTCCCCAGCGATGCCACCGCATTGGTAAAGCCGGCCTGATGCATCGATATTACATC
>OJKJ01001135.1_pt1 | contig 10658 bp, 9 predicted proteins | sample 1596491 | NCBI WGS metagenome assembly OJKJ01 (sample SAMEA4350160, study PRJEB24818) | metagenome | biome: human; feature: gut; material: faeces | place: Denmark | collected 2013-09 | reverse complement strand
TTGTCCCTTGGTTATGTTTTTTTTCAATGAACCGGCCACCACGGAGATCAACACTAGACCGCTCGTCGGCAGCGTCAGAGGTGTATAAGAGCCAGATGGCAATGGTTGAAAAATGGCCGGATCCGGCAGCCTCCCCCAGCCACATCTCCCCCATGGCAAAGCATCTGGCGTCGTTTTCTATGAGAACGCTCAGGCCGCCCAAAGCCCCGGATACCATATCCCGAAACGGGATCTCATGAATATACGGCACCGCGCTGGAGCCATGTATCACACCGTTTTTCCCATCCACCGCCCCGGGGCAGCTGACCGCAGCCCCGCAGATGTTCCGTCTGCCTTCAAACCGCCCGTAAACCTCCGCCATCCGGGCCAGCAGCTCCTCCATACCGGACTCAGGCGTTTTGAAGCTGCCCGGCTCCCACAGCCTTCCCGCGCCGTCGCCCGCCGCATACTTCACCGATGTTCCGCCGATATCGAACAGCAGATATATTTGTTCTTCCATACCGCCTCCGCACTGCGATGTCCCCTGCGCTCTGCGCGGTTCACCGCATTTTGCAACTGTCCGCCGGTCTCCCGGCGGCCCATTGCGTCCAAATGAGAGGGCGAAATCTCTGTGCCGGATTCCGCCCTCTCCCTTTAAAGTTCCAGCGAAACCCTGCGCCCCGTCTCCGCCGAATGGTACGCCGCGTAAACCAACAGCGCTGTTTTGGCCGCCAATTCGAAACCGGACTTGGGCTGCCGGTCAAAGGCAACGCATTCCATAAAATCCTGAAGCTCGCCTGTATACCCTCTCATCAGCTCTTCCTCCAGGAATACGTTCTGCCATCCGGTTTTCGTGGTGAGTTTTTCCGTCACATAGACGTTTTCCAGCCCCTGCGCCTGATCGTGATAGGCGCGCAGGCCGTCTGTTGCCGCCATATTACAGTAGTAGACGCTCTTGTTGGTATAGATTTCCACCAGATTCTTGACGCCTCCCACCACCATGTCCCCCGCCATGATTACGGCCCTGCTGCCATCCGAAAAGGTGAGCAGGACATTTGCCAGGTCCTCCACGTCCACGGCTCTCGTCTCAATAAATGCCAGCTCCTCCTCGTTCAAAACGCCGCTGACATTTCCCATGTCGGCCATCACGCTGGTGACGCGAATCTCCGCCCCGCGTTTCCTGGCCTCCTGTTCCTTCAGGTAGAGGACCGCCGACAGCGGGTGACAGCCCTGACGGATAAAGGATCCGCCTCCGCTGCATTTCCAAAGCGCCGCGTGGGGCGCATGGGAGCCGTTGTGGCTCTCCTCCGCGCGCATAAACAGGATTCTGCCGTTCTGGGCGTTCAAAAACTCCAGGCTCCTCTGAAGAGCGGGCGTATAGATGTAATTCTCCGCATACATGAACTTAACGCCGCCCGCCTCAACGGCCTCCCCCAGCTCCTTAAGCTTCCTTTGGACCTCCCGGTAGGCCTCCTCCTTTGTAAAGCTCTGCGAACCGTCCGCCGGTTCAAAATATCCGGTCAGCGGCTTTTCACAGATGACATGCTTTTTGCTCTCTATGGCCGCCTTTATCATCTCCTCGTGGAGAAACGGGGGCGCAACCACGTCGATGACGTCGATCTCCGGGTCCTTTAACATTTCCCGGTAATCCGTATACACCCCGGCGATCCCGTGGGCCGCCGCAAATTCCCCTGCATTGGGAGCCAGCGAGGCGACCGCCTTCAGAACGACCTCCACGCCGTAGACCTTCTGATACGCGCATGCGTGCAGGTCCGCCGCAAAGCCGCTTCCGATTATTCCAACCACAACTCTTTTCATCATTTTACGGTTCCTTTCATCTCTATCATCCCTTCACCGCGCCGGCGCTCAACCCCCGCACCATCTGGTTTTGTGCAAGGGAGAAGAAAATCACCGCCGGGATGCTCATGAGGATGGAAGCAGCCATCAGCGGCCCCCAATGTACGCCCATCTCGTCTATAAAAAACGCCAGTCCCACGGAAATCGGGCGCATGGCCTTGCCGTCCGTCATGGTCAGGGCAAACAGGAATTCGTTCCAGGACAGGACAAACGCGTTCATGGCAACCGTAGCCAATATGGGCTTGCACATGGGAATCATGATCTCAACCAGGACGCGGAACGGGGAACAGCCGTCCACCACCGCCGCCTCCTCAACCTCAATGGGCAGATTGTCAAAATATCCTTTCAGCATCCACACCGCAACCGGCAGGCAGATGGTCAGGTACACCAGGATCAGGCCCGGGTAGGTGTTGATCATCTTTAATTCCTTGAGAATGATATAGTAGGGTATGATCACCGCCACCCGCGGCAGAACTCTAGCAAATAAAATCGTCCAGATCAGGCAGCGGCTGCCCGTGAACTTGTACCGGGAGAATCCGTAAGCCGCCAACACGCTCACCGTCATGGTGATCAACGTGGTCCCCGTGGCCAGGATCACCGTGTTTTTAAAATAATGCAGCATATTGGAGTCCCTCAGAATCTGGCCATAATGGACCCACGTCACTTCTCTGGGAATCCAGCGCGGCGGCACCTCATAAATCTGGCTCTCCGGCTTTAAGGAGGTGCTGAGACACCACAGAATGGGAAACAGGCTGAACGCGCAGATTCCGACGATCAGCAGAATCTTCACAATAACGGCCGGATGCATCCGTTTCTTCATGCTTGATTCCTCCCTTTTTTCCTGATTTGTGTGGGCGCGTAGAACAGGAAGCACACCAAAGCCGCTCCGATTAACAGCGTGCTGGCCGCGGATGCGCCTGCGAAGTCGAACCGGGTGAATCCCAGGCGGTAAATCAACAATCCCAGAATTTCCGAGGACGTCCCCGGGCCGCCGCCGGTCAAAACAAACAACAGATCAAACGCGTTGATCGCGTTTACCACCTCGAGCACAATTACCATGGTGATCACAGATCGCAGGGAGGGAAGGGTGATATAGAAAAACTGCTGGATCCGGCTGGCGCCGTCAATGGCGCTGGATTCGTACAGTTCCCCCGGGATTCCCTGAAGCCCCGCTAAAATCATCATCATCACAAACGGAAAACCCGCCCAGGTGTAAGCCGCCAGCACGGACGGCAGGGCTGTCTCGGCGGTGCTCAGCCACAACCTGCACCAGGATTCCAGGCCCACGCTTTTAAACATTCCGTTGATGAGCCCAAAATCACTCTGAAGCATCCACCGCCAGGAGTTGGCGGACACGATGCTGGGCACCGTCCAGGGCAGCAAAGCCAGCAGGCGCACGGCCTTCACCGGTTTTCCCTGTCCGTCCATGATAAATGCCGCCACAAATCCCATGCCTGTTCTCAGCACAACCGAGCCCACAATCCACACCACTGTATTTTTTACAATCGCCGGAAATTCTTTCAGCGTGACGATCTTCTCAAAATTCCGGATCCCGTTAAACTGCGTATCAAAGGATGGCAGCGTCACCTCTGAAAATGCGAACGATATAGTCCGTATAATCGGCACGATCATCATCAAGAGCACAACAACGGTACACGGTGCAACAAACTTCAGTCCTGTGCGCGCCCGCTTCTGCTGGATATCCGGATGGAACACGCCGTTGATAAAACGTTCCATGACCTACTCCTCTCTGCATTTACGCCCTGCAGTGTTAGTGCAGGGCGTCCGTCATACTATTTCAAAAGATCATTACACTGCTGGGCCATATCCTCACAGCCCTGTTCCACGGTCTTGGCTCCCTGCATGATATTCTGAAGCTCCACAATAATGATCTTCTGCATATCGGTCCACTGCGGGATGGTGGGGCTCAGACGTCCGACCATGGCGCTCTCCAGAATGGTCTGGTACAGCGGATCGTTCCAGATTCCGTAGTTGGTGGCCTCCATTCTGGCCGGGATGCGGACCGTCAGCTCACCCAGCACCTCGGGCTGCAGGAACCATTTGGCAAACTTATATGCGCCGGGAGAATTTTTAGCAGTTACCGGCACGGTAAACAGCCATCCGCCGGAGCCGGACGGAGCCTTGGGCGGTACGCAGTATCCATAATTCAGGTCCGGGTAATTGGTGTCAAACTCCACGGCGTTCTGATCTCCGCCCATCATCAGAGCTACTTTATTCTCAATGAACAGCGGCATGATATCCTTTGTCATGGTATAGTTGACCGCGCCCTCAGGAGCCACCTTCTCGGTGGTGTAAAGGCCGGTCCAGTAGCGGATTCCCTCAATGGCCTCCGGCGTGTTGAGCGTGCACTCCGTCTGATCCTCGTTCAAATAGTCTCCCCCGTAAGACCAGATCACCGGGGACAGCGTGAGGAATACGTTGGACGGATCCGCATTGCTGGCTCCGATTCCCACGCCGTACTGCTCGCCGGGAATAGTCAGTTTTTTTGCAATTTCCAGCATGTCGTCGTAGGTCCAGCCCGCCTCGGGGTAGGGAACTCCCGCCTCGTCGAACATCGTTTTATTGTAGTACATGATCGAGCTGCTGGTACGGTAGGGAAGTCCGTAATAGACGCCGTCAAACTTCCCGCCCTCAATGACCGCCGCAAAATCCGACAAATCCATGTCTTTTATCTGATCGTCCCAGGGCTGCAGCAGGTTTTTATCCACAAGGGTTCCCATCTGCGTCACGTCCACAGCCAGGATATCGGGTCCGCCGCCGCCCAGTATGGTGGTGACCGCTTTGTCCACGTATCCGTTGACCGGAAGGGCTTCGATTGTCAGATTTACATTGGGCTCCACCGCTTTATAGGCTTCTACAATCTTGGGGATCTGATCCTCCCACCAGCTTCCCATCCAGATCGTCAGTTCCTCGGGCTCCCCCGCGGCAGCCTGAGCCTCGGTCTGCGCCTGCGTCTCCTGCTTCGGGGCAGAGCTTTCCTGTACCGGCGCGCTTCCTCCGCAGCCCGCCAGACTCAGTGCCATCACTCCCGCCAGAACAGCGCCTGCGGTTCTTGTCATTCTACCGTTCGCTAACCTCATAACCATCCTCCATTCATCTTAAATATCATAGTATCCACAAGATTCACGGATATAAAATTCCGGCTCAGCCGCAACATCCTCAAACTGGTCCTGAGGGCGTTCTCCCCTGATCTGCTCAAGCAAAATATCGATGGCGTGATGAGAAATATAGCGGAGGTCAAACCCCACCGTCGTCAGCGGGACCATGGCGCTGTCCGCAAAGCGGATGTTGTCGATGCTGGTAACAGACAAATCCTTTGGCACCATGATTCCATTTTTATAGAGAAACCGGATGATCGGTATGGCCAGCTCATCCTGCGTTATAAAAAATGCCTGCTCTGACTTTCCTTTTCTCAACAAATCTCCCAGCGCCTCGTCTCTGACCAGATGAAAATCCGTGGAGCCCAGCCAGCACGCCATATCCGGCCCCGGCGTGATTCCCGCCTCCCGCAGCGCCCTCTCATAGCCCACATACTTCGGATCCGCCATCCCGGACTCATCCCGGGCGCTGGATACATAGATCACGCTCCGATGTCCCATCTGGATCAGATGTTTCGTGGAAAGGTACGCTCCTTTGATCAGATTGGGGTATACTGCATCCAGCCGGGGCATCCTGTCAAATCCCGACAGAAGCACCACCGGGAACCCCTGGTTTCTCAGCTTCTCAAGCCTGGAAAGATTGTCTGTAAACTGTGTATTTACAATCAAGCCGTCTACCTTGTTGGAGAGCATAAGGTTGATCGCCTTCTCCTCCATCTTTAAGTCGTCGTGACTGGCAATCACGTACATTGTATATCCGTTTTGTTCCAAATACTGTTCAATATAGCGGGCCTCTGTGGTGAGCAGCAGGCTTGAAATATTTCTGAGGATCAAGCCGATGGTCCCCGTCTTTTTGAGAACCAATGCCCTGGCCATATTGTTTGATGCATAGTTTAAATCGCTGGCAACCTCCTTGACCCTCCTCCTGGTTGCCTCGCTGATCCGCGGGCTGTCCTTCAACGCAAGGGATACTGTATTAATCGAACATCCCACTTTTTCAGCAATATCTTTCAGTGTTACCTCATACATACGATCATTCCCCCATCACTGTTTGTATTATCGATAATACTATTATAACAGCGATTTTATCATTTGTTAACTCCTTTCTTTGCTATTTTCAACAAAAATAAAATAAATATTGACAAAGCATTGGGAAAATGATTATAATTCAGGTGTAAGCATTGTATTAACGTTAATATTAATCTGATGTGTTTATTATATACAGATTTTTTCGATCTTGTCAATATGTTTTATGCATATTTTTATTTTTCATCGATACCAGCCATTTTCTTATTTGTTGAAATTGTATTGAAAATATATATTATTTATCACTTTGCATTTATAAGCAGCGCGCTTATAAAAATATAAAGCACAGGAGAAAACACTATGGTAAAAGAATTTAACCACATCGGAGTCAATGTCAGGGATCTCCAGAAAACCCTCGCATTCTATTCCGAACACCTGGGGGCTAAGTTTGTAAGGGGACTCTATATTCCCGCCTCCCACACGATCGCAGCGTATGTGCAGATCGGTACCCAGATGATCGAATTTCTCAGCCCACTGTCCCCGTCGGAAAGCGCCGTGTACGGAATCGCCCACATCGCTTACACTGTGGATCATATCGAGGAAGCTGCCCGCATATTGGAAGAAAAGGGTTGGCATTTCCACGTTCCGCCCAAAAAAGCCGGCTCAGGCGGCGGTAAGATCGCCTTTTTGAAGGACCCCAACGGGGCCAATGTGGAACTGATTGAACGGCTTGAATCTTTCTCCGAGCCGTCCTGGGAGCCGTCCACCGATGTGATCGAGATCGACCACGCCTCCATCTACGCCAATGATCTGCAGGCGGGCATCGACTTCTACACCAAGGACATGGAGATGGAAATGCTCCAAAACTACCACTTTGAGGACCGGAAGTTTGATATGGTCTACATGAACACCGGTAAAAATATCCTGGAGCTGCTGCACAACGAAACGCCCCACGAGGGCCCGCTCATGGGGCACATCGCTTTCCGCGTCAAGGACACAAAGGCTCTGGCGGAAAAGCTGGCCGCCCAGGGTGTGGAGGTCACCACCCAGCCTCGCCTCCTGGCCACACAGAACGGTTATGTGTGCAATATCAAAGACCCTGACGGAATCGCCCTGGAGTTCATTGACCGGGTGTCGCTCTTTGAGGTATAGCCTATGAAATTAGCATTCAGTTCACTGTCCTGCCCGTCCTGTACCGTCGACGAGATTATTCAATTCGCCCTGAAATATGGTTTTCAGGGTGTGGAGCTGCGGACGGTCCAGTCCACCATTGATCTGTGGGACCTGAACGATTTTTCGCCGGAAGCCCTGCCCGAAACCCGACGCAGGTTCCAGTCCGCGGGGCTTGAGGTGGTCGTGGTCGGGACCAGCATCTCCTTTGCCAAGGACGAACCCGGATGGCGCAGCAGGCAGCTGGAGCTGCTGGAGAAATTCTGCGTCATTGCCCAGGGACTGAATTGTCCCTATCTGCGGGTATTCGGAGGTCCCATTCCCCACGGAAGCACCTATGAAGCGGCGCTGGAGCGGGATATAGACGGTTACCGGCAGGCCGTAAAGACAGCGGCTTCCTACGGCGTAACGCTGCTGTTTGAGACCCACGATGATTTCAGCACCTCCACCTCCCTGCTTCCGCTGTTGGAGGCGGTCGGCAACCAGGCCGGCGTGATCTGGGATATTCTCCACCCCTACCGGTTTGGCGAACCCATGGAGATTACCTGCCGGAACCTGCTGCCCTATCTGCGGCACGTCCATGTCAAGGACTCCTCCAGGTATTCCAAAGAAGGGTTTGATATTGTCCTTCCCGGGCAGGGTACCGTGCCCATCCGGGAAGCGCTGTCGCTTTTAAAGGACTGCGGTTATGAGGGTTACCTCTGCTTTGAGTGGGAGAAGCACTGGCACCCGGAGATTCAGGAGGCGGAGCTGGCCCTGCCGGAATATGTCAATTATATGCGTCGTTACGCCAAGGAACTGTTGCATGAGCAGGCGTAAATCGGCGCTCATAACGGGCGGCAGCCAGGGCATTGGCCTTGCCTGCGCACAACTGCTTTATGAAAAGGGTTACGACATCTGCCTGATGTCCCGCAATCCGGAAAAATTAGACGAGGCCGCGCGCGTTGTTTCCGCCGGAGCTTCCAGGCCGGTCTATACCGTACCCGCGGACGCTGCCAGCCCGGAACAGGCGGCGGCAGCGGTGGAACAGGCCTGCCGCTTGCTGGGGGGAATCGACGTTCTGATCAATTCCGCGGGCTGCAGCATGCACGCTCCCTGTTCCTTTGAGAACGTCTCCACTGAGGAGTACAAACGGATCATGGACACCAATGTGGACGGCCTGTTTTATATGACCCGGAGCGTGTTAAAGGCCATGAAGGAGCGGCAGTCCGGGTACATTATCAACATACTCTCCACGGCCTCCCACGCCGCCGCCGCACGAGGCGGACCATATTCCGCTTCAAAATATGCGGCGCTGGCCCTGACGGAAACCCTGGCCGCAGAATGCCGCGGCAGCGGAATCCGCATCACCTCCATCAGCCCCGGCCCGGTCGCAACCACCATCTGGTCCCACAAAACGACGCCTCCGTCAGAGGAGGAAATGGCCCGGATGCTAAAACCCGGGGACATCGCCCGGATTGCCGGATTTCTGTTGGACAATCCGGATTATGTCATTATCCGCGATATCGAAGTAACTCCTGCCGGTTTTTAGAACCGGTTTCGATTACTTTGGAAAACAGGCCGCTTCAGACGATTCTGAGGCGGTCTGTTTTTGCGCCCATTCAGCCACATTTTCGGAAAACCGCCTGATTTTCCGGGCGGCGCATAGATATTTCACATCCTTCTGTAGTACAATGGTTCTGATATGCTTCGGAAATGAATCATTTGACACACTTGTGAAACAGACCGGTTGGAGGTAGAAACTATGGGGGTACGGATTGCCATTGCCAGCTACGGCACGTTTGAGCAGTTTATTCATCAGATCAAGCCGTTTTATTCGGAGGAGGTGGAGTTTGTCATACTGAACGCCCTGTTCGAGGACTTAAAGGACGAGGTGCGGAGGCTGGAGAAGGACCACTCGGTGGATGTGTTTGTGGGAAGCGGCGGAAATGGGCGCTTTCTGGAGAAGTACGTGCAGGAAACGCCTTTTGTGAAGGTAAAGGTGACGGGCTTCGATTTTCTCCTGGCCCTCAAAAAGGCGGCGCAGTACGGAAAATGTACCGGGCTTATCACCTTTGGCGAACGGGTGCCCTTCGTGTCCTCGGTGAAGGAGCTGCTGAACGTGGAGGTGACGGAGCGGGTTTACCACCAGTCCAGCGAGATCGACCAGGTACTCGCCGATCTGTACAACCAGGGCATCGAGGACGTGATCGGTACGGCTTTTGTGCTGGAGCGGGCTGCGCTCAAGGGGATGCGGGGGCATTACATCTGGTCCGTGGACGGCGTGAAAACGGCGGTGGACACCGCGGTTCAGGTGGCGCTCGCCAAGCGGCAGGACGCAAAAAAGGCCCACAAGCTGGCCAGCATCCTGCAAACGATTCATGAAGGCGTGATCGTCACCGATGAGCAGGGAATCGTCAATGAGTTCAACACCAGCGCGGAGAAGATTTTGAAGATCGACCGCGGGGACGTGATGGGACGTCCGGTCCAGGACGTGCTGCCCAACACGCGTTTGAACGTGGTGATCGAGCGGCAGCGGGAGGAGTACAACAAGATTCAGGATGTGGGGAACGTGAAGATTCTCACCAACCGCTGCCCCATTTTCAGCCAGGGACGGCTGATCGGGGCTTTGGCCACCTTCCAGAGTATTGAGGAGGTGTCCGAGGCGGAGGGGAAGATCCGGCGGAAGCTGTACACCAGAGGTTTTGTGGCGGGCACCCGGTTTGAGGATATGCAGGGGGCCTGCGCGGCATTTCAGGATATCGTACACATCGGCAGGGAATATGCCAAGAGCGACGCCACCATCCTGATCTCCGGGGAAACGGGCACGGGCAAGGAGCTGTTCGCCCAGAGCCTTCACAACGAGAGCGACCGGAGCCGTATGCCCTTTGTGGCCATCAACTGCGCGGCGGTGCCGCCCAATATCCTGGAGAGCGAGCTCTTCGGCTACGAGGAGGGGGCCTTCACCGGCGCCAGACGCGGCGGGAAAAAGGGAGTGTTCGAGCTGGCCCATGAAGGGACCCTGTTTCTGGATGAGATCGGGGAGATTTCCATGGACATCCAGCTGCGGTTCCTGCGGGCTTTGGAACAGCGGGAGGTATTCCGTCTGGGCGGCGAAAAGGTGGTGCCGGTGGATATCCGGGTAATCGCGGCCACCAACAAGAACCTCTGGCAGATGGTGAAGGAGGGGAAGTTCCGGGAGGACCTGTACTACCGGCTGAACGTGCTGGCGATCCACCTGCCCGCGCTCCGGGACCGGCGGGAGGATATCCCGTTACTGATCAATCATTTCCTGAGAGAATTCCGGCCCGACCTGCCGGACGGAAAACGGCTGGAGCTGGCAGGAATCCCCTTCCTGCGCGCCTACCGGTGGCCTGGAAATATACGGGAGCTGAGGAACGTGGTGGAGCGGATGGCTGTTCTGTATAAGGATGGGATGGATGCGGAGCGGCTGGCAATGCAGGCGTTGTCTGTGAATGAGGAGGTGGATGGGGGGCGGTCTCTTATACACATTTGAAGCTGCCGACG
>OJKJ01001133.1_pt1 | contig 10665 bp, 7 predicted proteins | sample 1596491 | NCBI WGS metagenome assembly OJKJ01 (sample SAMEA4350160, study PRJEB24818) | metagenome | biome: human; feature: gut; material: faeces | place: Denmark | collected 2013-09 | reverse complement strand
AATCCCTTCCCCGCCTCCCCCTCCTTTTCTTACATATCTCTTACAATCTATTACTCCTTTTTCAACGCTATTCCCTTTCCCATTTTTTTATGCTAATGTAGAGTTATTGAAGTGCGAGAATAGGAATGAGGCATATGAAAAATAAACGAATATGGCTGGTGATCGTATGCATTCTGGTCGTGGGAGTGCTGGTTACCAGGTATACGAGCTCGGTGGTGAACCGTGAAGAGCCGTCGCAGGAGATGGCGGCTGGCGGCGCTGAGATGAGAATGACAGAGGTTGAGGCTGAGGCAGCGCCGGCGGAGGGGCCGGCGGCGGGAGCAGGGGCTGCGCCGGAGACCACTGCCGGATCGCCCTCTCCGGCGGTTCAGGAGAAACGCTCAGTGCCGGACGCGCCGGCGACTCAGGTCGAGGAGAGCGGGCAGACCGGCGCTTTGATGGATGAGGCGTCTGCGGAGGCGGCGCCCGCCATGGTTGCTGAGACGCAGGCAGCCGGGATCGCAGTGGGGCCGGGAGCAAGGGCAGCGGCAGACCCGGCTGCAGCGGCAGCCACGGGATCCGCCGGGGCCGGAGGGGCAGCAGCAACCGGAGCCGCCCCAGGACCAGGCGCAGGCCCCGGAGCAGCGGCGGGAGCCTCCGCCGGAACGGGAGCTTCCACGGGCACCGGAAACGGCCCGGGAGCCGGACCGGGGGCCGCGGCTTCGACCACAACCTCCATGCCGGCCTCTCCCCTGGAAGGCGTCGGCGGCCGTGCTGAGAATACGACCCTGGTGCCGGACACGGATTACCGGCAGCGCCTTGTGGATCTGGACAATCAGATTCAGAAGCTGCGGGAGGAGGATAAGGACTCCAGCGCCTATTCGCTCAAAGCCTCGGCGGAGTCGGAGTTGAAGCTCTGGGAGGGCGAGATGAACACCGTCTACAACGCGCTTTTGGATAAGCTGAACGAGGAGGACGCCGCTACACTGGCCGCGGAGCAGCAGGAGTGGATGAAGAGCCGGGAAGCCCGGGCAGTGGAGAACAACGCCAAAAACAACGCGGGCAGCCTGGAGGGCGTGGGCGTCACCACCTCCCTGACGGCGCTCACCAGAGATCGGGCCTACGAGCTGGTGGACCGCTACGAAGAACTGATGCAGAGCAAATGAATAACGGACCGAGCGTCCGGAAAAAGCCTGGGGAACCGGGCTTTTTTGCTGCCTTCACGGATCAGCAGTCGGAGGGACCGGGCCTGAAATCGTGAAAAACATCGCCAAAAAGGCCTTGAAACCGGGATTCTTTCTGCAATTCCCGCTTGATTAATACATAACGATATGGTAAAATGACGGTTATGAAATACGGCGTATGTCCGGCGGCCGGCGGCAGAAGATTCGCGGCCAGGCTGTGGCTTGCGCCAATTTATGATGTAAAGATATGGAGGAAAATAAAGTGAAAGAACCACAGTACCGCGGCGTGAACGAGCTGCGCCGGATGTTCCTTGAATTTTTTGAGAGCAAGGGCCATCTGGCAATGAAGAGCTTTTCACTGGTGCCGCATAATGATAACAGCCTGCTGCTGATCAACTCCGGCATGGCTCCCTTAAAGCCCTACTTCACGGGCCAGGAGATTCCGCCGAGAAAGCGCGTGACCACCTGCCAGAAGTGTATCCGCACCGGAGACATCGAGAACATCGGCAAGACCGCCCGCCACGGCACCTTCTTTGAGATGCTGGGCAACTTCTCCTTCGGCGACTACTTTAAGGACGACGCCATCCGCTGGACCTGGGAATTTCTGACCGAGGTGGTGGGACTGGATCCGGACCGGCTTTATCCCTCCGTCTATCTGGAGGACGACGAGGCTTTCCGCATCTGGAACGAGAAGATCGGCATCCCGGCCGAGCGCATTTTCAAGTTCGGCAAGGAGGACAACTTCTGGGAGCACGGCTCAGGTCCCTGCGGCCCCTGTTCCGAGGTTTACTATGACAGAGGCGAGAAGTACGGCTGCGGCAAGCCCGGATGTACGGTGGGCTGCGACTGCGACCGCTTCATCGAGGTTTGGAACAACGTGTTTACCCAGTTCGACAACGACGGCAAGGGCAATTACACGGAGCTGGAGCACAAAAATATCGACACCGGCATGGGCCTGGAGCGTCTGGCGGTGGTGGTTCAGGGGGTGGACTCCCTGTTTACCGTGGACACCAACAAGGCGCTGCTGGACCGCGTCTGCGAGCTGGCTCACACGGAGTACCAGAAGGATCATGAGACCGACGTTTCCCTGCGCATCGTGGCCGACCATGTGAAGTCCTGCACCTTCATGATCTCCGACGGCATCATGCCCTCCAACGAGGGCCGTGGCTACGTGCTGCGCCGTCTGCTGCGCCGCGCCGCGCGCCACGGCAGAAAGCTGGGCATCGAGGGCCAGTTTATGGCAGGCCTGGCCGCCACTGTGATCGAACTTTCCAAGGACGGATATCCGGAGCTGGAAGACAACAAGGCGATGATCTTCAAGGTGCTCGAGCAGGAGGAGGACAAGTTCAACAAGACCATTGACCAGGGACTGTCCATCTTAAACGACCGGATCGCGGACATGCAGGCCAAGGGCGAGAATACCCTGGCCGGGGCAGACGCTTTCAAGCTGTACGACACCTACGGTTTCCCGCTGGATCTGACCCGGGAGATTCTGGAGGAGAAGGGCTACGGAGTGGACGAGGACGGATTCGCCGCCGCCATGAAGGAGCAGAAGGACAAGGCCAGAAAGGCCAGAAAGACCACCAACTATATGGGCGCGGACGTGACCGTTTACCAGTCCATCGATCCCGCCATCACCACGGAATTTGTGGGATATAACAATCTGACGGCAGAGTCAAAGATCACGGTTCTCACCACGGAGGACGAGATCGTGGAGGCTCTGACCGACGGCCAGAGAGGCACCGTAATCACGGAGCAGACTCCGTTTTACGGCACCATGGGCGGCCAGCAGGGGGATGTGGGCGTGATTACCGGCCAGAACGGCGAGTTCAAGGTTGAGGATACCATCCATCTCCAGGGCGGCAAGGTAGGCCATGTGGGCGTGATGACCCGCGGCATGCTGCAGAGCGGCAACACCGTGACCTTGTCCGTCTGCGCCAGAAACCGCGCGCTCACCTGTCAGAACCACAGCGCCACCCACCTGCTTCAGAAGGCGCTGCGCCTGGTGCTGGGCGAGCATGTAAAACAGTCCGGTTCCTACGTGGACGCAGGGCGTCTGCGCTTTGACTTCACCCATTTCTCCGCAATGACTCCCGAGGAGCTGGAGAAGGTGGAGGAGCTGGTAAATCAGGAGATCCGGGCCGGACTTCCGGTTGAGACTCAGGTGATGACCCTGGACGAGGCCAAGAAGACGGGTGCAATGGCGCTGTTCGGCGAGAAGTACGGCGACTCCGTGCGCGTTGTAAAGATGGGGGATTTCTCCACAGAGCTCTGCGGCGGAACCCATGTGGCTAACACCGGCAGCATCGCCTCCTTCAAGATCCTTTCCGAGACGGGAATCGCCGCCGGAGTGCGCCGTATTGAGGCGCTGACCTCCGAGGGGCTGATGAAGCACTATGAGGAGGTTGAGAAGGAGCTTCATGAGGCTGCCAAGACCGCCAAGACCACACCTGCCGGCCTTTCCGCCAAGATCGAGGCACTGCTGGAGGAGATCAAGACTCTGGGCGCTGAGAACGAGAAGCTTAAGAGCAAGCTCGCCAAGGATTCCCTGGGCGATGTGATGAACCAGGTAAAGGAAGTAAACGGCGTCAAGGTCCTGGCCAGCCAGGTTGCGGATGTTGACATGAACGGCCTGCGCGGCCTGGGCGACCAGTTAAAGGACAAGCTGGGAGAGGGCGTGGTTCTCATTGCATCCGTGATGGACGGCAAGGTAAACCTGATGGCCACGGCCACCGACGGCGCCCAGAAGAAGGGCGCTCACGCCGGGAACCTGATCAAGGCCATTGCGGGCCTGGTGGGCGGAGGCGGCGGAGGCCGTCCCGGCATGGCACAGGCGGGCGGAAAGAATCCTGCCGGCGTGGAGGAGGCCCTGAAAAAGGCGGTCGAGGTAGTGGAAGAACAGACAAAATAACGCCTGTTTCCCTTAAAAAACAAAATAAATGAAAGTTTTATTAAATTATTCTTGACGTACGGTATTTTTATGCTATAATCATAGCAGTGCTAAAAATACCCAAACAGTTGTATTATGCACAATTACACAACTGGAGGGAGGTTAGGTGTGAGCGATGTCAAACGTAATTGTTAAAGATAACGAGAGCTTAGACAGTGCATTACGCAGATTCAAAAGAAACTGCGCAAAGGCTGGCATTCAGCAGGAAATTCGTAAGAGAGAGCATTACGAGAAGCCCAGCGTAAGACGTAAGAAAAAGTCTGAAGCTGCTCGTAAGCGCAAGTACAACTAATTCGGTTTTATCAAGCCGTATTGGTTAGTCAGCTATGTTATGATGTCAAAATAGCCGGCTGTCATATTGAACATATGACGGTCCGGCTATTTTTGCGTCCGCTTGGGAGAGAGACGCGGCTTCCAATTTGGTAAAATACTGTGCCCGGTTCTGCCGGGAATATATTCCGTTTCCCAAAGCAGCAATCGCCCGCAGGCTGCGCCAGCGGCCCATTAAATTCTAATCAAAAAGACCGGCAGCGAGCGGTGCTGCGCGGCCTTTTTGAATGAGCCGGGGTTTGCTGCCCGGGGGACGGGGCGGTCAGCCCTCCGCTTCCGGCAGATTACAGCGGGGTTCGGCCACCAGGGAATAGTTGGTGTGGTAAATGACAAATCCGGGGGCTGCGCCTGCCACTTTTTTGATGTGTTTGCGCTGGATGTAGTCGATCTCCACCTTCTCGTTGTCGCGCCCCTTGGAATAGAAGGCGGCCAGAGCGCCGGCCTCCTCGAAGAGCCGGTCCGGCAGGTCCTCGCGTCCGCCGGTTTTGGCGATCACGTGGGAGCCGGGGATTCCCTTGGCATGGAACCACCAGTCGCCCCCGCCTGCCACTTTGAAGGTCAGCTCCTCGTTCTGGTAGTTGTTTTTGCCCACGTAGAGATGGAAACCGTCGGAGGAGATATAGTGGAAGGGTTTGCTGGTGATCTTTGGCTTTTTATCCCCGGCGCGGCGCTTTTTCACATAGCCGTACTCCATCAGCTCCTCCTTGATCTGAACCAGATCGTTTTCGCTCAGGGCGATGTCCAGAGCGGCGCTGATGGATTCCAGATGGTCGATCTCGCGCCGGGTCTCCTTGGTCAGATCCACCAGGGCCTCGTAGGTGCGCTTGAGCTTGTTGTACTTGTCGAAATGCTTTTTGGCGTTGTCCTTGGCGGAGAGCTGAGGGTCCAGGGGGATGGTGATTTCCTCGTTGGTGTAATAGTTCAGGCAGCGAAATTCCTTCTCGCCGCCGGAAAGCTCGTAGCCGTAGGTGTTGAGCAGCTCGCCATAGATCCGGTATTTTTCGCGCTTCTCCGTGTCCTTTAACTGCTTGAGCTGGAGATCGTACTTCTTGTAGTTGCGCTCCAGGGCCGTCTGCACCACCCGGCGCAGGTCCGAGGATTTCTGGCGGATGCGGGTGATGTCGCTGCGGGATTTGTAGTAATGCTCCAGCACCTGGCTGATGGAGGAGAAGGGCACGGCCTTAAAACGCCCCGCGTCGCTGTAGCAGGTCAGGGGCAGGGCGGAGAATTCCACCGGCGTGTCGCCCTCGTAAACGATATTGGGGGAGAAATTTCCCTCCGCCACGTCCTCCATCGTCAGGGTGAAGGTGCGGTAGAGGTGGGTCAGCGCCGCCTCCGAGAGGTCGGCGGCAGGCAGGTCCGCGTCCACGCTGGCCAGATAACAGATTTCCTCGGCCATGATGGGGCTGATGCCGGTAAAATGGTTGTACAGGGCTTTCTGCACCTTCATGGGGGCGGAGGTCAGCACTTCCTTAAACACGGACTCCCCCACGGTCAGGGGATCTTCCTTGGCCATGGTCTGGGGGATAAAATAGCTGCGGCCGGGAAGCACCTCGCGCACGGAACTGACCTGAGCGGACACGTGCTTGATGCTGTCGATGATGGTGCCGTCCTCCTTGCAGAAGATGATGTTGCTGTGCTTGCCCATGATCTCCACGATCAGCCGTTTCCGGCAGAGATCTCCCAGCTCATCCAGGTGTTCCAGGGAAAATTCGATGATGCGCTCCAGACCGGGCTGGCTCACGGACACGATCCGCGCGCTTCCGATATGCTTGCGGAGCAGCATACAAAAATTGGGGGCGGTGAGCGGGCCCGGCTTGTTGGTCTGGGTCAGATAGACCAGGGGCAGGCTGGCGCTGGCGGACAGGAGAAGCCGCACATTGCCCCTGGGATGTTTAATGGTGAATAAAAGCTCGTCCTTCTCCGGCTGCGCGATCTTGGAGATGCGCGCTCCCTCCACGGTTTCCTTCAGCTCTTTTACCAGATTTGCCACTGTAATTCCGTCAAATGCCATTGTCGTATACTCCTATCTACTATAACCGTTAAAATGAAACAGCGCAGGCAGTTCCCCTTCCCGGCCGGAAAACGGCCCGGAAGTTTCAGATATTCCGCTGACTGAACAGTACCATTAGAATGTCACTGTTCACTCCGTTCCCAGTAACACGCTTCGCGATGCACAGAAACGGCAAAAAGCGCCGTTTCGCACCGCTATCCCCGGGTTTTCTGTGACTTCCGCTGCGCTCCACTCACAAAAAACGCCTCGTGGGATATCACCTGTGAACAGTACCATTAGAATACCACAGTTTACAAAAATAAGAAAGACTTAGTTGACTTGATTCGGCAGATGAATTATAATACAAACTAACTATGTGATCAGACCTGACGCATGGGATGAAGAGCTACTAAGGTGAAAGAGAGGCTGTCATAATGTTAAAAAGCATGACTGGTTTCGGCAGATGCGAGAACGTGACCAACGAGTACAAGATTTCTGTCGAAATGAAAGCCGTGAACCACAGATACCTGGATTTGAGCATCAAGATGCCCAAGAAATTCAATTATTTTGAGGCTTCGATCCGCACGCTGCTGAAGGAATACATCCAGCGCGGCAAGGTAGATCTGTTTATCAACTACGAGGATTACACGGAGGGAAACCTCTGTCTGAAGTACAACTCCGTTCTGGCCGCCGAGTACATGGACTATTTTCAGAAAATGTCCGAGCAGTTCGGCATTGCCAACGATATGACCGTTTCCGGCCTGTCCCGGTGCCCCGAGGTGCTGACCATGGAGCAGGTACCGGACGACGAGGAGCACCTGTGGGAGATTCTCTCCGAGGCTCTGGGCGAGGCGGCCAAACAGTTTGTGGAGTCCAGGCAGATCGAAGGCGAGAACTTAAAGCGCGATCTGTTGGGCAAGCTGGATTATATGGACAGCCTGGTGGATTACATCGGGGAGCGTTCCCCCCAGATTCTGGCGGAGTACCGCGCCAAGCTGGAGGAGAAGGTGAAGGAGCTTCTGGCAGTGGCGGCCATCGATGAGAGCCGCATCGCCGCAGAGGTGACCATCTACGCGGACAAGATCTGCGTGGACGAGGAGATGGTCCGCTTGAAGAGCCACATCGAAGCCACCAGAGCAGAGCTTTTGGCCGGTGGAAGCGTTGGACGCAAGCTGGACTTCATCGCCCAGGAGATGAACCGGGAGGCCAACACCATTCTGAGCAAGTCCACGGACCTGGCCATCGCCGACAAGGCTATCGCCTTAAAGACCGAGATCGAGAAGGTCCGGGAGCAGATACAGAATATTGAATAAGGACTTTGAAAACAGATGGGAGAACTGCCATGAACCAGCGTGGAATATTAGTGGTTGTCTCCGGTTTTTCCGGAGCAGGTAAGGGAACGTTGATGAAGGAGCTGCTAAAGCGGTACGACAACTATGCGCTGTCCATTTCCGCCACCACCAGAAGCCCCAGGGAGGGAGAACTCGACGGGAGAGAGTATTTCTTCGTGGACAAAGAGCGTTTCCAGCAGATGATCGCGGAGGGCGAACTGATTGAATACGCCCAATATGTCAATCATTACTATGGAACCCCCAGGGAGTACGTGGAGCGGCAGATGGCTTCCGGCAAGGATGTGATCTTAGAGATCGAGATCCAGGGAGCGCTGAAGGTGAAGAAGCGTTTCCCGGACACACTGCTTTTGTTTGTGACCCCGCCCAGCGCCAGGGAGCTGAAAAGCCGCCTGGTAGGCCGTGGGACGGAGACCATCGAGGTGATCAACGCCAGGCTCAGAAGGGCCGCCGAGGAGGCAGCCGGTATGGAAGCCTACGACTACCTGCTGATCAACGATGAGATCGAAACCTGCGTGGAGGAGATGCACCAGCTGATCCAGCTGCAGCACCGCAGGACTTCCTACCATCTGGATTTCCTGAACCAGATGCGCGAGGAATTATACCATCTGGACGACTGAGAACCGGGACCCGCTGCGGCCGGTCCATTCTATCACCATGAATTCTATTTTTGAAAGGGGAATGTAATATGTTACATCCATCATACACCGATTTAATCAATGCCGTAAACAGCGAGGTGGAGCTTGGCGAGCAGCCGGTGGTTCAGAGCCGCTATTCCATCGTGGTGGCCACTTCCAAGCGCGCCAGACAGCTGATCGACGGGGAAGAGCCCCTGGTGGCCGGCAGCAACGGCAAGAAGCCGCTGTCCATCGCCATCGACGAGCTGTACCACCAGAAGGTGAAGATTCTTCCCGAAGAAGAGGAAGTGTCGGAGGACGATCAGAAATAACACTAAGTATAAGCCGTCTCCGCAGACGGCTTAATCTATTGAATGCAATGAGCCGCCGGCGCAGCCTTCGGGCGGCTGCTGGAGGTAATGGACCGCCTGAGCAGTCAGCCGGCGGTTACGGTTAAGGAGTGTTTATGGAAAAAATAAAACTGTTTTGCGTTTCCCTGGGCTGCGACAAGAACCTGGTGGATACGGAGAAAATGCTGGGTCTCTTAAACAGCGAGGGATACGCGTTCACGGACGACGAGGGAGAGGCCGACGCCATCCTCATCAACACCTGCTGTTTCATCGGAGATGCCAAGGAGGAGAGCGTAAACACCATCCTGGAGATGGCCCGGCTGAAGGAGGAAGGCCGGTGCAGGGCCCTGGTGGTGGCGGGCTGCCTGGCCCAGCGCTACAAAGAGGAGATTCTGGAGGAGATTCCCGAGGTGGACGGAATTTTGGGCACCACCTCCTGCGATGAGATCGTGAACGTGTTAAACGGCATTCTGGGACGGGAGAAGCAGGCGCCGGTGTCCTGTTTCCACGATCTGGCCGAGCCGCCCACCGGCGGAGAGAACCGGGTGGTCACCACCGGCGGCTACTACGCACATCTAAAGATCGCCGAGGGCTGCGACAAGCGCTGTACTTACTGCATCATCCCTTACCTGCGCGGATCGTTCCGCAGCGTTCCCATGGAACAGCTGGTGCAGGAGGCCGGACAGCTGGCCGAACAGGGGGTGAAGGAGCTGATTCTGGTGGCCCAGGAGACCACGCTCTACGGGAAGGATCTTTACGGCGGGAAAACCCTGCCGAAGCTGCTGCACGAGCTGGCCAAGGTGCCGGGGATCCAGTGGATCCGCCTTCAGTATTGTTACCCGGAGGAGATCACGGACGAGCTGATCGAGGCGATCCGGACGGAGGAAAAGGTCTGCCACTATCTGGACATCCCCATCCAGCACGCCAGCGACAGGATACTGCGGCGCATGGGGCGCAGGACCAATCAGGCCCAGCTGCGGGAGATGATCGCAAAGCTCCGCCGGGAGATTCCCGATATCGCGCTTCGGACCACCCTGATCTCAGGTTTTCCCGGGGAGACCCAGGAGGACCACGAGGAGCTTATGACCTTTGTGGACGAGATGGAATTTGAACGGCTGGGTGTTTTCGCCTACTCGGCGGAGGAGGACACGCCGGCTTACTCGTTCCCGGACCAGGTGCCCCAGGAGGTCAAGGAGGAGCGCCGGGACGAGATTATGCAGCTGCAGCAGGAGATCGCCTTTGAGAAATCCGAGGACATGGTGGGCCGGGTGCTCACCGTTCTGATCGAGGGTAAGGTTGTGGATGAGCCGGCCTACGTGGGGCGGACCTATATGGATGCGCCGGGCGTGGACGGACTGATTTTCGTGAATGCGGACGTGGAGCTGATGAGCGGGGATTTTGTGCGCGTCAGGGTGACCGGTTCCGCGGAGTATGATCTGATAGGAGAGATATACGATGAATCTGCCCAATAAATTGACAATTTTGCGCGTTTGCATGATACCGTTTTTTGTGGCTGTTCTTTTGTGCCAGGGCGGCGAGAACCAGACCCTGCGGATCGTGGCGGATGTGATCTTTATCGTGGCCAGTCTGACGGATTTGCTGGACGGCAAGATCGCCCGGAAGTACAACCTGGTGACGGACTTCGGCAAGTTTGCCGACCCCCTGGCGGACAAGATGCTGGTGACCGCCGCCATGCTGTGGTTCGTGGAGATCGGGCAGATGCCCGCCTGGATGCTGCTCATTGTCATTTGCCGGGAGTTCGCCGTCAGCGGCCTGCGGATGATCGCCAGCGACAAGGGACGGGTCATCGCCGCCGGATGGTCCGGCAAGGTCAAGACTGCCGCCACTATGGTGTGCGTGGTGCTGATGTTCCTGCCCATTCCACCGGTGGTGAACACGCTCTGCGTGTGGGT
>OJKJ01001128.1_pt1 | contig 10709 bp, 16 predicted proteins | sample 1596491 | NCBI WGS metagenome assembly OJKJ01 (sample SAMEA4350160, study PRJEB24818) | metagenome | biome: human; feature: gut; material: faeces | place: Denmark | collected 2013-09 | reverse complement strand
CATGTCTTTTTCCCTCATCTCCATGTTTTCTTATCTATTCACCGATACTATCCCAGCAGCCACAAGAAAAACATTGTAACAATCACTCCTGCTGCACCGGACGCGACCGCCAGAAGCACCTTCTGATACGGACGTTTCCCTTCTTCTCTTGCCTTTTCAATCTCACTTAAGCTTTTTCCTTCTGTAAACGCGATAATTTCCCGATAGGTCTGCATGTCGAACTTTTTCTTCTCCCGTTCCACAAGCATTGCCGCATAACTCCCTGCTCCCAGTATCACGATCCAGATGGCAAGCCCTGCATAAGACAGGAAATGCACAAGCGGGACAGGCGTAATAAGAACAGCCAGGAACAATATAGTAAAGATATTGCTCAGGCGCTCAAACTTTTTCTGATCTGTCTGATCGATCTGCTCTTTCATCATTTCCACATCTCCTTTGATTAATTGATCTAAAGAGATTTCAAAAACTTCACTGAGCAGCACAAGGCTGTTCACATCCGGATAACTTTTGTCATTCTCCCAGTTCGAAACCGTCTGCCGTGACACATAGACCTTTTCTGCCAGCGCCTCCTGAGACAATGTCTTTTCATTCCGATATTTTCTGATCTGTGTTCCCAGTTCCATTTTCTGTCTCCCTGTAATTCAAATTTTAATCCATCCCGAAAGATGTGGTCTATCAAAGGTCCTTGACATCCCTGTTTTTCCCGTGTTTTCGGGCTGTCAAAGGTCTTTGACAACGGGTTTTCCCGCGTATTTTCTAGTTTGCCGATGAATGTATCTCACGTCTCTTATATACAACGATCTGCGGGTCTGCACCGCCGCAGCCGTATTCGCATACAAGAAGGTAATCTTCATCCGCCACGATCCCATAACATCTGCCGCTTCCCGGGATCTCTATCTGATTCCCCAGGTATACTTTATTGTCCTCAAGCAGCTTTACGGACTGCCCGTTTGGAAGAGGATACTCCAGATTAACATAAAATCCGTTCAGCAGATTCAGGTCATTCACATGAAGATCTTTGATCCCCAGAGAATTAAATTCCCGGACCAGCGTTTCTTTATATTCTGAAAATGCGCCAACCCCTTCTCTTTTTATGTATTCGGCGACAGTACAGGTTCCTCCTAAGGGATGCCCTTTCGTCTCTGTACAGCCTCCGCATTCCTCTTTCCTGCCGCATTTCTCACAACAGTCTGTTCCGCAGATCAAACGTGGATCCATTATTCTCGCTCCATTCATCAATCTCATGCTCCATCTATTTCTTAACAAAACAACTCATTTTCAAAGTAGAATTTATCACTCTTTATCCCTTGTCTCTAAAATATTCTTTTAGCGCATCTTTTACCGCCCATTTGACAATCGAATATAAACCTAAGATTATGATCAATATCACTATTATTATGATTGGCAGCCATTCCATATTTTTTCTTCCCTACCTTTCTGATCATCAATGCAGCTAGTTCCTATTTTTCACCCTAATGTTTCGGTCCCTCTATATTCCTATTCCACAAATGCATGGCTCATAATATAAAATGCTTCCTGGCTCGGCATCCATTTCTTCTCCATTTTCTCCAGGCCATCATCAAACGCCTGTGCTTCCCGCTCATCAACATTCATCACCGGACTGTCCGAATAAAACCACAGTTTCCCGTCCAAAGCGCCCGGCTTAAGCTCCTTTACAAGCATTGCCGCAGGATATTTCTCCTTTTCCACGCAGATATTGTACTTCCTGCAGCACTGAAATCCACTGCCCACATAATTTGCCGGACTTCCCATGATCACAACTGCCTCATACCCCAGTTCAGCCGCGCGTTTAAGAGAATGCTCGATCAGCATTTTCCCATACCCCTTTCTCTGGTACTTTGGCAGGATACTGACAGGCCCGAATGTCACGATTTCTTTCTCTGTTCCGCCTTCATCCGTCAGCTTTGATTTCGTATACATGATGTTCCCCACGATCTGCCCGTCCACCTCGATCACAAAATCCAGCTCCGGAATAAAATCCTCATGTCCCCGCATGATATGGACAAGATAATGCTCCATACATCCCGGAACGTATACATTATAGAAAGCCTTTCTTGTAATATCTTCTACGTTTTTGTAATCTGATTCCCTTTCGTTTCTGATATTAAGCATCATAATTCTCCTTATTATAAAACAAGGGACATTATCTGCCCCTGTGTTTTATCTTTGTTTTCTCCTTCCTATCTTAGCATGACGTCCGGTATCCGTAAAGCAAAGGTTCAGTTAAAAATCCCTTGTTCTTTCATCCTGCTTATGCTATTCTATCTTTACTCTTTCCAGGCAGATATATGCACAACCTGGAATTGTCCCGGACGGCAGGGCTGTCGCCCTGATCAGCCGTCCCAAAATATACTTCCTGCTCTAACGTCGAGCAATTTCAACGATTATTACCACCGAATCAAAGCATTTTAAAAAGTACTGAAAAAGGAGGGGATTCCATTGATAGCTAAAAAACTTTCTGATATTATTGCAGCCTGAAAACGAATTAGATATACTAAAAAGGAGATAAATGGAGAAAATTTTGTCTGCAGCCGTTATACACGTGAAATGCTGAATCATCTCTCAGCCGTCCGCGGAATACACGTGGAAAACAAGGATAGGGGAATCTATTACCTGACCGGAGATGCGATCCCCATGCAGCTTTTGATCACTCGCGAATTGACTCAGGAAGAAAACTTCTGGCTGAAGAATCTCCGGATGGATCTGAAAGCCGGCAGGGAAATCCAAAATATCGTGGCAAAATATGAGCAGAACAGACACTCAAAAGATTATGCCGCTGTGATGGACCTGATCACACGGGCAAATTGGAAAGAAATGGAGGTCGAGCAAAAAATGTGCGATGCATTAAGAGAACTCTTTGCTGAAGAGTTAAAGGAAGAAAATGAACGCGGCATGGAACAGGGTATGGAGCTCGGTATGGAGCGCGGTATCCATCTCGCAAAACTTATTTTCAAGCTGTCTGCCCAGGGCAGTTCGGCTGAAGAGATCGCCGAAAAATGTGATCTTCCTTTAGAACAGGTACGGAAGATCCTGGAATAACGTTCAGAGGCGGGGGACTGCTGTCACATGATACAGCAGTCCCTTCTGCTCCCATCAGGAAAATCATACTCTATTTTTCTATTTTCATCTCTTTCTCCCGCAGTTCCATTTTCAGATAAACCATATCAACAAGCTGCCTGCCGCACTCAAAGATAGGGTGATCGTAGTGCTCTGTGAAGAAGTTCCGGACCACATGTGACCTGCAGAAACCGCATTTCTCATAGAACGGCACTGTTGCAGGACTGTCCCCTGTGCCCACATACAGAACCTTAAAGCGGTCTCTGTATGAATCTGCCACAAATCGGATCATACGTCTGCCGTACCCTTTCCCCTGGAATTCCGGACTGACCGCCAGATTTTTGATCTCCAGGATTCCGTCTCCCTCATCTGTCACGACACATTCTGCCTTCACACCGCCATCCTCCAGGACATACATATCCCCTCTCTCAAGATACCGGTCGATCATGTCCTCCTGCTCATCCGCCAGAAGAAGCAGGGGCATATATTCTTTTTTATCCGTTTCTACTTTTCTGATCTCCATAGCACTCCCTTCCGGCACGCACTATTCCGGCAATATGCCCACCTTGTCTCCTTTGACCAGTATTGCCTGATAATCATTTATAACCTTTAAATCCGGTACTGATGAATATTGTTCAATAATCCTTTCCGCTGCCGGTCCCATATCAGGATGCCCCAGATGGGGAACTACGTAGAAATCCACCAGCCCCATCCCTGTATAGTCCGTCAGCTCCGGCGCTTTCTCAGGGACATCCATCTCTGCAGAATATCCGATGTCAGGACACGCGGCAATCGCTCCCGCCGACTCTCCTATATATAATTTTCCTTTTTCCACTTCCTGAGCAATGATTTTATCTGCACCTGACCGCTTCAGCTCCTGAAGAAGGAAGAATGTATTCCCGCCTCCCACAAAGATCATGTCATTCTTTGTCAGCTTTTCCATGACAGTTTTCCTTGAAGCAGTGGAGACATCCAGCTCGTCAACAATCAGTCCCAGATCCTCCAGCATCCTCGTCTCCTCTTCCGCCATGCCCTCGATCTCTTCTGCGATCGCCGCGGTCGGGATATAAACCACTGTCTTTCCTTTCAGATCCGGCTCTGCTTCCTTCAGCAGATCTGTCACATTATGCATCATTGACACTAATAATATTTTTTTCACAAATCTATCCTCCTTCCCGCAATTTCTCTTATTGAAATTCTTTGCGCAGCACCTCTTTCGGAGGCTCGATCTCATTAGCGATAGAATGCTCTGTCAGCTCGGACAGGAGCTTGATCTTTTTATTGAGAAGAGGTCTCATACAGTTGGGAACATGCTCCTGATGCGCGCGGTGGATCGCCACGCACTCCTTGCAGTTGCCGTGATACCGGCAGGCTTTCTGACATGGACAGTGATCTTTGTCCTTGTATTCCTCTCGGAATTCCGCCGCGAATTCCTCCTGAAGCCTCAATCCCTCCTGCCGGTTTCCTTTATGGAACTCTTTCATTGCATCAAGTTCTTTCTGATTTCCTTCGATGATCATCTATGTATCTCCTTTATATAAATTCATTTATCCGGCTGCTGGCCGTCATGTGCCTTCCACTGGCACTCTGTCAGTTTCATATCAGAAAAAACTGCCTTAAACGAAGAATCCTCCGGTGAACAGGCATAGATGCCAAACCGGATCTTTTCGTTTCCTTTTTCCATATGGCAGATCCTCATCTGCTGAAAACGGATTCCGTCCGAAGAGCATTCGATGCAGTAGTCATCCTCTCTCCGGCTGAAGCGGTACCACATGGATTTTACTGAGGCGTCTATCTCTGTAGTCGCCCAGTCTGAATAGCCCTGATTCGTGACAACGCTTCCCAGGTGCTGATACTCTTCATTCTCATATTCTACTGACCCTTTCAGCCAGTTCTCGCTGTCCAGGTACATCACGATGCCGCACTGGTCAAACCTGTGATGGCTCTCCCGGAAATCTGTCTTTACGATAAAGCTGAAATACCTTTCCTCTGTCTCCATCTGAAATACCGGGGCATTGTCATTGCGGAAATGATAGTAGGTCCTCTGCCACAGGTCTGTGTGAGGCTTTGTCACGATCTCTATCACTCCGTCATAGATAGCGCAGCTTTCCGGTTCGCGCGTCCATTCAAATTTGCTCAAATCTATTTCCATTTGTATCCTCCTCTGTTTTCAACCCGCTCTCTTCGATGCTTTTATTTCCTTCATATTTTAACGCTTTTCGTATCTGAGTTCTACAATCCCATTGTAACTTCTCGTGTCCATAAGTCTTAATTCCAACGCCTCCGGAAGTTCACCGAACAGTCTTACGCCTGCTCCCAGAAGAACGGGAATAACCGAAATATAGAATCTGTCGATCATGCCGTCCGGCGAAAGTTCTGTTATCACCTGATAATATGTCTTCCAGCCCATGACTACGGTATCGATATCCCGGACAAATTCAGGATAAGAGCCCTCGCTTTCATTGTCAGGGTCCTGCCCTCTCAGCCAGCTGACTCCGCCGTTTGCGTCCGCAATGTATCCGTCTAAACTCATGGCAATATATAGTACGATTTTTCTCATATCCCTTGCTGCCTCCAGGTTATTTTCTTCCATATTCTCTGTGGACATACATCCTGCACAGACCGCCCTCCTCTTCTTCGACTAAGCAGAGGAACTCCCATCCGTACTGTTCATAAAAAGAGGTGTGATCCGTGATCAGATACAGAGTATCGATCCCTTTTTCCAGCATATCCCTGCACACATGATCAAGGAGTTTGCCGGCGATCCCCTGCCCCCGGCACTCTTCTTCCACATAGAGCGCACAGACATTGGGCGTCAGATCCTTTCTCCTGTGGAAATCATTTTCGATCACTCCCAGACCGCCTATGATCCGCTTTCCTTTCACTGCCACGTACCACTGCGGCACAGGAGTTTTCCCGTTTATGGAGGCTTCTATGCTGGATCTGTATTCCTCCAGGGGAATCTGCCATTTCTCATGAAACCATTGCGCCGCGCGCCTGCTTAACCGCGGCCAGTTTTTTAAATTAGATATATGCAGATGTTCCTCAGCATACTTAAGGAATTCCGGTGTTTTGGACCAGTATTTTACTCCCCAGTTTTCAAAATTCCATTCCTCCATATACTCATTGCACTCATAATCCACATAATACAGCATGCCGTCCTGCAGGATAAAATTTGTCGGGAAGTAATCGATATTTATATTTGCGGCATAAAGCGGGCCGCACATTGCTCTCACCTGCTCCAGGCAGATCGCCGGAAGCCTGTCCTCCAGGACCATTTCGTAAACCGTATCCCCGTCTATATATTCTTTGATGATCCGTTCATTGTCTTTGTCGACATCCAGCATCTTGGGAAGCGGAATGCCGATCCTTTTCAGGCGGTCGTAATCCCGGATCTCCGCCTCGATCTTATCGCCAAACTGGTAATAGGCACAGGGCTCATGGTGGATCTGTTTGAGCACCATTCTTCTGCCGTCCCGCTCAGCGAGGTAGGAATAGCCTCCTTTTCCTCTGCCGAGAAGTTTCAGGATGCTGTAGTCTTTTCCATTTACAGACAGCATCTGCGGCATTTGTTTTTGATTTTCGTCTTTCTCACTCATAATTCAGTTCATCCTCCGGATCAGCCAGCCCCACGGTGATTACGACAAATCGCCCGCAGACTGTGGGATCGATCTTTTTCACTGTCTTTACCAGCCCCTTGACGCCGCCCGCATAAAGCCCGCCCAGATAAATGATCCTCTGCTATCCGCTCAGATCCCCCGTCCGGTCGTACGGCACTGCATTCAGTCCCATCCGATCTGCCAGCGCTTTCGCATAGACTTCCGTTGTCCCGTAACAGCTTCCATAAATGATGATCGTGTTCATGCGCATTTTCCTCCTGTTCCCATTATGCCAGACCCGGCATCGGATGTCACCGATTTTCAGCGGAATATTTCTTGACAATTCCCTCTTTGACTCCTATGATCTTATTGTTTGAATTCAAATAATTTGCATTCAAAATTTATTAAGGTTCATTTTGCAGCCCGCGGTGGCCGTTACCGTTCGTCCAGTACTGATGGGAAAATACAGTGTCATGACAGCATGTAAAATGCCGTTTCCTATCCATGAGTGCGAGTGGAATGCGTAACCTGCGCTCTGCCGCCGGGAACACTGCCGTAAAGGAGATGACATTATGTCCCATTCATTTCATTATCTTATTATGGCGGAGCAGTCCATGTTTCAGAAGGAGCTGCTCGCCAGGCTGAAGGATACCGGTCTGACGATCGGACAGCCGAAGATCCTTGACTATCTGAAGGACCACGACGGCGCCGGTCAGAAGGATATCGCACAGGGATGCCACATCGAGCCCGGCACGCTCACCACACTTCTGAACCGCATGGAGGATGCCGGTCTTGTAGAACGGCGCACACTGAACGGCAACCGCCGCAGCCTCTATGTTTTTCTCACAGAGAAAGGGAAAGACCAGGTTAAACTGGTGACGGAAGCATTCTCCGCAATGGAAGAAGAGGCGTTCCGGGGCATGTCGAAGACAGAATGTGAAACATTGATGCGCCTGATGCATCAGGTCTATGAGAACATCTCATCTTAGAATCACTCATCTCAGTATATGTCTCTAACATTCCGGGAGACAAGCTTTATTTGGCACAAAACAAGACAACAGCTCATCGGACGGTCCGCCTGGCGCGCCGTCTGTTATTTTGAGGGAGGATTGATTTAAATATGGAAAAACTAAAACGTTACATTGTATTCCTGATCGGACTTTTCATCAATTCACTGGGTGTCAGCCTGATCACAAAGGCAGATCTGGGAACGTCCCCGATCTCATCGATCCCGTATGTGCTCAGCCTGAATTTTCCTTTTACACTGGGACAGTTCACGATTGCGTTCAGCCTTCTGCTGATCCTGATCCAGCTCGTCATCCTGCGCAGGAACTTTAAGGCGGAGCATCTGCTGCAGATCCCCATCTCCATCCTGTTCGGATATTTCATTGACCTGACCATGGTCATGCTCTTTTTTGTGAATCCGCAGAGCTATCTTTCTTCTGTGGTTTACCTGCTGATCGGATGTGGGATTCGGCGTATACACGGAGGTCCTCGCCAATGTGGCGATGCTGCCCGGAGAATCGTTCGTCCGCGCTGTTTCCTCCACATGGAAGACAGAGTTCGGCTCCACAAAGGTTGCCTTCGATGTGTCGCTGACTGTCATCGCTGCTATCCTTTCCCTGATCTTTGCCCATCGTCTGGACGGTGTCAGAGAGGGGACCATTATCGCCGCTCTGCTTGTCGGTTTCATCGCCCGCCTGTTCGGACGCCGGCTCTCCTTTCTTGAGCCGCTTCTTTTCCGGACCGTGAAAAGCAGAGATGCGCAGGCTGACGCGGTTTCTGCCGGCGATTCAGTTCCGATGGGCACTCCGTCACCGCACACGGTCATAGTGAGCGGGCGCCAGTACATGTACGACCTGGTAAGCCAGATGTACATCTCCCCCGATACACAGGAAGCTCCCGGGGACACTATTTTCGAATCTGAAGAGGAAATCATCCGCCGGACTCTTGAACTGAATAAGCAAGAACAAAACACTTGACATATATATCCCCTGTGCATATACTGTATATATAGACATATACAGTTATTTTTCGGAAGGGAGGACCCTATCATGACACCCCTTTTAAAGATCGACAACCTGGAAAAGCGCATCGGCACCCTGCATCTTGAGAATATTTCTCTGACTCTCGAGCCCGGGTACATTTTCGGGCTGATCGGCCGCAACGGAGCCGGAAAGACAACTCTCATCCGAACTCTGATGAACCTGTATCAGAAGGATAGCGGCTCCGTGACAGTAGACGGCTGTCCCATGGACACAATGGAGAAGGAGGCAAAAGACCGGATCGGATTCGTGCTGGACGACTTTCTGTTCGAAGAGAAGCTGAGCATTGCCTCCAACGGGAAGCTGTTCGGCTCCACCTACAGCCATTACGACCATGGTCTTTTCCTGAAATTCTGCGAGAGATTTGAGCTGGATCCGAAGCAGAAGACCGGCAGGCTTTCCAAAGGACAGAAGACACGTTTCCAGCTCGCTTTCGCCCTCTCGCATCAGGCGAAGCTGTTCATCATGGACGAGCCCGCCTCCGGCCTTGATCCCCTTTTCCGCAAGGATCTGACCGGCTGCATGCAGGAACTGGTGGAGGACGGTACCCGCAGCATCCTCTTCTCCACCCACCTCACCGCAGACCTTGACCAGATCGGAGATTACATTGCCCTGATCGACGAGGGACGCTTCTACTTCTGCTCGGACATGGAAAGTCTCAGGGAGCGGTACCGCCTCCTGGAAGGATCACGCGAGGCAGTGGAGGCGCTTCAAGGTCCGCAGATCCTCGCTGTGGTCCACGAAGATTATGGAAGCACCGCGCTGGCGGAATACCCAGGACCGGAGCTGACCGGCCGCCTCGCCTCCCGTGCTCCGACACTGAATGAACTTCTCTACTATCTCCAGAAAGGAGGCTGTATCCGATGATAAAGATCGTATTGACAAAGCTTGGACTGGAAATCCGCAGGAATATCCCCTTATTCCTCGTTTATGCGGTATGCTTCTATTTTCTGATGCCATTTGTTGTTATAATTATTTTTCTGCAGCTCTTCTCAGAGTCTCCTGAAAAACTGCTAGTATTCCGGTCTGGCAATACAGAAGTTATGGAAACCGCCATGGCAAATTTTTTGACGCAGTATTCCTCATCCTTTGTATGCGGAATCGCCGTTGTCACCCTTGTGCTGATCGGACTGGTCGCTGCGCGCCTGCCGCTCCGGCTTCCGCGGGTACTCTACGTGTGCGCTGCGGGAGCGAAAGAAAAAATTTCATTTCTCAAGCTGTACCTGGCCGGAAAACTCATTTTCATACTGCTCCTGCTCGCGCTCAGCTCCCTTTACATGGGAAGCCTCTTCATCACAAACAGCGCTCCCTCTCTCGCCATCCAGCTCAGCCTGACGGTATTTCTCTTCCTTGCCTTCAGCCTGAACACGGATCCCGGGAACCGGAAAGAGGCGAAGAAAAAATGCCCGGACATGGTGACCGAACGCAGCAGCGAAACCTTCGTTTCTGTCTACTGGAGCGCCCTGCTGATCCTCGAGAACACTCTGTTCTACGCACTGGTCTATGCAGGAACCGAATGGACATGGCCGCTCGCCGCACTGTGGATACCAATCCTTCTTGTAAATATTTACCTCGCAGTAAAGCACACCTCGCCGGTCCTGCACCATATGCTCCAATATGAAAAGATTTACTTCCCGATTGCGGATGAAATGGAGAGAAAAGACATTGAACATATTTATTAAAGAAGAAAGCAGTCTTCCGATCTATGAACAGATCGTGTCGGCAGTCAAAAATTCTATATTGAATCACGAGCTTGCTCCCGGAGACATGCTCCCGTCCATCCGCTCTCTTGCGAAAAGTCTGGGGATCAGCGTCATCACCACGAAGCGCGCCTACGAAGAGCTGGAAAAACAGGGGCTGATCTATTCCGAACAGGGAAAAGGCTTTTTTGTCAGCCGGTTTAATCCGAATATCCTGCTCGAGGAACAGCTTAAAACTCTGGAGGATCATCTGGCGGATGTCGTCCTGGAAGCGAAAACGCTTAATC
>OJKJ01001118.1_pt1 | contig 10806 bp, 13 predicted proteins | sample 1596491 | NCBI WGS metagenome assembly OJKJ01 (sample SAMEA4350160, study PRJEB24818) | metagenome | biome: human; feature: gut; material: faeces | place: Denmark | collected 2013-09 | reverse complement strand
GTTTGATTGTTTAGACAACGAAATCTACTAACCGATGGAACGCCGTGTGCGGTGAAAGTCGCATGCACGGTGTGAAGTGGGGGAAAAGCCTGAGATGATATCAGGGGCTTACCTATCACTATAAAACTCCGACTTCGTGTATATGCTCAACCAGGCGGGCGGAGACCGGCAGATTCTCGCCAAGCAGCTGGGTATTTCTACACACCAGCTATCTTATGTGACCCACTCCGGTGAGGGCGAAGGGCTTTTGTTCTACGGTTCCACGATCCTGCCGTTTGTGGACCACTTCCCCAAGAATACGGAACTGTACCGTATCATGACCACCAAACCGTTGGACTTAAAAAAGGAGGATGAACAGCATGACAAAGAAAGAAATTGAAAAAGGCGCAGGTCTGCTTCTGGCCGCTGTCAGCGGCTGTGAGCAGATGGTGGAACTGCTTCGCGCCGCCGTCCATTACTGCTATGAGCAGGAAAAGACAGCAAAAAATCTCACGCCCAAGGGCTATGCCGGATTTACCCGGATTCACCATATCTGGACAGAGGGCATACCGGATGTTCCCAAGCTGTTTATTGGCAGCCCAATTCAGGATCGGGACATGGCAAGAGGAACCCTGATGGCGCTTTTCCTGTCCACAACGGTTTTTCCGGCAGAAACCATTCAGATTCCAGTATATGCGGAAACCTGTGTGCTGCTGGATGACCTGATGGCGGGTGGCTGGTATGCGTAAGGAACCGCGCCTGCACTTTACAGACGAGGAACGCGCTGACCCGGCGCTGGAAAAGCCCATCCGTAAAGCAGACCGGGCCGCCGCCAAAGCAGACAGAGCGCAGGCGAAAATCCCCAAAAAGCAGGTGCGGCAAAAAACGGTGGACCCTAAGACCGGCAAAGTGACCACCAAACTGGTGCTGGAGGATAAGAAAAAGCCGCCCTCCAAGCTGTCCCAGGCGGTCCGGGATGCTCCGGGAGATGCGGCGCTGGGGAAACTTCACAAGGAAATCCGTAAAACGGAACAGGACAATGTGGGCGTGGAGAGCGCCCACAAGTCTGAGGAAGCTGTTGAAACCGGTGCGCGGCTGGTCCAGGAAGGCTACCGCAGTCACAAGCTGAAGCCATACCGCAAGGCGGCACAGGCGGAACAAAAGCTGGAAAAGGCCAATGTGAACGCCCTGTACCAGAAGTCTTTGCGGGAAAATCCCCAGCTTACCAGCAATCCGTTTTCACGCTGGCAGCAGAAACAGGCCATTAAAAAGGAATACGCCGCCGCCAAGCGCGCCGGTCAAGCTGCCGGAAACACCGCCAACACCGCAAAAAAGACCGGCAAAGCCGCCAAGACGGTCAAGGAAAAGGCACAGCAGGCCGGAGCATTTGTTATGCGTCACAAAAAAGGCTTCTTGCTTGTGGGCGCGATTTTTCTGCTCATCTGCCTGCTGCTCAATACCATGTCCTCCTGCTCCATGATGGCGCAGAGCATTGGTTCTGCCATTTCCGGTTCTACCTATCCGTCGGATGACTTGGAACTTGTCGCGGTGGAGGCCGATTACGCCGCCAAGGAAGCGGCGCTGCAAGCCGAGATCGACAACATTGAGAGCAGCTATCTGGGATATGACGAATACCGTTATGACCTGGATATGATCGGACATGACCCCCATGAGCTTGCGGCATACCTGTCTGCCGTGTTGCAGGGCTACACCCGACAGAGCGCACAGGCGGAGCTGGAGCGCGTATTCAACGCACAGTATCAGCTGACGCTTACCGAGGAAGTCGAGGTGCGCTACCGGACGGAAACCCGGACGGACAGCGAGGGCAACAGCTATACCGTTGAGGTTCCCTATAACTACTACATTTTGAATGTAACGCTTACCAGCAAACCCATTTCCTCCGTTGCCACGGAGCTTTTGACCCCGGACCAGCTGGAAATGTATCAGGTGTACCGGACCACCCTGGGCAACAAGCCGCTGATCTTCGGCGGCGGTTCCACAAATACCAGCGATTCCGAGAGTTTGGAGGGTGTGGAGTTTATCAACGGTACACGCCCCGGCAACCCGGAGCTGGTGGAACTGGCCAAACGTCAGGTGGGCAATGTGGGCGGGCAGCCCTACTGGAGCTGGTACGGCTTCAATTCCCGTGTGGAATGGTGCGCCTGCTTCGTGTCCTGGTGCTACGGCCAGATGGGTCTGTCTGAACCGCGCTTTGCAGGCTGCCAGTCCCAAGGGGTTCCCTGGTTCCAATCTCATGGACAATGGGGCGCGCGGGGCTATGACAATCTGGCCCCCGGCGATGCCATCTTCTTCGATTGGGACCTGGACGGCAGCGCCGACCATGTGGGCATCGTCATCGGCACAGACGGCAGCCGGGTCTATACCGTAGAGGGAAACAGCGGCGATGCCTGCAAAATCAGAAGTTACGATGTGAACTACGAGTGCATCAAGGGCTACGGCCTGATGAACTGGTGACAAATCTTTTGATAGGAGTGATTGATTATGGCTACGAAAATTGAACGCATTGACCGGGAAATTGCGAAAACCCGTGAGAAGATCGCAGAGTATCAGGAAAAGCTGAAAACGCTGGAAGCGCAGAAAACTGAAGCGGAAAATCTGGAGATCGTCCAGATGGTGCGCGCTATGCGTATGACCCCTGAGCAGTTAAGCGCCATGCTGTCCGGCGGCACGCACCCCGGTATGGCTGTCCATGACGAACGGGAGGACACCGCCCATGAAGAATAAGAGAATTTTTAAGACCCTTTCCGCCCTCTGCGCCGCATTGGTGCTGATGGGCGGTTTTTCTGTCACCGCTTTTGCTCAAGGGGCGGAGCAGCCCCCGGCAGAGGATGCCACCAACGATGAAGATGTGGTGGTGGAGGAAACCGAGGACAGCCCTGCCCTGACCCCGGAGGGCAACGTTGCCCTGGTGGACGATTTCGGCGGCAACAAGCAGCTCATTACCGTCACCACCAAGGCGGGCAACTATTTTTATATCCTCATTGACCGGGCCAACGAGGACAAGGAAACCGCCGTCCATTTCTTAAATCAGGTGGACGAGGCCGACCTGATGGCGCTGATGGAGGACGGGCAATCCGCCGAGAAACCGCCCGCTGTCTGCAACTGCACGGAAAAATGTGAAGCCGGTGCAGTCAACACCAAATGCGAGGTGTGCAGTACGGACATGACCGGCTGTACCGGCAAGGAACCGGAGCCGGAAACACCGGAGGAACCTGCGAGGCCTGAGAAAAAAGAATCCGCAGGACTAAACCCGGCTGTCCTGCTGCTGGTGCTGGCTGTGATGGGCGGCGCTGCCTTTGCCTACTTCAAATTTATTAAGGGTAAAGCCAACCACAAAAACAGCAGCAATCCAGACGATTATGACTATGAGGACGGCGAGGAACTGCCGGACGAGGAAGACATCGAACTGGAGGACGAGGAATCGGACGAGCTGGACTCTGACAGGGGCGGCGGTGAAGAAAGTGAGGATGAGACCCCATGACCCGGTTTACCGACAGCCCCTATGAACGCATGATGACACGCAGGCCGGAGGGCGGGAAGGACACTTCCCGTCCTCTCTCTTTACCCAAAAGCCACCCCTGTTATGGCTGTGGGAATTATGGGCAGCCCTGCGTGGGAGTCTGCCATCGTGAGATGGAACGATGGCTCAAGAAAAGGAGGAAAACAAACCATGAAGCTGGTAATCGCTGAAAAACCGTCTGTTGCCCAAAGTCTGGCCACCGTGATCGGCGCGACTGTCCGCAAGGACGGCTATCTGGAAGGAAACGGCTGGCGGGTCAGCTGGTGCGTGGGGCATCTGGCTGGGTTGGCCGATGCCGATGTATATAACCCGGACTATGCCAAGTGGCGCTATGACGATCTGCCCATCCTACCGGAGCATTGGCAGATGGTGGTGAGCAAAGACAAAAAGAAACAGTTTGCTGTCCTGAAACAGCTGATGAACGCCCCGGACGTGACCGAGGTGGTAAACGCCTGCGATGCCGGACGCGAGGGGGAGCTGATCTTCCGCGCCGTCTACGAGCTGGCGGGCTGCCAGAAGCCCATGAAGCGGCTCTGGATTTCCTCGATGGAGGATTCCGCCATCCGGGAGGGATTTGAAAACCTGCGCCCCGGCGCGGACTATGACGGCCTGCGGGATGCGGCTCTCTGCCGCGCCAAGGTGGACTGGCTGGTGGGGATCAATGCCACCCGGCTGTTTTCGGTGCTGTACCACCGCACTTTGAATATTGGGCGCGTCATGTCCCCGACGCTGGCCCTCATCGTTCAGCGGGAAGCCGAGATCGACACCTTCAAGCCGGTTCCGTTTTACACGATAGTCCTGGAGCTACCTGAGTTTTCCGTTTCCGGGGAACGCATGGCGGACAAGGATGCTGCCGAGCAGCTGAAAACTGCCTGTCAGGGTGCGGATGTGACGGTCAAAAAGGTGGAGCGCAAGGACAAATCCGAGAAGCCGCCCGCCCTCTATGACCTGACTACCCTCCAGCGGGACGCCAACCGGCTACTGGGGTTCACAGCCCAGCAAACCCTGGACTATTTGCAGAACCTCTATGAAAAGAAGCTCTGCACCTATCCCCGCACAGACAGCCGCTATCTGACTTCGGATATGGCGGAGGGATTGCCGGTGCTGGTCAATCTGGTTGCCAACGCCATGCCGTTTCGCAAAGGGATCGCCATTTCCTGTGATGCCGGTGCGGTCATCAACGACAAAAAAGTGACCGACCACCATGCAGTGATCCCCACCCGCAATCTCCAAAACGCCGACCTGTCCGGTCTGCCGGTGGGTGAACGGATGATTTTGGAACTTGTAGCCTTGCGCCTGCTGTGCGCGGTGGCGGAACCGCATACTTACTCAGAAACTGCTGTCACCGTGGAGTGTGCCGGTGCGGAGTTTACCACCAAGGGCAAAACGGTGAAGCGCCCCGGCTGGCGGGCGCTGGACGCTGCCTACCGTGCTGCGCTGAAAAATGCGGAGCCGGACAAGGAAACCGAGGACAAGGCCCTGCCGGACGGAGGCCGTCTGCCAGAACTGTCCGAGGGTCAGACGCTGCACCTTTCCGGCGCTACCGTCAAGGAGGGCAAAACCAGCCCGCCCAAACACTTCACCGAGGATACGCTGCTTTCCGCGATGGAAACTGCCGGGAAAGACGATATGCCGGAGGATGCGGAGCGTCAGGGTTTAGGAACCCCGGCCACCCGCGCCGGGATTCTGGAAAAGCTGGTGTCCACCGGCTTTTTGGAGCGAAAAAAGAGTAAGAAAGCTGTGCAGCTCATGCCATCCAAAGATGCGGTGTCCCTGATTACCGTTCTGCCGGAACAGCTGCAATCGCCCCTGCTGACCGCTGAATGGGAACACCGTTTAAGCGAGATCGAGCGCGGCGAGCTGTCCCCGGAGGACTTCATGGGCGGGATCTGTGCCATGCTCCGGGAGTTGGTGAGAACCTATCAGGTCATCAAGGGGACTGAGTACCTGTTCACGCCGCCCCGCGAAGTGGTGGGCAAATGCCCCCGCTGCGGCGGTGATGTGGCGGAACTGCAAAAAGGGTTCTTCTGCCAGACAGAATCCTGCAAATTTGCCATCTGGAAAAACAACAAATGGTGGGCAGCCAAGAAAAAGCAGCCTACCAAGGCACTGGTGACAGCACTGCTCAAGGATGGCCGTACAAGGATCACCGGCTGCTATTCCGAAAAGACCGGCAAGACCTATGATGCCACAGTGGTTCTGGAGGACGATGGGCGGTACGCCAACTTCAAGCTGGAATTTGACCGGCAGAAAGGCGGTGCAAAATGAAGCTCTCCCTTTATGAACAGGAAACCATTCTCCTCTACAACCAGGCCGAGGACACCGCCGAAGTTTATACCCATGACCGGAAACTGATGGTGAAGCTGACCCGCCTTTCCCAAAAGCACCCGGAACAGGTTTGTAAAAAGGATAAGCACAATTTTACAGTTCCCAAACGCTGTGTGTCCGTCCGGGAGCCATACAGCGCCGAGCGCCGCAAGGCTGCCAGTGAACGGGCCAAGGCTGCCGGGTACAGGCCGCCCATCCCCAAATCGAAATCTGATTGACGATGGGCGCAAATGTATTTGAGACGGTCAAGCAGTCTGTCACCATTCGGGAAGCCGCAGAACGATATGGGATTGAGGTCAGACGGAACAGCATGGCCTGCTGCCCCTTTCACGATGACAAAAATCCCAGCATGAAGCTGAACGAGGAATATTTCTACTGTTTCGGCTGCGGAGCCACCGGCGATGTGATAGACCTGACCGCCCGGATCTACAACCTGTCCCCAAAGGAAGCCGCCGAGAAGCTGGCGCAGGATTTTGGCCTTATCTATGACAGTCAGGCCCCTCCCCGGCGGAACTATGTCCGGCAGAAAACCGAGGCGCAGAAGTTTCAGGAGAGCCGGGACCATGCCTTTCGGGTTTTGGCGGACTATTTCCATCTGCTCCGTAAGTGGGAAACGGGCTACACACCCAAAACACCGGTGGAACCCATGCACCCCCGTTTTTTAGAGGCGGTGCAGCAAAAGGATTATATCGGCTATCTGCTGGATTCTTTTCTGGAGGACAGCCCAGAGGAACAAAAGCTGTGGATCGCTGAACATCAATCAACAATCGCTAATTTAGAGAGGAGAGTGAACATCATGGCTGATAAGCCCACCAACCGGGAACGGTTGCAGGAAATCACGGCGGGTATCGAACAGGGCATCAAGGAGCTGTTCGAGAGCGAAAAGTATATACGCTATCTGTCCGTTATGTCCAAGTTCCACCGTTATTCGGTCAACAACACCATGCTCATCTATATGCAGAAGCCGGAAGCTACGCTGGTGGCCGGGTTCAACAAGTGGAAAAACCAGTTTGAGCGCCATGTGAAAAAGGGCGAACATGGCATTACCATCATCGCACCCACGCCCTACAAAAAGAAAATCGAGGAAATGAAGCGAGACCCGGACACCCATGCCCTCATTCTGGATGCAGACGGCAAGGCAGTTATGGAGGAAAAGGAAATCGAAATCCCCATGTTTCGCCCGGTCAAGGTGTTTGATGTGAGCCAGACGGACGGCAAGCCCCTGCCGGAACTGGCTTCTTCCCTGTCCGGGACGGTTCCGCACTATGAAGCGTTTCTGGAGGCAGTGCGGCGCTCTGCCTCGGTTCCCATCGAGTTTGAGGCGATGGCCGCCAACACGGACGGCTATTTTTCACCCGACCGCCAGCGCATCGCCATCCGGGAAGGCATGAGCGAGGTGCAGACCGTTTCTGCTACTGTTCACGAGGTTGCACACAGCAAGCTCCATGACCGGCAAAAGATACAGGAAACTTCCGCTGCCGGAGACAATGCTTCTGACCAGCCAAAACCCAAAGACCGCAACACAGAAGAAGTTGAAGCAGAAAGTATTTCCTATGCAGTCTGCCAGTATTTTGGCATCCAGACCGGCGAGAACAGTTTCGGTTATATCGCTTCCTGGAGCAAGGACAAGGACCTGAAAGAATTACGGGCCAGTCTGGAGACCATCAACAAGACTTCCTGCGAGCTGATTAACGACATCGAGCGCAACTACAAGGAAATCTGCAAGGAGCGCGGCATTGACCTGAACGCCCAGAAAAAAGAAACTGTTCCGGTGGTTCTGCCGCCAGCAAGAGAACAGGCAGAGTCCTTTGCCCGCGAATATGTCTTGTATGCACAGGCAATTCGTGTCGAAACCCTTTCAGAAACAGAGATTCAGGCGCAAATTACCCAATACACGGATAAAATCCTGCACCATGACATCGCGGATATGGTTCTCTTTTTGGAGGAACAGAAACAGGCAAAATGGGAACGGGACGAAGAAATGGAGATGGCTCTGGACAATGGCGCTGCCCCGGATGCCGATAACAGCAATTTTGTGGACCCGGAACATCTTTCCGCACAGCTTGCGTCTCTCTATCACACAGAGTATCAGGAGATTTCCGCCAATGCGGAACATTCCCCGCAGGAACTGTCAGAACCCGCCGAGGCTCTGTTTCTTCTGAACGATGCCACCTATCTGCACATTCAGCCGTGCGATACCGGCTGGGACTATACCCTCTATGACAAAGAAACCATGAAAGAACTGGACGGCGGCCAGCTGGATACCCCGGAACTGTCCCGTTCCGCCGCTGTCCGGCAGATTTGTGAGGGGCTGGAACTGGAAAATCCGTCTGTTCAGGATGCCCCGCTGTCTATGATTGAGACCTTGCAGGATGCAGCCTGTCAGCAGATGCAGGAACAGGTCAGCCAGCAGACCGCAGAAACTGCCGACACCCAGCTGCCGGATGCTCAGGAACAGTCTTTGGATGAGTACCCCATGCCCGACAGCGAAGTATCTGTTTCGGATATGCAGGGATACGGCTACTTTTACGATGGGATGCTGCCTGTCACCAGAGAACGGGCGCTGGAACTGGACGCTGCCGGGTTGACCGTCTATATCCTCCATGAAGATAACACGGAAAGCATGGTGTTTGACACCGAGGAAATCATGGAGCATGGCGGACTTTTCGGCGTGGAACACGAGGAATGGGAGCAAAGTCCGGCGTTCCATGAAAAGGTGTTGGAACGGCAGGACCGGCAGCTGGAACGGGAGCAGGCGTTTCTTGCCCATGAGGGCAGCTGCTTTGCCATTTATCAGGTGAGCCGGGATGATCCGCAGAATGTGCGGTTTATGAATCTGGACTGGCTGCAATCGCACAATCTGGCCGTGGACCGAAATAATTATGACTTAATCTACACTGCCCCGCTGAACGGTTCCGGCAGCACTATGGAGCAGTTGGAAACGCTGTATGAACAGTTCAACCTGCAAAAGCCGGTGGATTTTCACAGCCCGTCCCTGAGCGTCAGTGACATTGTTGCCATCAAGCAGGACGGTAAGGTATCCTGTCATTACTGCGACAGCGTTGGTTTCACCGAGATTCCCGGATTCCTGCCGGACAATCCGCTGAAAAATGCGGAAATGATGCTGGAGGATGACTACGGCATGATCGACGGCATCATCAACAACGGCCCAAAAGAGCCGACCGTGGCGCAGCTGGAACAGCAGGCCCGCAGCGGCCAGCCTATTTCCCTCATGGATTTAGCGGAAGCTGTCCACCGGGAGGAACGGGACAAGAAAAAGTCCGTCATGGAGCAGCTGAAAAGCCAGCCCCGGACGGAACACAAAAAGACAGCGCCTAAAAAGAGCGCGGAAAGGGAGCTTTGATATGGGAAACTTTACTTTTGAAGAAATGAACCTGATGTGCATTTACAACACCGACAGCCGCACCGGGCTGATGGAGGCTCTGACCGAGATGCGCGGCGAACTTTCGCCGGAGGAAACGGAACTGCGAGAATTGACGGACAGCGCCCTGATGAAGCTCCAGGCTATGAGCGATGCCGAGTTTGCCCAGCTGGAACTGTACCCGGATTTTGATGAATAAGCATTTCATAAACACCCAACGGGGCGGCGCAAAATGCCGCCCCATTTCCATTTAACACGAAGGGAGGACAACAACCATGCCATCCAAAACAGAATTTTACCGGCAGATGGCCGACCATGTGGCAACCCAGCTCACCGGCAGCTGGCAGGAGTGGGCGGGGTTTCTGACCACCGCTGCCCGCCTTTACAAGTATCCATTCCATGAACAGCTGCTGATCTATGCCCAACGCCCCGACGCTACCGCCTGTGCGGAGTATGATTTATGGAATGAAAAAATGGGCCGCTATGTGCGCCGTGGCTCCAAGGGTATCGCCCTGGTGGACGATTCCGGTGACAGGCCCCGGCTGCGCTATGTGTTTGACGTTTCTGACACCGGGACCCGCGAACATTCCCGCACTCCCTGGCTGTGGAAGATGAAGGAAGCGTATCAGGAGCCTGTGTCTGCCATGCTGGAGCGTAACTACGAGGTCAGCGGCGATAATCTTGCCCAGCAGCTGGAGGCAGTGGCTCACAAGCTGGCGGGCGAATACTGGAACGAGCATCGTCAGGACTTGCTCTATATCGTTGACGATTCCTTTTTAGAGGAATATGATGAATTTAACATCGAAGTACAGTTTAAGGCAGCCGCTACCGTCAGCATTTCCTACGCCCTGATGTCCCGCTGCGGATTGAAGCCGGAACGCTATTTTACCCACGAGGACTTTATGGCGATTTTCGACTTCAACACCCCGGCCACCATCGGTGCGCTGGGAACGGCGGTCAGCCAGATCAATCAACAGGTGCTGCGGCAGATCGGCGTTACCATCCGAAATTATGAGCGCGAACAACTCGCGGAAAGGAGCAATCACCATGAAGAATCCCATGAACTACATCCAGAACGGCGATTACCTGATTCCCGACCTGAAGCTGAGCGAACAGCCGACGAAGCCCCTGGGCAAGTACGGCAGGATGCGGAAAGCATACCTGAAGGAACACCGTCCCATCCTCTACAACCAGCTGCTGATGAGCGAGAAGCTGTACCCGCACCTCATCGAGATCGACGAGACCGCACAGAGCCGTCTGGAGCAGATGATGCCCCAGCTGGCGAAAGACGCGGGCGCGACGGAGCAGCTGAAAGCCAGCGACCCCATGAAGTGGGTGGGCCTGATGAACACCTGCAAGGCACAGGCCGAGGAGATTCTGATGGCGGAGCTTATTCACAGCTGAGTTTCTTCCTCTCCGAAAACGAACAAATCCGAATCATAGACGAAAGGGCTGACCCAAAAGTAGCTCCTATATGAAAAATAGAGGTCTTTCCATTTAGATAGTAGTGGAAAGACCTCTATTTATCTTTTGAAAGTGAATACAAAAATAAAGCACACTCTGCTATAATATAGGT
>OJKJ01001114.1_pt1 | contig 10853 bp, 10 predicted proteins | sample 1596491 | NCBI WGS metagenome assembly OJKJ01 (sample SAMEA4350160, study PRJEB24818) | metagenome | biome: human; feature: gut; material: faeces | place: Denmark | collected 2013-09 | reverse complement strand
TGTTCTCCATTAGGTCCCTCGTCGGCAGCGTCTGCTGGGTATAAGAGACAGGCCCATACCGATCAGACCCATCATCTCAACGTGAGCCGGAACGGAGGAGGAGCCTGCGAACTGAGCGTCGGAGTGCATACGGCCCATGGTGTCGGTCATGCCGTAGGAAGCCGGGCCTGCCGCCATGTTGTCGGGATGCAGGGTACGGCCGGTGCCGCCGCCGGAAGCTACGGAGAAGTATTTCTTGCCCTTCTCAACGCATTCCTTCTTGTAGGTGCCTGCAACCGGATGCTGGAAACGGGTGGGGTTGGTGGAGTTGCCGGTGATGGAAACGTCCACGCCTTCCTTCCACATGATGGCAACGCCCTCGGTCACATCGTTTGCGCCGTAGCAGTTCACCTTTGCTCTGAGGCCCTCGGAGTAGGACTTTCTCCACAGCTCTTTCACTTCGCCGGTGTAGTAATCCATCTCGGTCTCAACATATGTAAAGCCGTTGATTCTGGAAATAACCTGTGCGGCGTCTTTTCCCAGACCGTTTAAGATAACGCGCAGAGGTTTCTGGCGAACCTTGTTGGCCTTCTCTGCGATACCGATGGCGCCCTCAGCGGCTGCGAAGGACTCGTGGCCAGCCAGGAAGCAGAAGCAGTCGGTTCCCTCTTCCAGCAGCATCTTGCCCAGGTTTCCGTGTCCCAGACCAACCTTACGCTGATCGGCAACGGAGCCGGGAATACAGAACGCCTGCAGGCCCTCGCCGATTGCAGCGGCAGCCTCAGCAGCTTTTCTGCAGCCCTTCTTGATTGCGATGGCAGCGCCTACGGTGTAAGCCCAGCAAGCGTTCTCAAAGCAGATGGGCTGGATCTTCTTAACCTGATCGTAGACATCCAGACCGGCATCCTTGGTGATCTTCTCAGCCTCCTCGATGGAAGCAATTCCATAGCTATTCAAAACGGAATTGATTTTGTCAATTCTTCTCTCATAAGATTCAAATAATGCCATTTTCTTATCCTCCTAATTGGTCTTCATCATTCTTTACGCGGGTCGATAATCTTAACAGCGTCGGCAACGCGGCCGTACTGGCCTTTTGCTTTCTCCCATGCGGTGTTGGGATCGTCACCCTTCTTGATGAAATCAGTCATCTTGCCAAGGCTTACGAACTGATAACCAATGATCTCGTCGTCTGCATCCAGCGCGATGCCGGTTACATAGCCTTCGGCCATCTCCAAATAGCGAGGACCTTTCTTTAAGGTTCCGTACATGGTGCCCACCTGAGAGCGCAGGCCCTTGCCCAGATCCTCCAGGCCGGCTCCGATGGGAAGTCCATCCTCGGAGAACGCGCTCTGGGTTCTGCCGTAAGCGATCTGTAAGAACAGCTCTCTCATGGCGGTGTTGATGGCGTCACATACCAGGTCTGTATTTAAAGCTTCCAGAACCGTGCGGCCCGGAAGGATTTCAGCTGCCATAGCTGCGGAGTGGGTCATACCAGAACATCCGATGGTCTCAACCAGCGCTTCCTGGATAATGCCCTCCTTAACGTTCAGTGTCAGTTTGCAGGCACCCTGCTGCGGAGCACACCAGCCCACACCATGGGTCAGGCCGGAAATGTCTTTGATCTCTTTTGATTTTACCCATTTAGCTTCTTCCGGGATTGGAGCAGCGCCATGATGAACGCCCTGTGCAACTGTGCACATCTCTTCTACTTCCTGTGAATAAATCATGTGTTAAAACTCCTTTCAAAAATGAATTTAATCAAGTACAGTGCCCTTTGTTAAATTTATCACATCATACTTATCTCCATTCTCTCACAAAAAGTGGCATTTTACAAGCAGTTTTTTCTTAATTCGCCAGAAAAAAACGGAGCTGGAAATCCTTCCCGCCCCGTCATTTCTAACGAACATTCCACCTGCGCATAATCCGCTGGTAATAGATAAAGAACACGATCCCCTTGAGTATGCTGGAAATCGTCAGCGCCCACCACACGCCGTCCAGTCCCAGGGCCGTGGTTCCCAGCACAATGGCCATGGGAATCCGCAGCGCGGTGAGAATGATGGTGATCGCGGAAGCCTCCATGGTCCGCCCCAGACCGGACATGGCGCCCACGGTCATCAGCTCGATGCACATGAACATCTCGCAGACGCCCAGGATGCGCAGATAACTGGCCCCCGCCGGAATCACCTCCGGCTCATGGATGAAGATGCTGAAAATGGGCGTGGCGCCGAAAATCAGCAGCAGGGAGGTGAAAATGCCCCACACGAACATCAGCCCCGCCGCCGTGGTATATCCCTTTTTCACGCGCTTTAAATTCCCCGCGCCGTAGTTCTGCCCGGTGAAGGCGTTGATGGCCGTGCCAAAGCCCTCGGCGGTCATCCAGGAAATGGCCTCGATCTGACCGCCCACCCGCTGCACCGCCACCGCCGCGTCGCCCCAACTGGTCACAAACCGGGTGAGGTACATGGAGATGCTGCAATAGATCATATCCTGGATCGCAGTGGGAAAACCGATCCGCACAATACTTTTAAAATGCCTGCGGGACGTGGGCTTCCAGATCCGCAGCTGCCTGGAGAGGTTGGCGTCCTCCCGGGGGGAGACCAGGAGCCCCGCCAGCACCACCGCCTGGGCCGTCACCGTGGCGATAGCCGCGCCCGCGACGCCCAGCCGTGGAAACGGCCCAAGGCCCAGGATCAGCATGGGATCCAGGATCATGTTCAGAGCCAGGCCCACGCCGTTGGCCAGAAACGGCGTTCTGCTGTTGCCCACCGCGGTGTACAGACCGGTCATGGTCTGCCCCAGGTGTGAGAACACCAGCATGCCGCAGGCAATGCGCAGGTAAATGACCGCGTTAGCCACAATGGAGGCCGTGTTCAGATGGAAAAATCCCACCAGCTGCCAGGCGAACACATTGGCCAGCACCGCGAAGGACAGAGCCATGGCGATTGCCAGCTGGGCCGCGCCCTTGCCGTACTCCACCGCCTCGTCCACCTTTCCCTCGCCGTAAGACTGGGCCACGCGGACCTGGCCGCCCATCTTGGCCATAGCCACTGCGCCGTTGAGCAGCCAGGTGTACATACCCGCCGCGCCCACGGCCGCCACCGCGTCACTCCCCACCATGCCGATCCACGCCATGTCCGTCAGGCTGTACGCCGTCTGCACCATGGAGGTCGCCATGATCGGCACCGCCAGCTCGGTCAGAGAAGTCAAAATATTTCCATGAAGCAAATCGATGTTCCGTTTCATCCAATCACGTCCTGCTTTTCAGATTTATCTCACATTTAAATAGCGCCCTTGAAAAAGGCCGCTATGTATAGTGTATCATAGAAAATGGGAAATGGGAACCCCGCGGGGCGGGATTATCTTAAGGCGTTTCGGGAAATAAGGCAGGTACCTGACCGTAAAAATTTACTTTTCTATTTTATCAAAAATCCTCCAGAAGGAATGACACCCAAACTGGTCAAGGACATGACCGACTCTGATTTATTGGAGATACATTACTTTTTAATTGAAGACGATGACCGCGACAATGATGAATTGGAAGAAGGGCCCTATATCAACCGGTTCTAATCACCTCCTATTTTCTATGCCCCGCTTCGGCAGGTCTATTAGTTTACATAACTTTATTATGGTGAGGACTTTCCTAATTTTACTTTTTTATTTCATCATTCGCGAGAGGCCTTCCTAACTTCTTTACCGTTTCTGACGTTTTGCGGATATGATACATAATTCTTTTGCCGCTTTTTTCAACCATTCTTCCATCTTTTAATTGATTTTCACACATTAGAATGATTGACTGTCTGCCTTTTGTGATAACACCGCCTGCCCCAATCACAGACCCTTGCTGGAACACGTGCCAGGTTGGGAAGCTCACATACAGGGCCGGGAGCGGCAAAGCGGCCCGCGCCGGAATCTCTCCCCGCGCAGGCCGCCGCCCTAAACCTCTATTTTTCTCTCAACTTCCGCTTCCTGTCAAATCGCGCGGCATTCCCCGCTCTCTACCGCTTTAACTCTCCCCGGTTCACACAGTTGAACGGCTCGTTCCCCTTCAGCACGTTCACCACTTCCTCCGCCACTTTCCTCTGCAGGGTCGTGATAGCGGTCTCGCTGTACCACGCGCAATGAGGGGTGGCGATCACATTGTCCATGTGAAGCAGCGGATTGTCCGGGCTTACCGGCTCCTCCTCGTAGACGTCCACTCCCGCGCCAGCGATCTCACCGGCATTTAACGCCTCCACCAGAGCCTTCTCGTCGATCACGCCGCCCCGGGCCGTGTTCACCACAAAAGCAGTTTTCTTCATCTTCTCAAAACTCTCCCGGCCGATCAGATGTCTGGTTCCCTCGTTTAACGGCACGTGTACGGAGATAAAATCGCTCTCCCGCAAAATCGTTTCCAGATCCGCAGGCCTCACGCCCATGGCTCTGGCCTTCTCCTCGTCCACAAAGGGATCATAGGCGAGAATCGGCAGCCCGAAGCCGGCCATTTTCTTTGCCACCAGCTGGGGAATCCGGCCGAAACCAACCAGTCCCAGGGTGCAGTCCCGCAGCCTATACAAGGGCATGGTGCTGGCGTAGCCCCAGTCCCCCTGCCGGAACGCTTTTTCCAGAATCTGCATCTTCTTTCCCAGGGCCAGCATCATGGTCACCGCGTGGTCCGACACCTCCTCCACGCCGTAGTCCGGCACGTTGCAGACGTAGATCCCCTTCTCCGTCGCCGCCTTGGTGTCGATATTGTTCACACCGATGCCGTACTTGATGATCATTTTGCAGTGTTCAAGCTGCCCGATCACCTCCCGGGACACATCCGAATACTGGGTTATAATGGCGTCCGCGTCCTTCACCAGGGGAATCAGCTCTTTCGCATCCTTTACCTGATAATCTCTCAGCTCAAAACCGGCCTCCCCGATGATCCGGCGCTCCGCATCGATGTTGTCGTACTGGTAATCCGTTATTACAACCAACATGTCACTCGTTCCTTCCTATAAAATACCGTTCTTCTCAGCTACCAGATAAGCCCCCAGGGCGGAGAGCGGAATCCCCTCTTCCGGCACATAGGTCTCAATCCGTGCGAAATACCCCTCGTGCTCCAAAATATCCACAATGGCCTGGCGCAGCGGATTTTTGCCGCCCACCACCACCGTGGTGTCCGGGCTCACCTTCAGGGCGTCCGAGTGCAGCACCGCGGTGACATCTCCCTGGAGCGCGGCCCCCAGCACAAAGTTGGCGATCTTTGGCGGCGCGTCCTCATAGAACAGCTGCAGGATTCTGGCCGTAAAGCAGGTGCGTCCAAGACCGGTACGCTTTGCGTTGTCGTAGCCCTTTAACAGCCACTCCCGGTCATAGGTCTCCTCCTCCACGAACTGTTTCCCCACCGACTTGGCGATAATCGTATCGTTGGTGATGGAGGCCAGAAGCTCGCCGGAGATGGAGGTCAGGCACCCGGTCATTTTCCCCTCCGCGTCCACGGACACGAACTTGTTGTGGGAGCCGGGGAGCACCAGCAGAAGGGGCCGCCCGTTCTTAAAATGCTCCATCACGGCGATACTCTCCACCTCCTCCCCCCGCATAATGTCCATGGCCTCAATGTTCTCAAATGAAAACGGGCCGTCCGAATTCTTGATTCCAGGAATAAAGTAAATGGGAACCGGGCAGATTTCCGGCAGTTCGATGGCCACGGTGGCCGCGGCCAGCTCCTCAAGCCCGGCCGGGGCCGTCAGATGGGGAACCACCACGATTCCCACATCCGACGTGATCATGCCGCTGGCGATGATCCGGTGGATGTCCCCGTAGCCCAGGCCGTTTTTCTCCACCAGGGCGTCCAGGCACTCCTTCACCGCCTGCTTTAGCTTCCGGTTGTGCCCGTCAATGGCCGTGTTGCGCACGCCCACCGGGCGGTTTTCCTGGGCGATGCGCCTCCGGTTTTCGTCCCACAAAATGCAGCGGGTGTTGGTGGTACCTCCGTCCACTGTGATAATATATTGTTTCATTGCCCTCCGACCTTTCGTCTCAAAATTTCATCAATCCTTGGTGTACAGATAGGTGTCCACCACATAGTTGGGCTCCAGGGTCTCGCCGTTGAGCAGCATCACAGCCTTCATTACGCCCTCGTAGCCCTGGCCGTTGCCGTTTTTGTCGCAGGTGATTGCCAGTGTTCCGGCGTCCACCGCCGCCTTGGCGTCCTCGTTGGCGTCCAGGCCGGTGATCAGGATCTGACCGGATTTGCCCGCCTGGGACACCGCTTCCAGCGCGCCCATGGCCATCTCGTCGTTGGCCGCGAAAATCGCCGCAACGCCGGGGTTGGCTTCCAGAAGGTTCAGGGTAACGTTATATGCTTCAGTGCGGTTCCAGCTTGCGGTCTGGGAAGCCACCACGTTTACGTCCGGGTACTTGGCAAAGGTGTCGTTGGCTCCGGCCACGATGTCCACGGAGCTCTGAGCCCCGGCCTTGCCTTCCAGAATGATCACATCGCCCTTCTGATCCAGCATCTCCACCAGCTTCTCCGCCACGGACACGGCGGCGGTATAGTTCTCAACCGCGATAAAAGTCTCGATCTTGCAGCCGCCCGAGGTGTCGATCTTGGTGTTTACGTCGATCAGCGGGATACCGGCGCTGTTGGCTGCCTCCACCGCCGGGACGATGCCCACGGAGTCCGCCGGAATCACCACCAGGGCGTCGGTGCCCTTGGCGATGGACTGCTCGATCAGGGAAATCTGCTCCTCGTTGCTGTCCGCGGTGGCCGGAGCCAGCACGGTCAGGTCAACCCCGGCTTCCGCAGCCGCCTTCTCGGCCCCCTCCTGAACAGCGATCCACATGGGGTTGGTCAGGTTCTTGACCACCAGGGTGATCTTGTACTTCTCGTTGGCCTTCACCGCTGCGCCCGTCTCCCCGGCCTGGCCGCTCTCCGCCGCCGGAGTTTCCGGCGCCTGGGACGCCGCTGTCTCTTTGGACTCCGCCGCAGCCGCTGTCTGGGACGCCGCCGGAGTCTCCGCCGTCTTGGCCTCCCCGCCCGCTCCTGAGGAACATCCGCCCAGTACCAGTGCCGCTGCCACCCATAACGCCGCCCATTTTCTCATTTTCCTCATAATTCCTCTTCTCCTTTTCTTGATTTGCTGTAACGATTGTGATGTCCAACCGTTACTGTTTATGTGCTTTACAGATCCTGGCTGCCCGTCATCTTCTCGCCCAGCTTGTTGATCAGCAGGGACAGCACGATGACCGCGCCAAAAACTGCATCCTGCCATAACGACGACACCCTGTTTAAGTTCATGCCGTTCGTTAAGAACATCATAATCAAAACGCCCACAATGGTTTTCTCGATTCCGCCCTTGCCCCCGGAGAACGGAGTGCCTCCGATCAGGGTGGCGGCAATCATTTTCAGGGTAAAATCATTTCCGATGGTGGACTCCGCCGCGTTTAAGCGGGAAATGTAGAGAAGGCCCGTGACCGCGGCCAGCAGACCGTTGACCGTGTAAATGCTGATCAGCACCCGGTCCGTGTTGATGCCCGACAGCGTGGTGGCATTACGGTTAAAACCCATTGCGTACACATTCCGGCCGAACACTGTCCGTTTTAACACAAACAGCAGCGCGAAAAAGATGACCATGGAAATGATCAGCAGATTGGAAATCCCCGCGATGCTTCCGGTTGCCAGGCTTCGGAACCTGTCGCTGAAGCCGTAATACAAGAGACCGCCCATGAACAGGTAGGCCAGGCCCCGCACCACCAGATTCATGCTGTAGGTGGCGATAAAAGGAATCAGGTGAACCTTGGTGATCAAAAGCCCATTCATCATTCCCAGAACCAGACCGATGAGAAGGGCCGCCAGAACCCCGGTCAAATCCTGCCCCTTCTGGAGAAAATACGCCCCGACACAGGAGGAAAGGGCCAGGATGGAGCCGATGGACAGGTCGATGCCCTTGGTGATGATGGCCATGGTCATACCCATGGAAATGATTAACAGGAACGGAAGCTGCTGCATGACAACCGTAGTGAAATTGTCCAGCGTGCAGAAATTCTCCGTTGTCAGGGAAAATCCGATGATAATCACAAGCAGCATCAGCACGTGGGAGTATTTAAAAATCGTAGTCAGCACTTTTTGTCTCATGATTTATAAACCCTCCTTGCTGCCTGTGTTTTTTTCCGGTACTCGTTGATTCCGTCGGCCACGATGACTAACATCACAACCGCCCCGATGATAAAGGTCTGCCAATAGGGGGACAGCCCGATCATGGTCAGGCCGTTGCGCAGGGTGCGCATGAGAACCGCGCCGATGATACAGCCGCTGACCTTACCCTTGCCTCCGTCAAAGGGCGTTCCCCCGATCAGAACAGCCGCGATGGCGTCCCACTCATAGCCCTGGCCGCCGATGGGGCTGGCGGAGTTGGATTTGGCAGCCAGCAGGATTCCGCTGACCGCGGCCAGCAGGTCCGTGATAATGAAAATCCACAGCAGATTCCGTTTAACGTTGATGCCCGCCAGCCTGGCGCTCTGCTGGGAGCCGCCGATGGAGTACACGTCGTACCCGAATTTTGTCCTGGTGGACAGCCAGACCAAAAGCAGGCACAGCAGGGCTGCAATGATAATCATGGTGTAAATTCCGAAGATTTTCCCCGTTGCGATAAACCGGAAGGTGTTCGAAAATCCCGGGATGGTGTTTCCATCCGAGGCCACCAGGGCCAGGCCCTGGGCGATGCCCATGAAAGCGTATGTAACCACCCAGTCGCTGAAATTCTGGTAGGCGATCATGTAACCGCAGACCAGACCCAGAGCCAGACCGGCCAGAAGGCCGATCAGAATGGCAAGCCCTATGTTCATCCCCCGCTGGAGCTGGATTCCCGTGATCACGCCGCACAAAGACATAACCGCGCCCACGGAAATATTGATTTTTCCCGACATGATGGCCAGGTTCATACCCAGGGACACGATGATCAGCAGGCTGCAGTCCTTCAGCAGGTTTTGCATGTTGTACATGCTGGCGAAGCCTTCCGCGAACACGGCGAAGAAGGCAAACACAGCGGCCAGTCCGAACAAAATCCCCGGGACTTTGTTCCAGATTCCTTTAGACTTCATAGCTTATGTTTCCTCCTTTCCCACCGCGTAGGACACGATATTCTCAGCCGTTATCTCTTCCCGGCCAAGCTCTCCCACAACCTCGCCGTCCTTCATCACATACACCCGGTCCGAGATGCCGATCAGCTCCATCTGATCCGAGGAGACCACCAGAATTGCGTAGCCCTCCCCGGCCAGCCGCCCGATCAGGGCGTAAATCTCCGCCTTGGCCCCCACGTCGATCCCCCTGGTAGGCTCGTCGAAAATCAGGATCCGGTTCTCCGTGCAGAGCCATTTGGCGATTACCACCTTCTGCTGGTTTCCGCCGCTGAGGGCGGACACCCGCCTGGTCACGTCCGGGGTGGCGATCTTGAGTTCCCCGCGGTAGCGCTCCGCCAGCTCTTTCTCGGCCTTTTTATCCACCAGACCCCGCTTGAAATACCGCTTCATGCTGGCCTGGAGAATGTTGTTTTTGATGGGCTGCTGTTGGATCAGACCCTCGCTCTTGCGGTCCTCCGGCAGAAATCCGATCCCCGCCTCCACCGAATTTCTGGGTGAATGACGTTTCATCTCCCGGCCGTGTACGAACACTTTTCCGCTCTCAATGCGGTCGTAGCCGAAAATAGCCTTCACCAGCTCGGTCCGCCCGGCCCCCACCAGGCCGCCGATGCCCACGATCTCACCGCAGCGCACCCGGATGTTCACATTGCGGAAACGCAGACCCGTCAAAGCCTTTGTCTCCAGCGCAACCTCGCCCGCCTGACGCTCCGGCCGCTCGTACATCTGGCTGATCTGCCGTCCGACCATCATGGTTACCAGCTGGTCCATGTTGGTCTCCTTCACGTTTACGGTGCCCACATATTTTCCATCCCGCATGACCGTCACCCGGTCGCCGATCCGGAAAATTTCCTCCATGCGGTGTGAGATGTAGATCACGCTGATCCCCTGGGCGCATAAGCTCTCCACAATGGCGAAAAGCGCGTCGATCTCCCGCTTTGTCAGGCTGGAGGTGGGCTCATCCATGATCAGGACTTTCGTCTCAACGGACAGGGCCTTCACCACCTCCACCATCTGCTGCTGGGCGATGCTCAAATCCTTCACCATGGTGTCCGGCGACAATTCCACGCCCAGGCGGGCCAGCAGCGCTTTGCTGTCCTCCCGCATCTTCTTCTCGTCAATCTGCCGGGTGTAGGGATTTCTGAGCGGCTCCCGGCCCAGATAAATGTTCTGGGCAATGTTGCGCTCCGCCAGCATGTTCAGTTCCTGGTGGATGATGCTGATTCCCAGCTTCCGGGCGTCCTGGATATTGCGGATCTCCACCGGCTTTCCCTCGTAGATGATCTCGCCCTCGTCCTTTAAATAGACGCCGGAGAGAACCTTCATCAGCGTGGATTTCCCCGCCCCGTTCTCACCTAACAGCACTTGGACCTCACCCCTTCGCACCTCCAGCCGGGCGTCGTCCAATGCCTTGACTCCGGGAAAGGATTTGGATATTCCCCTCATCTGCAATACGATCTCTTGATCCAAACTGTTCCACCTCCCAGTCTAAGGTCTGATCACAACCTTGATGGCGTTGCCGATTCGCTCCTTGTAGGTTCTGACCCCCTCGTTGATGTCGTCCAGTGAAAACGCGTGGGTCAGCAGCGGACCGGTCTTGATCTGCCCGGACTCCATCAGTGGCACCAGACGGTCCAAAACGTCCTCGCCCTCCGCCTTGCCGCCCGCGATCTGCATATTCCACTGCACCACCTTGTTCAGGTTCACTGTCACCGGCTCCGAGTAAATGCCCACCAGGGCCACCCTTCCGCTCTTCTTGCACAGCTCCAATG
>OJKJ01001106.1_pt1 | contig 10907 bp, 11 predicted proteins | sample 1596491 | NCBI WGS metagenome assembly OJKJ01 (sample SAMEA4350160, study PRJEB24818) | metagenome | biome: human; feature: gut; material: faeces | place: Denmark | collected 2013-09 | reverse complement strand
TGTCATAAAATGAAATTTTATCCTGATTTATATTTAAATGACTATGTTGCAGTAAAAAGAATTGAAGTGTATAACCCTTATAATTTTAAAACTGACAAACAATACATCCCGATCTACGTCCCCAAAGACCTCTCCAACAAAATGCGCACCCTAAAAAAAATTACCGCCAAAAAACTCTATTAAAAACCATCCGCCGAGGACTCCATCGCCCTCGGCGGTATTTTTTCTACCCAAAATAAACCCCATAATACCTGCAAGCCTTTATCATAAAATCCTCGCTCACATCAAAATGCTGTGCAAGCAGATAAATACTGTCCAGATTTTTCTTTATAGCTTTGATAAGCTCGCTTTTCGGTATCAGATTTTCTATCGCCCACTTGTCTGCACGGTATTCATGCTGTGAGATGTTGTCTGCCGTGGCGTATCTGTTGTAAAACGCACCCTTTACGCAGTGACCTATCTCGTGAGCAGTACGCTCTTTCAAAAGCCTTGCAGGCGTCTGGCTGTCTATGCCGATCGCACAGCCACCTGCGCCAAAAAGCGATATCGCCCCGCACTTTGGACAATCAATAAAATCTATAGTTATGTTCTCTCTACTGCAAATATCATACAATTCCTGTATGTTCGTCATCTCTCACTTTTCACCAGCCTTTCTGCGCTTTGCTTCCTCTCTGAGCATGACCATTTCTGCATACTGCTTGACCTCGTCAAACATTTCGTCCGTCACTCCAAGCGTGCCGTTGAATAATGCATATTTCAGCTTCGTGTCAAAATCTTCTTCCCTGCCAGATATAAGATATTGTACGCTCACTCCAAATCTGTTCGCTATCTTTGTAGAATTCTCTGCGGAAAGTCGTTCCGTCCTGCCTTTGCTCAGCTCAGATAAACAGCTCCTCGTTATAGACAGCTCCTTGCACATCTGCGATACCGTCATATTGTTCTCCTCGCATAGTTCTTTTATCCTTTTGTACATTTCAGTCATATTTTCTTCCTCCAATTGTGATCATTTCACAAAAGATACAGAAGTCTGTATCAAATTCGCTAATACCTATTGACTTTTGCAGAAAACTGTAGTATACTGTATGTATCGTTAGTACAGATATCTGCATAAAATCTGGCTTTGATATAATTATAATACATTTTCCTGTAAAAGTCAAGAGAATAAACCGCCCCCCTTTTTGACATCTCCGCCCCGAGAGATATACAGAAAACGGTTATCTGAAATGTCATTGCTTTATTTTATTTACAGTATATCATACTAACTGTCCAAATGTCTGTACAAAAAGGCGAAAGGAGAAAAATGTACGATAATATAGATTATTCCGTAGAGGTAAATTCCATAAAAAGGCTTGCGCCCTCAGCGAGCCGATATAATTTCAGAAGCGGTGGAAGCAGAGTTAATACAGCCGCACTGCGAAAGCTTTCACAGTATCGCAAACTAAGGTGGCAGGAGTGGAAGCTTAAAGAAGATATCTGCGAAATGTCCTCACAGCTTGCCGCAGTGGGGGAGCATTGCGGCAGGGTAGCCCACAGAGGGAAAAAACTTACTGACTTGTGGCTTGACCTTGCAAAGGTGCAGCTTCGCTTGAGAGAATGTGAGGAGCTTGCGGCAAAAATGCCAAAACGCTATCGTGGCGTGGTGAAAAGCCGCTATTTTGACGGCTCAAAGAAGCACCCACCTGAGTGGGGAAGCTCCGCCGCAGAGTTCGGCTTTCCCTTTGGAGGAGAAGAACTGCGCAGGCGAGTGACAAAGTGCCTTAATGAAATATGCAATTAATAAAACGCCTTACACAAGGTAAGGTTTAAATGCCCGCCACGGTGAGCATATAACTCTCCCAGCATATCACGCCTATGGGCGAAAATAAAAAATTTCGCTACCATAAATGATAGCGGATTTGGTGCAGGTGCAAGCACCTACAAAGTAAAAATAACAATTAACTACACCAAGCGGCGTAGTCGTAAGATTTAAAAGAAAGTTGAGCGTAAAATGCCCGCCACGGCGAACATATAACTCTCCCAGCATATTACACATATGGGCGGAAATAAAAAAATCCGCTGTCATAAATGATAGCGGATATGGTACAGGGGCTCGCCCCTGTTGGTGCGCCTGACAGGAATCGAACCTGCGACCTCAAGAGTCGGAGTCTTGCGCTCTATCCAACTGAGCTACAGACGCATATAAGGAGCGGAAATCCGCTCCTTGTTTTTTTATAAATTTTTTTATCTAAGCTTAGCTCCGCATGGCAAGTCCTGATCCGGGAAAATAACGCTTGCCGCACCGTCAGGTGTGTCAGCCGCACATATCATGCCGTTTGACTCAACTCCGCAAAGCTTCACTGGCTTCAGATTGGCTACAATAACTACCTTCTTGCCAATAAGATCTTCAGGCTTGTACCATGCCGCAATGCCCGATACTACCTGCCTGCCGCCAAAACCATCGTCAAGCTGTAAGCAAAGAAGCTTCTTGGACTTCTTTACCTTCTCGCAGTCCTTAACAAGAGCAACTCTCAGATCTACCTTTGCAAAATCATCTATGGTTATCTCGTCAGCTATAGGCGCAGGCTCAAATCCATCGTCAGCCTTTTCCTCAGGCTCTGCATTGCTGCCTATTATCTTGTTAAGCTCCTCTATCTCCTTGTCAACGTCAATTCTTGGGAAGATGATCTCACCCCTGTGAACTGTAACGTCAGCAGGAAGTACACCAAACTTGCCAGCGTTCTCGTATGTGATGTCGCACTCAGCCGCACCTATCTGCTCCCATACCTTTGGCATTGTTGTAGGCATAAAGTTGCTGAGAAGCGTTGATACTATCCTGATAGTTTCAAGCAGATTGTAAAGAACTGTCGCAAGTCTTGCCTTTTTGCTCTCGTCCTTGCCAAGTACCCATGGAGCTGTCTCGTCAATGTACTTGTTAGCCCTGGATACTACCTTGAATATCTCAGCCAAAGCATTGTTTATCTGAGTCTTGTCCATGAACTCGTCTACCTTTGCAACAAGTCCCTTAGCCTCAGCGGTAAGCTCAGCGTCAAAATCGCCGGCCTCTCTGTCAGCAGGAAGCGTGCCGCCAAAATATTTTTCAGCCATAGCTACAGTTCTTGAAACAAGATTTCCAAGACCATTTGCAAGGTCAGAGTTTATTCTGTTTATCATTATCTCATTTGAGAATGAGCTGTCTGCACCCAAAGCCATTTCACGAAGAATGTGGTATCTGATAGCGTCAGCACCATATCTCTCGCCAAGAATGAACGGGTCAACAACGTTGCCCAAAGACTTGGACATCTTCTGTCCGTTGAATGTTATCCAACCGTGTACAGCAAGATGCTTAGGCAGTGGAAGATCAAGTGCCATAAGCATTGCAGGCCAAATGATAGCGTGGAATCTCATGATATCCTTTGCTACCATGTGAACGTCAGCAGGCCAGAACTTGTCAAAATCATTGTACTGCTCGTTCCAGAAACCAAGTGCAGAAATATAGTTAGAAAGTGCGTCTATCCAAACGTAAACAACGTGCTTGTCATCAAATGTAACAGGAATACCCCACTTAAAAGTAGTTCTTGATACACAAAGATCCTCAAGACCGGGCTTGATAAAGTTGTTTACAAGCTCAGTGGCTCTTGTCTTTGGCTGGAGATAATCTGTCTCAGTGAGAAGTTTCTCTATCCTCTCAGCAAATGGCGACATCTTGAAGAAGTAAGCCTCCTCCTTAGCCTCTGTTACCTCTCTGTGACACTCAGGACAACAGCCGTTCTCGTCAAGCTGTGACTCAGTCCAGAAGCTCTCGCAAGGTGTGCAGTATTTGCCCTTGTATTCGCCCTTGTAAATGTAGCCCTTGTCATAAAGAGCCTTGAAGATCTTCTGAACAGTTTCAATGTGATAATCGTCAGTAGTTCTGATGTATCTGTCATAGCTGATGTTCATGTAGCTCCAAAGCTTTTTGAAAGTCTTGACTACCTCATCAACATATTCCTTAGGTGTAACACCCTTTTCAGCAGCCTTCTGTTCGATTTTCAGACCATGCTCGTCAGTGCCTGTGAGGAACATGACATCATAGCCCTGCATACGTCTGTATCTGGCAATAGAATCGCAGGCAACAGTGGTGTAGCAGTGACCGATATGAGGATTACCGGAAGGGTAATATATCGGGGTAGTGATATAAAACGGTTTTTTCTCCATATAAAGGACCTCCGTAAAAGAATTTGCATAAGCAGCATTTCTTATATTATACTACTTTACAGTGGTTTCGTCAAGCGGTAAAGCGAGTAAAGTGAGGAGTTAGGAGTGAGGAGTGAGGAATGAGGAATGAGGAATGAGCAAAGCTGACCAAAGAAAAGAACAAGCATAAAGTAAAAAACAGCACCGAGCGTAGCGAGAGATAAAACGCAGGCTCAAGCCCGGCGTTAGAGGGCTTGCAGGGTCAAGGGACAGAGTCCCTTGTGGGTTCTTAGGGCAAAGCCCTGAGCGGAGTTTGAGGCAGAGCCTCATTCGGCGTAAGCCGACAAGGTGCAGATTAAAGTGTAAAAAGCACACGAGAGCCATATATCAAACAAACCCCATATCGGAGCACAAAATCTGCACCGCCCACCCTCGCCCTGAGCAAATGTAAATCCGCAAAGAGCGTAGCGATTTTGCGGCACAACAAACTTCCCCTACATCTTTCATTTGTGCTGATTTAACAAATAATTCATACACCTTTCGTATAAAAATGCTATAATAAAAAGGTTAAAGTATATATTCTAAGAAAAAGTAACTCTAAGGTGGGAATCGTAAAATGGAAGAAGTAAGAGAAAATAAAATGGGAACGCAGCCCATAGGTGATCTGCTGTTCAAAATGTCCCTGCCGATCATGATATCCATGCTCGTGCAGGCTCTCTATAATATCGTCGACAGCATATTCGTTGCCAAAATAAGCGAGGACGCACTCACTGCCGTGTCACTGGCTTTCCCTGTGCAAAATCTTATGATAGCCCTCGGTGCAGGCACTGGTGTCGGTATCAACGCACTGCTGTCAAAATCACTTGGTGAAAAGAATTTCAAGCAGGCTAACAGCGCCGCCAATAACGGCATTTTCCTCTGCCTTGTGAACTTCGCTATCTTCGTGGTTTTCGGTGCGTTTTTCACTGAGATCTTCTATCGCTCACAAACCTCAAGCAAAATAATTATCGAATATGGCGACCAGTACCTCACTGTCATCAGCCTGCTAAGTATCGGTCTTTTCTGTCAGATGACCATGGAAAAACTCTTGCAGGCAACAGGTAAAACTATCTATTCAATGTATACTCAGGGAATAGGCGCAGTGATAAATATTATCCTCGACCCTTGCTTTATCTTTGGTGTGGGCTTCTTCCCTAAGTGGGGCGTAACAGGTGCGGCTGTGGCTACCTGTATCGGTCAGTTCACCGCTGCAGCCTTCGGACTTTTCTTCAATATGAAGTTCAACAAAGAGATAACCATAAACCTTGTGAAGTATAGACCGCAGGCAAAAATAATCAAGAAGATCTACGCTGTCGGTCTGCCGTCCATTATAATGCAATCTATCTCTTCTATCATGACCTACGGCATGAATAAAATACTTATCGGCTTCTCAAACACCGCCGCCGCAGTTTTCGGTGTGTATTTCAAGCTTCAGAGTTTCGTTTTCATGCCTGTTTTCGGACTTAATAACGGTCTTATCCCCATCGTTGCCTATAACTATGGTGCAAGAAAGAAAAAGCGTATCACAGGTGCAATAAAATACGCCATGATATATTCTGTGTCTATCATGATAGTCGGCACTATCATAATGCAGATTTTCCCTGCACAGCTTCTGAAACTCTTTGACGCAAGCGATAATATGCTAAGCATAGGCGTAACAGCCCTGCGTATAATCAGCACACACTTCTTCTTCGCAGGCTTTGATATAATCATAATCTCATCATTGCAGGCTCTTGGCAGGGGACTTTCCTCTATGCTTGTTTCATTTACAAGACAGCTCGTTGTGCTTCTTCCTGTGGCGTATCTTCTTTCCCTTACAGGCAAGCTTGATGCTATCTGGTGGGCGTTCCCGATAGCTGAAATATTCTCGATCATGGCGTCGCTGTTCTTCCTTAGAAGAGCCTACAACGCTGAAATAAAACCAATGGCAGACTAACTAGGAGGTATTTTTATGCGTCTTATTTTTATCAGACACGGCGATCCCGATTACGTTCATGATACCCTTACAGAAAAGGGCAAGCGTGAAGCAGAGCTTCTTGCACAGCGTGTAAAGAATTGGGACGTTTCAAAGTTCTACGTTTCTCCCCTTGGCAGAGCGCAGCTCACAGCGGAATATTCCCTGAAGCTTCGTGGGGATACAGCGGAAACTCTCCCATGGCTGAGAGAATTTAACGGCATAATACCCACCTCTGATGGAGGACATCGTATCCCATGGGATATGTACCCCACCGAGTGGGCGGATAAAGAGATATACTATGACCGCAATAACTGGTTCAAATCCGATTATATGCAAACAGGCAATGTTGAAGAACAGCTTAAATGGGTGCATGAGGGTATTGATAAGCTTCTTGCCGACCATGGTTATATCCACGAGAACGGTATGTTCCGCATTGAAAAGCACAGCGATGAAACCCTTGTGTTCTTCTGTCACTTCGGCGTATCAATGGTGATGATAGGACATATCCTTGGTATTTCCACCATGAATATGTGGCATGGCTTCAATATGCAGCCTACATCTGTGACAGTCCTCGGCTGTGAGGAGCGTGAGGGCGACTATGGCTTTTTCAGATGCCACGTCATGGGCTGTACAAAGCACCTTGCAGGCGGCAATGAACCTATCTCCAACGCAGGCTACTTCACCGACGTTTTTCAGGATTAAATAAACCCGTAAGGGTGACTTTTTCGCTCGCATATTATTGCATACAAAAATATCCTCTATCCGCTCTGTTATTTCAGGGCGGTTATTTTATTGTGCGAAACCTTAGTTTAAGATAATATAACAGTTAAAGAAAACGTTTTCTTCTAAATATGACTATCATTAGATAACAACATATTCATAATTTGTGAAAAAGCACAACAAAAGCTTCGTGTTTTCGTTGATTTTTTAGCTTGCTTTATGTAAACTAAATGCTTTTACCCCCTTGACTTTATTTTGAAAAGGGCTTATAATATCCCATAGCTTAAAAGAGTATGGGTTTCATATTTTTATATGTGCCTAAGAGAGCATGAAGATTAGAAGAATAAAAGGAGAGTGAAAGAATATGTTCCAGCTTCAATGGATATGGCACAATCTGAAAGGCTACCGAAAATTCTATGTAACAGCCCTTGTGCTGTCTATCGTATGCAACGCCTTGTATCTTACCACACCTTATTTCAGCAAAGAGCTTGTGGATAAGTTTCTTTCAAGCAAGGACGCACTTTTTAATCTTGAGCATGAAAGAAAGCTGTTCTGGCTGCTGCTTGCAGGCATGGTGGGCTTTACCCTGCTTAGAACTATCTGTCAGTACACCTGCAACATGACCTATGAATTATCATCTCAGGGCATGATATACAGAATAAGGACACACCTTTTCAGACGTATCGAAAATCAGGATATGGAGTTTTATGACCGCAACCGAACAGGCGACCTTATGACAAGGCTCACAGGCGACCTTGATATGGTGCGTCATGCAGTGGCATTCGTTTTTAAAGGTATGCTTGAATCATGTTCGCTGTTTATAGCCTCATCAGTTTATTTCTTTATGGTAAGCTGGAAAATGGCACTTCTTCTGCTGGCTGTTACACCGTTCATATTCGGCGTGGTGGTGCTTCTTGATAAAAAGGCAAAGCCGGTCTACGTTGACCTCCGTGAGAAGCTGTCCCAAATGAATACCGACGCTCAGGAGAACATCTCAGGCAACAGAGTTGTAAAAGCCTTCGCCCGTGAGGACTATGAGATGGAAAAGTTCCAAAAAGCCAATAAAGAGTATTCTGATGCCAACAAAAAAGCGTCACTGCTGTGGCTTAAATTCTTCCCTTATATGGAAGCTTTCGCAAACGCCTTGTCAGTTGTAATGCTCCTTGGCGGTGGATTTTTCCTTATAAAAGGGGAAATAACAATGGGCGAGTATGTTGCTATCTCAGGACTTATCTGGGGCATCGCAAACCCTGTCAGAAACCTTGGTATCTATGTGAACGATATGCAAAGGTTCATGGCTTCCGCAATGAAGGTCATCGAGATATACTATGCAAGACCTATCATCACCGACCGTGAAGATGCAGTTGACCAGACAGAAAGGCTTCACGGAGATGTCGAGTTCAAGGACGTTACCTTTAAGTTTGGCAAGCATATAGTCCTTGACAACGTGAACTTTAAGATAAAAGCAGGTCAGACAGTTGCCATAATGGGCGAAACAGGTTCAGGCAAGACCTCGCTTATAAATCTCATACCAAGATTTTATGATACCAACTCAGGAGAAGTCCTCGTTGACGGTGTGAATGTAAGAAAGCGTAAGCTCTCACAGCTCCGCTCACAAATAGGTATGGCAACGCAGGACGTCCTGCTTTTCTCTGATACCATAGACGGCAATATCGCATACGGCGACTCTGATATGTCCGAAGAGGACGTTAAGCATTATGCAAAGCTTGCGGCGGCAAACGAATTCGTTGAGAAAATGCCTGACGGCTATGAAACTATCGTGGGCGAGCGTGGCGTAGGTCTTTCAGGCGGACAAAAGCAAAGACTATCCCTTGCAAGAGCCTTGGCTATAAAGCCTGCCATTCTTATCCTTGACGATACCACCTCCGCCGTGGATATGGAAACAGAAAAGTATATTCAGGACAGCCTTAGAAACCTCGACTTTCCATGTACAAAGATAATAATAGCCCAGCGTATCTCCTCCACCAAAGACGCTGATATGATAATAATCCTTGATGACGGCAAGATAACCGAAATGGGTACTCATGATGAGCTTATCGCCAAAAAAGGATACTATTACGAGGTGTTCAAGCTGCAGAACGATGGCTTCGGAAAGGAGGCGGTCTAAATGGCAAGAAACCGTTATGACGTTGACGAAGTCCTTGAGACCCCATTCGACTTCGCCCACCTGAAACGCTCCTTTGTGTATATCAAAAAATATAAGGGCAAAATGATAACCGCCCTTGTGCTGAGCGTGTTCGCCGCAATATCAGGACTTCTCGGACCGCTCATCACACAGTATGCACTTGATAATACCATACCTCAGAAAAATATGGGACAACTCGTCCTGCTCACCCTCGCATTTGTCGGCACTATAGCCGTGTCCATAACATTCTCCACTATCCGTTCAAGGATAATGACAGTTGTTGGTCAGGATATAATCTTCGATATCCGTACCGACCTTTTCAAGCATTTGCAGGAACTTCCATTTGAGTATTACGATAACCGCCCACACGGCAAGATCCTCATCAGAGTTGTAAACTATGTAAACTCCGTGTCGGATATGCTCTCAAACGGTATCATCAATGTTATACTCGAGTGCCTTAATATGCTTTTCATCATGATTTTCATGTTCTTTGTGAATGTGAAGCTGTCATTGGTGGTGCTTTCGGGTCTGCCGATATTTGCAGTGATAATGATGATGATAAAGAAAAGACAGCGTAAAGCATGGCAGGACGTTTCAAACAAATCCTCAAACCTTAACGCCTATTTGCAGGAAAACATCACAGGCGCAAGAGTGACCCAGATATTCACCCGTGAGGAAGAAAACGCCCAGATATTCGACAGACTTTCCGAGAAATATCGTAAAAGCTGGATAAACGCCGTGAAATATTCTAACCTTGTTTGGCCTGCTACCGACAACGTTTCTACTCTTGTGAGAGCCGCAATATTCGTGGTGGGTCTGCTGGTTCTGACCCCTGCGGCAGTGAGCCTTGGAACTATCGTTGCCATGACAAGCTATGCTTCAAGCTTCTGGCAGCCTATCATGAACCTGTCAAACATCTTCAATAACTTCATCAACAATATCGCCTACCTTGAGCGTATCTTTGAAACCCTTGACGAGCCTGCCACTATCGCAGACAAGCCGAACGCTCAGGATATCGGTGATATCACAGGCGAGGTAAAATTTGATGACGTTACATTCAGCTATGAGCAAGGCAAAACAGTTTTGGAGCATATCTCCTTTGACGTTAAGCCGGGCGAAAGCGTTGCCCTCGTTGGACCAACAGGCGCAGGAAAATCTACAGTAGTTTCTCTCCTGTCAAGATTTTATGACCTGGACAGCGGTAAAATAACCATAGACGGCAAGGATATAAGTCAGGCGACCTTGCATTCACTCCGCTCACAAATGGGCATAATGCTTCAGGACAGCTTTATTTTCAGCGGCACTATCATGGACAACATCCGCTATGGCCGGCTGGACGCCTCCATGAAGGAGGTGATCGCCGCCGCCCGGCTGGCCAATGCCGACGGCTTCATACGTATGCTTCCCGACGGCTATGATACGGTGCTTTCCGGAGACGGAAGCGGTCTTTCGCAGGGCCAGAGACAGCTCATATCTATAGCCAGAGCAGCCGTTGCAGCCCCGCCTGTCATGATACTCGACGAGGCCACGTCTTCTATAGACACCAGGACGGAGTCTATAGTACAGAGAGGTATGGATAATCTGATGCACGGAAGAACAGTATTCGTCATAGCTCCCAGACTGTCTACCATTCAAAATGCTGATGTGATAATGGTGATGGATCAGGGACGCATAATAGAAAGAGGAAATCACGAGCATCTCATCGAAGAAAAGGGAAGATACTATCAGCTGTATACCGGCGCTTTCGAACTGGAATAGAAGCGCCTTGCAAAAAGCAGAGGCCACCGGGGCCTCTGCTTTTTTGTGTAGAAGAGCAGAAGAGGAGCTGACATATAATTGTTAATTTTTTAATGAATAGAATTGACTTTTTAAGCCATCGCTGTATAATAATAT
>OJKJ01001105.1_pt1 | contig 10916 bp, 13 predicted proteins | sample 1596491 | NCBI WGS metagenome assembly OJKJ01 (sample SAMEA4350160, study PRJEB24818) | metagenome | biome: human; feature: gut; material: faeces | place: Denmark | collected 2013-09 | reverse complement strand
TTGCACCTGTTGCTCCAGGAAGCCCCTGAAGTCCGGTTACCCCCTGCGGGCCCTGAGGTCCTGTCACACCGGCAGGCCCCTGCGGACCTGTAACGCCCTGAAAACCTCTTGGCCCCTGCGGACCCTGCGGCCCTGTTGCCCCACGAGGCCCCTGCGGACCTGTCGCGCCCTGAGGTCCTCTCGGCCCTGGACATCCCTGCGGTCCCTGTGGTCCCGGAAGACCTGGAAGCCCCTGCGGTCCTCTAGGTCCCTGAGGCCCTGGACAGCAGTGGCACATGTTATTTCCACAGTTATTACTGCAATTACTACCACAATTACTACCACAATTACTACCACAATTACTACCACAATTACCGCCACAGCTACGATTTGATACGTTAGGATAGCCTGGACGATCTGCATACGGCTGCTGTGAAACAGACTGGTACTCCCGTTGTCCATCGGATATATTGTTATCGAAATTGGGGATTCCAAATGGGCCCCCCGCCTTCGGATAATATTTACAACTCATAAAAAACCTCCTGAATTATCTTTCCATTATTATTCTATGTCCAACAGGAAAAAAGAGTTCAAGAGGTTCTGTTTACTTCCATTTGTTACGGCAACATAAAAGGGATTACAGCTTCCTGCAATCCCTCTTTCCGCTTTAAATCTTTTCGAACCGTTCCACGTCCGTTACAAATATAGTTGCCCCGCCAAGCTCAACAGTCATTGGCATCATCATATATCCCGCTGAAATAGATGCAATATTCGGTGCCGGAACATTACAGGTTATCTTCTGTCTCTTTCCACAGGTATCCTTAATTAAATTAATTACTTCCTCAACCTTGTCGTCATTCGTACCAATCATCAGGGTAGAGTTGCCTTTTTTCAAGAACCCACCGGTAGTAGCCAATTTCGTTACGCTGAAGCTGTTTTCATTCAGTACATCTGTCACACGGTTTCCATCGTCGGAACTGACAATTGCATAAACTATCTTCATATCAATCACCTCGTTGTCTTTCTTGGCAAATATATAAGCTGGTTCTATTATAAAGCATAATCAGAAAAAATAAAACAGCAAATCACAAAATAGTTATCAATTTTCTGTTAATATGTAACAGTTCATCTTTTCTGCAAGCTTTCGATAAACCCAGGTCTGCATCCATGGCTCCTTTGACGCATTGATTCCATCCTCCGTCATAAACCAGCGCACATCACTGTTTTCATCCTCTTTTTCATGCAGATTTGCTTCTTCATCCGCCTCCAGCAGATAGGTGATGTTCAAATGAAGGTGAGACGACACATAGCTTCCATTTTTTATATGACCGGACACAGTCAGTATCTCAATGGAAAAGATATCTTCGGTGACAGGGCTCACAGAGCGGAGCCCGCTCTCCTCCATCGCCTCTTTTTGAGCCACCAGAAGCAGGTTCTTCTCTCCATCCGCATGACCGCCCAGCCAGGCCCACGAATCGTAAATATTATGATACGCCATCAAAATCTTACTGCGCTCACGGTTTGTCACCCACGCCGAAGCCGTCATATGAACGTCCTTGCTCTCTCTCGTATATACCAGATCCCCTCGCTCCAAAAACTTCAGAATCTGTACCCGGTCTTTTTCTTCCTGTTCATTATATGGTATGTAACCCATTAATGCTTCCTGTAAATCCATCTCTTTTTCCCTCCTGCCATCACTTTTTTCACTTTCCAGTCATAACTCGTCTTTTTTTGCTTATATATTGAATAAGAACCTTATTTAACGAGGATATTTCATGGATATAACAACATTTCATTACTCAGATCATACTCCGTATCCACCCATAAAGGTGGACGGCAAAAATCCCCAGTATGCGGCCGCGATTCTTTCTAATATCGGTTCCTGCAACTCCGAGATGACCGCGGTCAGCCTTTACTTTTATAACAGCCTGATCACCAGGGAGCACTATCACGACGTAGCCGAATGTTTCAACCGGATCAATCTTGTGGAAATGCGGCATCTCGATATCTTTGGTGAACTTGCTTTAAAGCTGGGAACTGACCCACGGTTATGGAGCTATAACAAAGGGCGCATGTACTACTGGTGTCCCGGATGCAACCAATATCCGACGCAGATTCAAGCACTGCTCACTAACGCACTCGAAGGAGAGATCCAAGCAATCCACAAATACCATGCTCAATCCGAATGGATTGAAGATGGACATATTCGGTCAATTTTAAACCGCATCATCGCGGATGAAGAGCTTCACGTCAACATATTCCGTTCTCTCTTATCCGAGCTTTCCATGCCGGAACCGAAACCGCAATCGGAGCCGGCCGAATCACCGGAGCCCACTACACAGGTTCCTACATAATGTGTTTCTTCGTCTCCTGATCCAGTCTGTCACGCAGTGCGGCCATCAGCCCGTCTTCACGAAAATAGGCTGCGCCGTACTGCAGATTAAAATCATAATCAAAATCGAAGGGATTCAGCCCCTGATTATGCTGCAAAATGGTTTCCGCCTTATCCAGAGCCTTCACCAGATGGGCCTCGGGAGAACTGTTCTCGTTATATTCCTTCCAGATCTCCATAAAATTCTCACGATCCTTATCCGGGAGAAATGAAAACAGCCGTTCCACAGACCGCTGCTCCTCCGCATGCTTTTGCTGTTCATCTGGCAGCAGTGCGGCCGATATATCACCGTCATAGAGTTCTCCCAGATCATGGATCAGGCACATGAGAAGTACCCTCTTTCCATCCAGTTCCGGATACTCGCCCAGCATCAGAGCGGCAAAGAGAGCCAGCCTCCAGCTGTGTTCAGCTGTGCTCTCCTGTCTCCCTGCAGATCCCCACGCCGTGCGCAGTACATTTTTTAAAAGCTCTGTCTCCTTTATAAAAGCCAGATACCGGTCAAGCCGTTCTTCCTCCATCATTCATCCTCCATCCTGATTTCCACACCCTCCTGGTGCTTCCTCTCCATCTGATGCCGATTCTTCCGATTTTCCACTGTGTCAAATATAATCGAGAAATCGTAATCTTCCGGATAGAGCTCTTCTGCTGCGACTAAAAGCTTTATCCGTTTGTGATTGATCCATATCTTCCTGTCCTGCAGCTGCACCTGGAGAACACCCTTTTCATTCACCGTTCTGCATACAATTCCTGTTTTTTTATCTGGCAGAACTAAAACACTGTCTCCAACTGTAAACTTCACAGCCAGTTCCTTCTGAATCCCCTTTTCTTCCTTCTGCTTCCGAATACGGGGGCCTTCCGGAAGAATGACATGTTTTTTCTTTTTGCCTCCGCTCTCCTCCTGAAGCCGTTCTGGTTTCAAGTTGCCGTATGCAGCCTGTTCCGCCCTTAAAAGCATGGCATCCGGCATACCTAATTTTTTAGCAATAAACAGAGCGCAGCTTTCTCCCGCTTCTCCCTGTACCAGCCGGTAAAGCGGCTGCAGGGTCTCCCGGTCAAAGGCCATTCTCGCATTCTCAACACCATCGGCCGCTTCCGCATACCCCTTCACCTCCGGATAGTGGGTCGTAACCAGGAACAGACATCCGCACTGCCTCAGACTCTCCAGTATGGCAATGGCAATCCCCATTCCCTCCGCAGGATCCGTACCGGATCCGAGTTCGTCCAGAAGTACCAGACTCTCCGGTCCTGCTTTTTTCAAAATATCCAGCACATTTGTAATGTGAGCGGAAAATGTGGACAGATTCTCAGATATATTCTGTCCGTCTCCAATATCGCACAGCACCTGATTATTCATACAGAGACTGGCTTCTTCACATGGCACGTGAAGTCCGCACTGCGCCATGATGCAGAACAGTCCCACCGTCTTCATCGTCACAGTCTTCCCGCCTGTATTGGGCCCAGTAATGACGACTCCCTTTCCCCGATCTCCGAGTTCGAAGCTCAAGGGCACTGCGTGTTCCCGGCTCATCAGCGGATGTCTGCCGTTCCTGATTCGAATGTTCCGTTCCATGTTGATCTGCGGTTCTTTCGCCTCCATGGCGGCGCTTAATTTTCCTTTAGCGAATATATAGTCCAGCTTCTCAATCAGCCTCTTGTCGGCTTCGAAAACCTCCCGGTTTTCCGCCACCATAGCCGTCAGTTCATAGAGAATTCGTCTCGTTTCATTCTCCTCTTCAATCTTCAGCAGCTCCAGCTCTGAATTCATAGAGGCAACCGCTTCCGGTTCGATAAAAAGAGTCGCCCCTGTAGCAGACTTATCAATCACACTTCCCGGCACCGATGACCGGTATTCCTTCTTTACAGGCAGACACATCTTGCCATTACGGTTCGTCACGTAATGATCAGCAAAACAGTTCTTCCTGCTCTTTAAGATAGAGTCCGCTTTGGCCCGGACCTTTTCCTCCATACGGATCATGTCCTGCCGCAGACTTCTGAGAAGGCGGCTGGCTCCGTCCTCGACCCGTCCTCCTCTGACAGCTTCCGCGAGCTGCTCCCTCAAGTGCTCCAGGGGATCCAGTTCCTCATCATAGCAGGCCAGACTCGTGTTTAAATATCTGCACCGGTTCAAAAAGTCCTTCAGGCGTTTTACCGCCGTCAGCGTCATACCGACCGATTCCAGCTGTTCGGCTGACAGACAGCCGTCCTGTCCGACTATAATCAGGATGTCATCCACATCACTCATGGACGCAATCGGCGGCATACCTGCACTTTCAATAATCAATCTCGCCTCTGTCGTATCTTTCTGACTCTTCCTTACATCGCCCTCGTACAGATACGGTTCAAGGCTGCGTATTCTCTCTTTTGCTGACTTTGTACATGCAAGTTCTTCCAGTTGTCTTAATATATGGTCAAATTCTAATGTATGAAATGTGTTGTTCATTGTTCTTTCTCCTGTTTTATTGTTCATTTACCAGTAGCAGCCAGGCGGCATCAGAAGAAGAATAGACAGCAGCTTTTCTTATTACGAATAAAGAGTCCGGCGAGCCGGACTCTCGCGCCGGAGCGCGGTTGCCTCAGCAACCATACTTCCTTAGCGCGGAGTGCGCATCCTGCCCGGAGGGCTTTTTGTGTAACAGGAGCACTTTCCTGTTACACAAAAAACTGCAGGATCATAGAGCTGGCTATGTTCCTGCAGATAACGATTCATCCTTTTCGTGTATATCACTGCCATTCACATCCCTATGGTCTAAACAGGTACACAAAATAGAAAGAAGATTCTGCCTTACAAAATCAATCTTCTCTTAAACTGTTCCTGTTCCCGCTATTCTCTTTCTATGCGCCATATTCAGATGCAATTAACAAACACACACTTCCAATCATTTTTATTTATCGCTACTATATCATGTCAATCTGCAAATGTCAACGGAATTTATTTCCACCTTCTGTCCACCACATTTTCAGCATCTGGAGTTCTTTCACATTCAGGCAATTTTTCAGGGTATGATTCTCGATTCGGGAAAGGCACTCGTCATAGTCTATCCACATGACAGATTCTACCTCTTCCTTCTGAAGCTTCAGCCGATCCACTTCTATCGGCCTTGTGTATACATAGACTCTGCAGATTTCATGGTTATAAAATGGCTTCCCGTAAAATTCTGCAATATCCGTCTCATCATGAAGCCCTACAAAGGTTAATTCCTCCGGCCGGACAGTGATTCCCAGTTCCTCCTCCAGTTCTCTGACAGCTGACTCCAGATAATCGTCCCCAGCCGGAATATGTCCCGCCGATGAAATATCGTAACACCCCGGAAATGCATCCTTCTCCTCGCTCCGCTTTTGAAGCAGCAGATCAAATCCACTCTTGTCATTAGACCTCACGATCCACACATGGGACGTTCCATGGAGATCTCCATAGCGGTGCATCAGAAATCTGGCCCTGGCACGTCCGGTTACATCCCCATCCGCATCCCGTTCATCCAATAGTTCCAGAGAACTGCCATCCAGTACTGCCTGAGTCAGCCGCTCCCCTTTATAGCAAAGCTTCAACGAAAAGAAAGGCTGGTTATCCTGCAGCAATTCAAAAAAGATCAGGTCGCCTTCCCACAGACTCAGTTCCCGAATCTGCTCCTTTTTTACCCATTCAAGCCGTCCTTCCCGGCAATCACCGATCGTCCCCTCATAGCGGTCAGCTGTATACAGGCACATATACTCTTCCGGCCAACGGTCAGAAACGAACGTCACAAGGCCGCGGAAACGCCATCTTAAGAGTGTGAGTCCGGTCTCTTCCTTCACCTCCCGAAGCAGACACTCCTCCGGACTCTCTCCCTTCTCAAAGTGGCCGCCTACGCCCAGCCACTTATCACGGTTCATATCCCCTTCTTTTTTCACCCGGTGCAGCATCAGATAGCTGTCTTCCGTTTCGATATAACAAAGTGTTGTAAAATTTGTATGCGGCATGAAATTTACTTCCTCTTCCCCAAAATTGTTATCCTTAGTAATCATCGTTCCAAAATTGATAAACGTACATCATCCACCATGACAGAAGTATAGTCTATGGTATTCAAATAATCCAGTATCTCCTGCTTCTTTCCGGAAATACAGTAGTTCTTCGTGGTCAGTACCGCCTGCTCCCTGGTCTGATCCAGCAATTCCGTCACTGGTTCCACCGTCGTAGGATATACGTAATACCGTCCTTTGCTTCCCATACGGAGACCCAAAGCATTCAGCATCTGCGGCTGTGACAGCAGATATTCCAGATTCCCCAGATACTCCTGCTTTAACTCTTCATCTGTCATTCCCACCCGGTCGCGTTCGTCCTCTCCCATAATGCTCTTTCTGATCGTTAGACCACCGCGTACCTTTCCTTCTTCATTATATATTTCCACCCAGTTTACCTGGATCGGGGCGTCAATCACTTCAGACACCGGTTTCGCGGTCCTGGTACTGAGTGATAAATGAATCACACTGGAATCCGGAAGTTCTTCCATCTCTTCCTTAAGTGCAGCTTTATCCTCTTCGCTCATCAGCCCGTAGCCATAACGGTTCGCGGTAACCGTCGTAAGATTCTGAGGATCCTCAACCGCAATTCTGCCCCAGTTTACATTCATCTTAACATTGGGAGGAAGTCCCACATACATGGGACTGCTGGTGTACAGAACACTCATTTCAATTACGTAACGGCCAAATCCCCGATCCTTCAGGCTGGAATCGTATACCGTTACATATGGCTGGGCAGTTTCATAATAAACCCTCATGTATTTCGTAAATTCATTCTCGTATTCCGCCTCAGCCGATGTAAACAGGGGGCGTGGATTAAAACTGCAGAGTTTCATCACAGGATTAATGATCAGAAGCAGCACCGCCGCCGCAATCGCCACTGCGAAGAGCGTGCGAAGGCTGATCTTTGTAATCCTTCTGTTAATCTGACGCTCAATCTGCCTCTCCAGGCCTGTGTCCTCCATAATATTCCATTCCGGCAGATCACTCAAGCCTTCTGCCAGTTCATCAAAATCCTTCATGATCTTTCACCTCCAACAACCTCATGACCTGTTTCTTTGCACGGGACCGGATCTGCCGCACATTCTCTTTCGTAATTCCCATGGATCTTCCGATCTCCTCGTCGCTTAAATGAAAATAGACCGAATCCAGCAGCACTTCCCTATAGTGAACCGGGAGCGTGGTAATCGCTTCCAGTAAAAGACGCTTCTCCTCATCCTGAATCAGATCATCCAGAATGTGATCCTCCTGCCTGATAAGCGATAAATCAAAGCTTCCTTCATCCACCAGACGGTTACGCCTCTTCCACAGGTTGAAATACTCATTCTTCAGTACCTTGGTAAGCCAGTAACGCAGACTTCCGCCTCCCTCATAAGACAACAGCGCTTTAAAAAATGTGGACTGCACCAGGTCCTCCGCATCAGACCGGTTACCGGAAAGAGACAGTGCATAGACGTAAAGCGGCCTGTAAAACTGCCTGTATACAGTTGTAAACTCGTCCTGTTCCATGCCCATCCCCTCCTTCTGACTATAAAACAATCCAGCCAGAGATTTGTGACACTTTGGGTGAAAAAAAATTAAATATTAATTGGTGATTGCCGTATCCTCATTCATTCCTGCTTTTGTCTCCGGTATTCTGCCCGCAGCCCCCATGACTTCCAGAGATACCACGCAGTTTGTTTCCTTTCCGTTATACAGTACCGGAATTTGGCAGATTCCTTCCTGCTCCCAGCTACAGCTGCTCAAATCAAAGGTAAATTTCGATAAATCATATTCCTCTTCGGAAAAATAATTCTCAGCCCTGATATCCGGCTCCTTTCCAACCTCTGTTTCTGCATAAAATGTGGTTTTCGTCCCCTGGTCAAACAGCGGATCATTCTTTCCGGTCAGATTCCCGTACAATGCTGCCAGAATAATTACCAGCACAATGGCGCTGAACAGTGTTATATGAATTTTCTTCATAGATTTCCTCCTTACTTTTCAAACAGTCCGAAACGGCATATTTCTCCGCCGGCCGGAAGGTCAATGTTTTCATTATAAACATTTGCTTTACTGATGTAAAGTTTCGTGGTATATTTTGTAGGAACTATTTTGATAACAAAAGAATATAAGAATTGAAGGTTTTAAAAATGAATACGAATACGATTCAATGGAGAAATGGGTTAAAAGACGGAATCCCCATCTGTCTCGGATACTTTGCGGTGTCCTTTACCTTTGGCATTATGGCTTCCGGCGCCGGTCTTTCACCCTGGCAGGCAGTCATCATGTCCTTTACTAATCTGACATCGGCGGGGCAATTTGCGGCGCTGGGAATCATTGCGGCGAAGGCGCCATTTATGGAAATGGCCGTGGCGCAATTTATCATAAATCTGCGATACTGCCTTATGTCCTGCTCTCTTTCCCAGAAGCTGGACGAAAAAACGCCATTTTTTCACCGCTTCCTGATCGGATACGGTGTTACCGATGAAATTTTCGGAGTCTCCGTGTGCAGGCCTGGAAGGCTGAGTCCATTTTTCAGCTACGGCCTGATTGCCGTCGCAGTACCGGGCTGGACTCTGGGTACTCTTCTCGGTGCGGTTTCCGGAGATTTCCTGCCTCCTCGTATTTTGAGTGCTCTAAACGTAGCCCTGTACGGCATGTTTCTTGCAGTTATTATCCCTCCCGCTAAGGGAAACCGGATTTTATCAGGGGTTATCGTGGTATCTATGGTCTGCAGCCTGATCTTTGCGGCGACACCGGTATTGAATACCATTTCATCGGGATTTAAAATTATTATTCTGACACTGCTGATTGCAGGGGCGGCCGCATATTTATTCCCGGTAAAAGAGACAGGGGAGGAACAGCATGAATAACCGTATTTATTTATACATACTCGTCATGGCGGGAGTCACTTATCTAATCCGCGTTCTCCCCCTGACCTTGATAAGAAAAGAAATTAAAAACACTTATATCCGCTCATTTTTATATTACGTGCCGTATGTGACGCTGTCCGTCATGACGTTTCCGGCAATCTTAACCGCCACGGCAAGTGTCTGGTCGGCTGTGATTGCCCTCATGATTGCTATTTTCCTGGCTTACAGAGGAAAAAGCCTTTTTGTCGTATCACTGGCCGCATGTACGGCTGTATTTCTGACTGAATTATTCCTATAGGGATCGTTGGGGGCAGAGATCGTTTTCATATCAAAGGGGCTGTAAAAAAACAGCCCTTACGAAAAATCGCTGAGGTCATGAGACTTCAGCGATTTTTTGGTATAATTAATTATGCGACTAACTAATAAAACCAATGATAATTATACACCACGTCAGTTGAAATTACCATTGGAAATTGAAAAATTAATTGATATTTCTGATCCGGTATACACTTTCTGCGAAGTAATAGAGGCCAATGCGAACCGCTATACCTGGGTATGGAAAAAATCATGTATTAAAAACCGGGGGGAAATCTTTGAAAAGATATCCACGCTGATCGATGCCATGAACCTTGAAGTTTTGGGCTATTTAAATGTGAAACTTGAGAAGCGCGAAGAGTATGCCATCGATTATGTTTCCGAACTGTTGGAAATGTATAAGCTGGGGACAAAGCTGGAGGAATCCACTTTTGTTTCAGGCTGCGGACACAGAAAAAGCATTCAGCAAAAACAGTATCAGGAATTACAGGGATATCTGGAGCGTTTGAAAACATACGCGCACCATATAGAAGTCTGCGGGGAGGAAAGGAACAGTTATTCCAAAACGGATCATGATGCCACTTTTATGCGGATAAAACGGGATTACATGGGAAATGACCAGTTGCTTCCGGCATATAATCTTCAGACCGCAGTTTGCGATGAATAACATTGCGGTAGTTGATGTAAAACCATACGCATCAGACATGGAATGCTTTGTACCATTGATGGAGAAATACATGAAATTTACCATGTTCAAAAAGGAGACAACCGATAAAAAGTATCATGGAAATCCGTATCGGGCTGTAAATTTTAAGCGTGATGGATCCGGGAATCTGATATGTCCAAACGGGAGAAAATTCCATTTTAAAAGCAGGCAGCATGTCTACAGGAACAAATATGGAAGAACGGAAGAAATCTTCGGCGTTTTAAAATGGGATAAGTCTTACAAACGGCTAAGCCGAAGAGGGGAGAAAAACGTAATTCTGGAACTTACGCTGATTTCTTGTGGCTTCAACCTTTACAAATATCATAATAAAAAGCAGAGAAAAGGTCTGGCTGCGTAAAATTAAAGAGTAATCCTCATAGCCTTATTAAGGGCACACTTTTTTATCAGGAAAAGCAATAAATACGGCAAATAATGTATAATAAAATGAAGAATCGCCAGAACCGGCATTTACCGGAACTGGCGATTCTTCATTAAGGACTTATTTTACAGCCCCTTTTTATCATTCTGCTATTTTATTATGAATAGTCGTCGGACCGTCCCGGCCCTACAGGTTATGATTACTTCTATGCTGCCTTTAGATATATCTCATACCCTCTGTTTCTGATATTGATCGCAGCATTTAAATCTCTGTCCATGCTCATTCCACAGTTGCACT
>OJKJ01001102.1_pt1 | contig 10939 bp, 9 predicted proteins | sample 1596491 | NCBI WGS metagenome assembly OJKJ01 (sample SAMEA4350160, study PRJEB24818) | metagenome | biome: human; feature: gut; material: faeces | place: Denmark | collected 2013-09 | reverse complement strand
TCTATATACGATGATTTGATAGTTAAAAAATCACAGATCGAAGGGGTCCAACGTGAAATAGAAGATATAAATGCATTTATTTTGGAGTCCCTTTACCCATTTGAGAAGATAAGCTATAAAGACAAAGATAATATAGAAAGTATTCTATACAGAATAGAGCAGCTAGATGAAAATGATAGAAATCTAGTTCTTGGATATGAGGATGTTCTTCGTGGAAAAACTCAAATAACAACCCAAATAAGAGCAGTGATTATTGGAATTATAATCACTTTGATTACAGCCATATTAATCACAATTTTGATACTGCGATTTAGAAAGAAAAGAAAATGCAAAGAAGAACAACTTATGATTAATGAAGACAATGATAATGATGATTGGTAAGGTGGAAATTATGTTAAATAAAACAGAAGAAATCATGGAAGAATTAAAAAAGGCTATAGTTGGTAAGGATGACATATTAATTAAAGTTTATATGGCAATTATTTCTTCAGGGCACGTTTTGTTAGAGGATGTGCCTGGAGTTGGAAAGACAACTTTAGCATTAGCTTTTTCAAAAGTACTTGGACTAGATTATAAAAGAATGCAGTTCACGTCTGATAGTGTACCTTCAGACATCACAGGCTTTTCTATATATGATAAATCTCAAAATAGTTTTAAATATCAAGAAGGCGTTGCCATGACTAACTTTTTACTTGCAGATGAGATTAATCGTACTTCAAGTAAAACTCAGGCAGCATTACTTGAAGTTATGGAAGAAAGACAAATTACAGTAGATGGAACAACTCATTCATTACCATCACCTTTTGTCGTACTTGCAACACAAAATCCTGTAGGTTCTGCAGGAACTCAAATGCTTCCATCTTCACAGCTTGACCGTTTTATGATTAAGCTAAAAATGGGGTATCCAGATTTTAAGAGTCAAGTGAGTATTTTAAAAGAACGTCATAGCGCGAACCCTCTTGATTCTGTACAATCGGTTACTACAAGAGAGGAGATTATTGATATACAAAGGACAGTTGCAAAGATCAATGTGGAAGATTCTATTTATGAATATATAACTAGATTAGTGGAAATGACGAGAAACCATAGCTCAATTGAATTAGGAATCAGTCCTAGGGGAGCTTTAAGTATATGCCAGATGTCAAAATCACATGCCTATGTAGATGGACGTGATTATGTGGTTCCTTCAGATGTTGAGGCTATATTCTGTGATGTTAGTGCACACCGTTTGGTTATTAAACAGAAAGCAAAGATTTCAGGAGCAGATGCTTTGTCTATAGCTAAGGACATTTTATCTTCTGTAGAAAAGCCTGTTATTGGAACACGTACTGGGAAAAAACTATGATGAAAGCAAGAATTTACTATATACTTTGGATCGTATTTCTACTGATAGCAAATGTTTTTATAAATTCAGCTAGTGGGTTTATATTACTCATTGTAACTATAATAATAACCGTACTAAACTTAGCTATATACCTTTTTATATCACCTAAGATTTATATTATGGTTAGCTTTCCCGAAAATACAGATAAGAAAAAAACAGCTCATGGACATATTCAGGTGATAAATAAGGGGTGCCTGCCTTATGTGAGGGTTAAATTTATTTTATACGGTGAAAATCTATTAACTGGTGAAAAAGTTGAGTTTCCGGTTCAAGTGTCTGTGCCTTCCTTTGGGAAAATAGATATTCCAGTAAAAATAAAAGATGATTTTTGTGGAAAAATAGATTTTTCATCTACAGATATGAAAATATATGATGCATTTTTACTTGTATATAGATCAAAGTCACTTGAGGTAAGAGGCAATATGCTTGTTTTGCCAGATTGGCTATCTAGCGATGTTGCCATAAATAGTGCAAATAATACGGATTTAGAAGCAACAGATTATTCTGATTTCAAAGCTGGTTTTGATATGAGTGAGCCTTTTGGATATAGAGAGTATATACAAGGGGATAGTCCCAAAAGCATCCACTGGAAGCTCACTGAAAAGCTAGATAATTTGATTGTCAGAGAAGGTGGAAATCCAATTTCTAGGCTAGTACTCATTCTTCTAAATACAGGAGTAGAAAGCCAAGATGATTTACCAGAATATAAGGTCATAGATGCTATGATAGAGGTGAATATAGCCTTAAGTAGAATTTTATTAGCAAATGGGATTTCACATGAAATGGCTTGGCAAGATCAGAAAAATAATGAATTTGATATGTATGAAATTAATAATGAGGATGATTTGGCAGATATCATTTTAAAATTATTATCTTTACAAATTAAAGTTGATGAAAATTCATGTTTAGAGCACTACATGAAAAATTGTAAAGATCATGATTTTTCTAATATACTTTGTGTCTCTTCAGTTGTACCACCGACAGAATTGTTGCAATATCAAAGAACAACTGTGCTTTTAGTTGAAGATGAAAAGACACAAGAAGTTTATGATGATGGTAAATCTTTAATCATCCCATTTTCATCTGATAGCATTAAAACAGATTTGCTTAATATTAGGATTTAAAGGGGGCATATTATGAACAGGTCAGTGAAAAGTACATTAAAGTTTGCAAAATCTCAAGAAGAATTGTCCCTAGAATCTTCATCAAGAAATTTATGGTGGGAATGGCTTTTAGCCTTTATAGGTACTGTAAGTTTTATTAACCTATTAAGCAGTATTTTTTCTATGAAAAACACATATTTAGTGGTACTTGTTGCATCAATCTTATCTATAGGAATTCAAGTTTTATATTTCTATGGTGGGAAAATAAGAACCTTGAGTTTTGGAATTTTGTTCTTTGTAGTAGTATCAGTATTTTTATTGTATCCAAAGATTCTGGGTGGACTTTACATTACAACAAATCAGGTTTTGGATACTTTTGGAAAATGTTTTGGGAAAATCATGCCCATTTTTTCGGTGCCTGTTGTAGAGGAAGCATATACACTGTCAAATGTGATATTCATAGGCTTAGTGACATTTATTGTGACATATCCTATTACGTTTTCTATTAGAAACAAAGATATCATAGTGCCTACTATTTGCTCAGCTGTCATAATAGGGCTTTGCCTTATATTGAAATCTGAACTTCCACCTATACTTGTGATTTTGTGGAGCATTTTTGTACTTGGGGTAATACTTGGGAGGATTTGTGAAAATAAACGGATTACCTTTGTATTAGGTGGAGTTATGGGAACTATTTGTGTTCTAAGTGCAGTGCTTTTCTCCTTTACAGGATTCACAGAGAACTATGAGGGGATCGGTGTATTTTCATTAGCAAAATTTAAGATAGATACTTTAGTCCATTCTGCTAGATATGAGGACAATGATATTTTGCCTGAGGGAGATTTTCGAAATTTAAAGGCTTTTCATCCAAATGAGAAAGAAAAGCTGGAAGTTGTAATGAGTAAGCCAGATTCCCTATATTTAAGAGGCTTTGTTGGAAGTGAATATAATGGTACAGGCTGGAATAGTATTTCTAATTCTAAACTATATGAAAGCAAAGACCTTTTTTATTGGCTTCATGAAGGGGACTTTTATGGACAAACACAGATTGCAAATTTAGCACAAGCAGTGGATAGTTCAATAACGGAGGATCAGTATAATTATATATCCGTAAAAAATATTGATGCGTGTAGTAAATATATATACTCACCTTATGAGCTTCTTAGGGGAGCTACTATATCATTGCCTAAGGATAAAATAGGTGATGAAAATATATTATCTGATGGCTTTAAGGGAAATAGGTATTATAAGTACACCGCATTACTAAATCAAGTTAAAAGCTATACAGCTTTATCACAAAAATTGAACAATGAAGAAATCTCAAATGAAAAAGCCGTTGCTTCATATGTCAATAATGAAGAACATTATAATGAATTTGTATATGACACCTATTTGGATATGCCTGAGAATATCAGAAATTTATTAAAGAATCATTTAGGTGACTATGATTTGGATGGAAATACTCATTTGAATTACTATACTGCAAAACAAAATATATTGTCTTATCTAACAAGCAAAGTTTCCTATAGCACAGAGTCAACCTTTATAGATAATGGAAATGATTTTTTGCAAAACTTTTTAGAAGCTAGCTGTGAAGGATATTCTGTGCATTATGCCACAGCAGCAACTTTAATGTTTAGATATTATAAAATTCCTGCTAGGTATGTAGAAGGATTCATCATCACTCCTGATGATGTGAAGGGGGTTCTAGCAAATTCGGCGATTTCCATAGATGAAACCCATGCCCATGCTTGGGTTGAATTTTATCAAGATGGAGTTGGCTGGATACCATTTGAAGTTACTCCACCGTATTTAAATATTATGGAAAAAGATGACGAATTATCAGGTCTTCCTAATATGGATTATGAAGAAGAAAATATGGAACAAAACGATAATAGTAATGGTGAAGAGGATGTCAATGAAGGAATAAATGAAATGGATAAGATGAAAGATCTTAGTTTTATTTTATCCATTAAGAAGATTGTATTAGGAATTGTAGGTTTAATATTATTAGTAATATTAAGGAAAAAAATCATGCACTTGTGGTTTATTTTACAAGCAGAATACGGCATACGAGATTTCTTCCTGTCTCGTGGCCTCGGATATGTGTATAAGACACAGGTACAAGATTGACGCTCACCGTCCCGTCAAAAGAATCCTTCTCCAGCCGTTCCGCCACCTTCTTCTTCAGCACGTCGCTGTCCAGCACAGTCTTGAACACCTCAGCCATCCCCTGGGTCTGGCTCAGATTCGCATACGCTCCCGTGCTGCTCTCCTTCGCCGACACTACAAATGTCGTTGAAGATCTGAATTCCGGCTGATAGAGCACATAGGCGCCCACGTAAGCAAGGAAAGCCGCCGATATTCCGACGAGCAGCACCATCCAGAAGCTTTTCAGCACATCCTGGAAAATGGCATACAGGTCAGCCGTCCTCGCCCCCAGCTCTGCCGCCTCCCGGTTCCGGCTTACTTTTGTGATTTCTTCTCTCTGTTCCATATCCTGATCTCTATCCTTCCTTTATTCGCTCACTACAACGACCATTCTGCTCTTCCCGCTGGACTGCGACTGCGCATCAGAAACGATATAGTCCACATAATAAGTTCCGGCTGCCGCTGTGTTCACCGCAGACTGGATCTCAAGCGTATCCCCCCGGTCAGCTCCCGCATAATATCCTGCCGGATCAAAAGGATCATTCACTTTCAGATACAGCAGATAGGTATTCAGCGTCACATTGATCCTCTCAGCCGTCGGATCATACACCTCGATCTCCGTTGTCAGGTAAGAAGTCCTTCCCGCACTGTCCATCACCCGGAACTCCGCCTGATAGGTCCCCGCCGCCGAATTCGACACGGTCCGGTCAAGCGTATATTTGATATTGTTGGTCAGGTCACCGTCCAGAGAACTGCTCGCAGTCAGTCCCCCGCAGATATTAAATGACGTTCCCATCGGGAACCTCAGCGGACTGCTCATGGCAAACACCGGAGCCTGATAATCTGTGTAGGTGATCGTCCTGCTGCTGTATCCTACATTTCCGCTCTTGTCCACCGCCGCGTAGGTAACTGTCCTCTGATTCTCCTCATCGAACCCGGAGATCTCCTGGACGACCAGTGAATCCGTCACATCTCCGTCTCTGGCATCCTCTGCCGTCATCCCCTCCAGGAGCTTATCCTCCGTGTCCGCCACGCTGATCTGAAGGGGTTCTTCCCCTCCGGAAATGACCGGCGCCTGATGATCCGTCATCACCCGCTCATACAGCTTGCACCCGGCGAAAGCCACGGCTGAACAGCAGAAGAGGATGAGTGTAAAAATCTTTATCCTTTTCATTCTTATAACCCTTGCCTTCTGAGATAATATTCTTTAACAGTATAGCCTTAATCAGATTAAAACGTCAATAGCGGAGAATAGATAAGCCGGGAACTGACTGCTTTTTCAGTCAGTTCCCGGCTTGTCTTGACTATTCGGCAGTGTCATATGTTCGTACCATCATAACCCTGCTGGATCCCTGTACATAATGGGATGGAGTAATCGTTTGTGAAGCTCCTGCCGCCAGATTTGTTATTTTAGCGGTATATGTGATCCCGCCCACATATGTTCCTTCATCCTCCATATAAAACTTGTAGAATACTCTGACTGCCGGTATATCTTCATCTGTAAGATTCGTCACGGTAAGACTCTGCTCTCCGCTTTCTTCTACCTGCACCTTGTCCTCCGACATCTCAAATCCGCTGATTTCCGCAACTGTCGCAGAACAGTCCGCATAATTTCCCTCCTGAAACGGGGTTTTATTTTTTTCCTGCACGACTACAGTTCCTCCCGCCGGAAGTGCGGACGCATCAAACTGAAGGGCAGTACCGTCTCTGCTGACAGATACGCTGGCGTATTCCACCTCGGTATCTCCGGCATTCTGCAGCAGCATTACAGTCACGCCTGAAGTCTCTTCATCGCTTCCATCCTCAAGATAGATTCCGTCATAAGAGGCGATTCCTCTGACCACGAGGCTGCTTCCCGGTATGCTGTACGGAAGAGTAAGTCCATGAACGCCATCCTGAAGTACCGCTTCAGAACCTGCTCCGCCTGCTGCGGCAGATGCATTCCCGTCTCCCGCTGAATCCGAAGCGCCTCCCTGAGCGCCGTCCTCTCCGGATCCGCCATCAGTTTCTCCATTTTCGCTTTCCCCGGCATCCTGTCCGCTGTCGGTCTCTGTATCCGTAGAATTGTCCGCTGCTGCAGTTCCGTCCGAATCAGCCGTTTTCCCTCTGCTTGTCCAAAACCAGACTGCCGCGGCCGCCGCTATGACGGCAGCGAGAATGCCGCAGATCACCAGGATCTGTTTCCGCGACAGTTTTCTGCCGGTCTTTTCCTGTATTTTACCGCGTCTTTTTTTCCCTGATAGTTTCATCTCAATGCCTCCCGTCTGAGCTCTTCTTCCACCTGTCTGCAGGCGCCCGCATAGGCATGTGCCATCTGGCACCGATAGACCGGAACGTCATGATAATTGCCGCTTTCCGTATAGACCATAGCCGCGCACGCCCTGCATTTATCCTTGAGTGAACATGTGCTGCATCTCACGGGAAGCCGGATCGCCGCCGCTTCCGCTTTCGCCTGCTCCCATGCCGCGTCAAAGCCTGCCTCAAATACATTCAGGGCGTTTTCTCCCGGAAGCATTCCGCACGGGAGGAACCGGCCGTCCCAGGTCACCCAGAAGCTGCATTTCCCCGCGCGGCAGCGGATACGTTCTCCTTCCTTTTTTTCGGAATCACCATTCCCGGGAAACTCTTCGTCCACGGGCATGCAGTCCTCCTCGATATCCCCCGACAGCGACGCCATCTCCTCAGACTCCATATGCTTCAGATAAGCTTCTCTGCCGTTCTGATATACACTGATCCAGGCTTCCTGTATGGCGGATTCTTCCGCAGAAAATCGGTCGTTCCATCCCACCTTTGAAGCATCCCTGCGAAGGGGTGGGAACATATAAGAGGTTGCCTGCACTACCAGCTCTTCCTTCTCTGCGAACGCGAAGATCTGTTCCAGATCTTCTGCATTGTAAGGCGTCACACTGCAGTTCAGCTTCACCAGGATCCCCGCCTCTTTCAGCAGGCGGATTGCTTTCGTCACCTGCGTAAATCCCTGCGGATTCCGGCAGAGTCTTCCATATGTCTCATCGGAAGCTCCATACAGCGTGATGTTGATGCGGATCGGCGGAGTCTCCTTCAGCCACTCCACTGTCTTCTCATCGATCATTGTTCCGTTGGAGTTAATACTCAGGACAAATCCCATCCTGTGGAGTCCCTGCATGATCTGGCGAAAATCCGGTCTCAGGAACGGTTCTCCTCCTGTCAGAAGAAGATACGTCATGCCCCGCTCCTTCGCCGTCCGTCCAAGCTCCAGCCATTCCTCTGCCGTGCGGAGCGGCGCAATGGACTCCTGCTGCTCCCGATCCATACGTACATAACACATCCTGCAGTTCATATTACACAGGGGCGTCACCTCAAATGTTCCATTTAAAGGGATCCCCAGCCTGGCTGCCTTCGTATGAAGATACTCAGTGATCATAGGCTCCACTGGTCTTCTCAACATAAGTTTTCTCCTCCAATCAACACATTTTTCACTGCTTCCACCGCTCCTCTGTCAGGCCTGCATTCCAGAAGATAAATAGGCACTTCTCCCGCAAGCTCTGTCAGAAGCGTCAGCGCCTTTTCTATAAAATCCGGTTCCCACTGATGCACTGTCGTCTCTGGATAAAGCTTCTGTATGATCTCCAGCATCCCCAGCCGCCGGATCCGGTTCTCTTCCGCCTGCCTTAAAACGACTACCGCCGACACAGGCGCCTTCTCATTGCGGTAAATTCCGGAAGAGCCTGCATAGGGAAGTCCGTATGCCTGCCAGCATCCGCTTTCGTCTCTTCTTACCGCTGCCCGGTCTCCGTTCAGGATATCCGCCCCTTCATACTTTTTCCAGAGCTCAGCCTGTGTAGACTTTCCTGTTCCGGACGGGGCTGTGAAAAGGATCCCTTTTCCCTGCCATCTGATAAATGCGGCGTGGAGCATCAGGCAGTTTTTTCGAAGGAACAGTGTCTCCATGCCGATATGGTCTGAGATCATCCGGGAATACCCGAAGCGGAATTCATTACCCGGAAGATATGAACAGGTGATCACCAACCCACCTTCGTTATCCTGTTCCCAAAGAGTACAGGCATAGGGCGGCTTTCCCGGGCAGGGGCAGTGATGAACCTGATATCTTCCGGTTTCATCTTGTGAATAAAACCGATCCGACCGGAACACAGCGTTCTCAGGTACACTGGGAATCTTCTCCGCCTCTTTAAAAGTTGCCGCCGCATCTTCTTTCCTGTCTTCTGTTGCTTCCTCATACGGAAACAGGAACTGCTCCGCTTCCTTCTGGACTACAACAGGGAAGGGGATCCGGCACCGGATCCTCATCCCTGCGATAAAATACTGATAATAATACATTTTATTGTCCTGCAGACTCTGAAAGATTGTAGAGCTCGATGTCCATGCCACTGGTTGTCGCAATCCAACCAAGCCTGGAGTTATAGTAACGGAGTGAATAGTCCTTAAACAGCACCTTTGCGATTACGCGGAAACCGCCTGTTGTTTCGTTATATTTGACTGTCCATACAAACGGTTTCTCCTGTAAGGTGACTTTATACCCATATCCATTATACATATTTGTACGGGCAAGATATTTCTTCATTCCATTTATCTCGGTCGAAATTGTATAGCCACCGCCGGACTGTTCTAAGGTCCAATCCATACCATCCTTTGCTGATGAGCCGGCTTCTGTATCTGCATAATCCCAGCCTATTGTACCATCTTCGCTGCAAGTAAGGGCATACGACTCACTTGCAGAGGATGTCACAAGAACATATTTATTTCCTGATTCAATTGCAGATGTCTTATCTCCGATCTGGTAAGAGGATCCTGCAGACGGTTCCTTGGCGCCGCAGTTTACACAAACACCATTCTCATAATTGTGTCCTGTAGCCGGAATAGTTTCTGTATAGCTGTCATTGCATCTGATACAGGTATAAACTTTCTCTCCTGCCTCTGTGCAGGTAGCAGCTTTCTGTGACGTCACCTCATAATCATGCCCCAAAGCTGCAATCGGTTCTGTATAGCTGTCCCCGCATCCCTCACATCTATAAGTCCTGCTTCCTTCCTCTGTACAGGTGGCCGGCGTCTCTGATACTACCGCATAACTATGCTCATGCTCTCCTGCTTCCTGCTCCACTGTATAAGTAAAGGTACCTACGATTGGCCAATGGTCGGCAAGCGCTGCGCCGCTGTCATCTGTAAAATCTGTCGCAACAGAATAGCTGTCCAGCGTCAGTTTTACCTTGCTGTCTGTATTATTGATATAAAAAATCTTATCCACAATTTCAGCCTGAGGATACTCATAGTTGCCGCCCTTATCCTCTGCCATAAGTGCGGGATCCCCTACTTCAGGATATTTTCCGGCCCATGCACCTTCGATCCATGCATCCTTAATCTCAAAACGTCCATCGTCGTTGATAGGCTTCATAAACGCTGTCCTGATATCCTCTCTTGTATATCGGCAGTTGGTATCACCCATAACAATGATCGGATTACCATTATCGCTTGATGTGATGGCCTCTGCCAGCTGTGCCATCTGTGCATAACGAGCATCAATATCGCCCTGATCAGATTCCGCATCCATATGAAGGATATAAATATCAACGTACACACCTTCGGCAACTTCTGCTTCGTAGTAACGGAAACCTTTATCGATCATACCGTCAGCACCATTACCTGTCCCAAAAATACCGGTGCTGTAGTGTGTATTCCAAGACGTCCACTTCTCCCCAGTCACAGAAAGTGATTTCTTCCAGATCAGATTCAGCCCGTCTGTATCATTGGTCAGCCATGATACGCCGCCTCTATGAGTTCCCGCATTATAATTATCTGACAATGATGACATCAATTCATCATTGTAGTTAAAATCCTCGGAAACACCGATAATATCCCAATCGTATTCAGCTATCTTAGCGCTGATTGCACGGGTTCCAGCCGCAGCTGGTCCATCTGCATTAATACCAAATAAATTCGGCAAACCATCCACATTCATGGACACAGCCGTAAAAGTACCGGTCTCCTGCTCTGCTGCATATATATTCGCTGCCGGCAGCATAGCAAATGCACAGCTGAAAGCCAGGATACCACTCAGTAACTTTTTCATTATATTCATTGGTCTTGTCTCTCCTTTAACTGCATTTTCATTTCTTTTTTAACATCGGGGGGCTGCCATACACATAGGCAGTGTGGCAGCCCCCCGACATTAGCAAAAATACTTTTTTGATCTTTTTCTAGCTATGAAGCAAAAATCATTGGCAGACCTGCCGGTGAATTGTAGCAAACCTCGGCACCTGTCATATCCTCAGGAAAACTGCCACTGCACCCCTTATCTGTCGAAGTC
>OJKJ01001085.1_pt1 | contig 11091 bp, 11 predicted proteins | sample 1596491 | NCBI WGS metagenome assembly OJKJ01 (sample SAMEA4350160, study PRJEB24818) | metagenome | biome: human; feature: gut; material: faeces | place: Denmark | collected 2013-09 | reverse complement strand
ATCATACAGTGTAATCTTTAAATGCAGCTCGTCAGCCCACTCAAAGTCCCGGACCAGAAGCGGAGAGACCTCTCCGTTATAATCCCACTCAAACAACCTTTCATAATAATTCATCCTTTGCTCCATAAACGCCTGTTGATTTATTGTAGATGGCTGCAGGCTGGAAGGATCATTTGTAATTTCCATAACAATCGTGGACAATCCATCTGCCTGTCCGCTTTCCTTTGACGCCGATGTTTCCGTTTTTCCGGTGTCAGACTTCCCCGCTGTTCCAGTTGTCTCACTGTTCCCGCCGCATCCGGTTAACATACCCGCTGTTATTGCTGCTGTCAGCAGCAGAGATACCATTTTTCTTCTCTTCATGAACTTTTCCTCCTAATTTATCTCTTTTGCCCTGATACAGGAAACAAAATGATTCGCACTCAACTCAGAAAGCACCTGAGGCTCTCTGCATGATTCCGCCGCATAAGGACAGCGTGCCATAAAACGACATCCTGGCTTTGGCTCAATCGGGGATGTAACCTCTCCCGTCAATTTTACAAAGTTTCGATTTACATGGATATCCGGAACCGGGATTGCCGACAGCAGGGCCTTTGTATATGGATGAACCGGATTACAAAACAGCTCCTTCACAGCAGCCCGTTCCACCATCTGACCCAGATACATAACACAGATTTCGTCTGATATATACCTCACCACAGATAAGTCGTGGGTTATAAACACATAGGTCAATTTTCTATCCTGCTGCAAATCCTGCATCAGATTCAGAATCTGAGCCTGAATTGACACATCCAGGGCTGATACGGGCTCGTCGCACACAACGAAATCCGGATTCAACGCCAGCGCCCTTGCAATACCAATCCGCTGCCTCCGTCCGCCATCCAATTCATGAGGATAGGAATTACCAAGCCGCCTGTCAATTCCAACCGTTTCCATGATTTTTGCTGTCTCCGTCTCAATCTCGTAGGTTGAATAATGGTCTGCCAGCAAAAGAGGTTCACGTATGGTCTCGATTGCTGTCATTCGGGGATTGAGAGACGCAAATGGATCCTGAAAAATAATCTGCATATTCTCTCTCAGTTCCCTTAACTTCTTCGGGCTGACTCTGGTAACATCTTCACCTTTGAAAATTATTCTTCCGTCTGTACTCTCCAGCAAATGAATCATGGTTCTTCCAAGTGTGGACTTCCCACAGCCGGATTCTCCCACGATTCCGACGGTCTTACCTTTTTCAATAGAAAAAGATACATCATCCACTGCGTGAAGCAACCCCCGTGGCGTCTTAAAATACTTTTTTAAATGGTGAACTTCTATTATTTTTTCCATATCATAAGTTCTCCTTCCTTCCACAGCTGCACCGGGTAAGATGGCCTGGTTCCTCTTCTTTAAGCAACGGAACCGCCTTTTTACATTCTTCCTTCACATATGGACAGCGGGTATGAAACTTACATCCTTCCGGGAGCGATGTCGGATCGGGCACCAGCCCGTGGATCGGTTTCAATCTGGTCTGTTCTCCCGCCAGACTCGGCAGCGCGTTGAATAAGCCAGTGGTATACGGATGCATCGGACGGTCAAAGATATGCTCCGCAGTTCCCATTTCCACAATCTCGCCTGCGTAAACGATGGCCACCTTATCACACATCTGCGCAACAATTCCAAGATCATGCGTAATCAGGATCATGGCTGTATCGAGCTTTTCCTTCAGTTTAGTCATCATCTCAAGAACCTGGGCCTGTATGGTAACATCGAGAGCCGTCGTTGGCTCGTCGGCAATCAGCAGTTCCGGATTGCATGCCAGTGCCATGGCAATTACTACTCTTTGCTTCATTCCGCCTGAAAACTGATGCGGATATTCTCCATACCGTTCCCCCGGAATGCCTACCATTTCCAGCATTTCAACGGCTCTCTTTACCGCGTCTTTTCCTTTCAGGTTCTCATGAATCATCACTACCTCGGATATCTGATCCCCTACGGTAAACACAGGATTTAATGCAGTCATGGGATCCTGAAAGATCATGGATATTTTCTTTCCTCTGATCTTTCTCACTTCTTTTTCCTTCATGGTCAGTAGGTCTTTCCGGTCATACATTATTTTCCCGTTTTCTATCTTTGCCGGTGGATCAGGTAGAATGCTCATGATCGCTTTTGCTATAGTTGTCTTTCCTGCGCCAGTCTCGCCTACCAGTCCCAGGGTTTCGCCTTTATTTACGGCGAAAGACACACCATTTACGGCGTATACCGTCTCTTCACTCAATGTATACCGGACTTCTAAGTCCTCCACGCTCAGTAAAGCGCTGCTTTGATGGTTCGTCTCCATGGCAATCCTCCTTTATCAGTTTTTCAGTCTTGGGTCCAGCGCATCTCTCAGCCCGTCTCCCAGCAGATTCAGCGACAAAACCACTATCATTATAGTAATTCCCGGATAGATAATAACATGGGGATTACTGCGAATATAGCTTCTGCCCGCGGAAAGCATGGCTCCCCACTCTGCCTGAGGCGGCTGAACTCCAAGTCCGATAAAGCTTAAACTGGCAGAAGTCAGAATTGCCGTAGCCACACTCATGGTCGCTTGGACGATAATTGGAGAAATAGCATTTGGCAGAACATGCTTAAAGATAATTCTTCTTTCCCTCGCATTGATTGATCGGGCCGCCTCCACGTATTCCATTCCCTGGACATTTAGACATGAAGCTCTCGTCATTCGGGTAAAGCCGGGAATCTGGGAAATCGTGAGAGCCAGAATGCAGTTCATATAACCCGGCCCCAGTGTAGCAGATATGGCAATCGCCAACAAAATAGCCGGAACCGCCTGGAGTACATCGAGAAGACGCATAATCACCATATCAACTTTTCCGCCATAATAACCAGATACAGCGCCCAAAACCACGCCAATCGCAGCCGCCAGCGCAACAGAGATCAGCCCCAGCGTAAGGGAATTTCTTCCTCCATAGATCAGCCTGCTTAACATATCGCGTCCCAGATTGTCAGTTCCCAGCCAGTGTTCTTTACCGGGACCTGCCAGTGTATTAAACAAATCCTGTTCTTCATATCCATATGGAGCAACGACAGGAGCAAAAATCGCCAGAAGAGCGGTTACGATAAGCACAATCAGCCCGGCCACCGCCAGCTTGTTTTTGGCCAGACGCCTCCATGTCACAAAAAACATACTCTCTTTTTTCTTCATTGTATCCACCGTCCACTCCTTACTTTACGATTTTAGCAGTCTTATAGCGCGCCTTGATTCTGGGGTCAATATAAGCATACAATATATCTACCGCAAGCATCACCAGGCTGAATGTAAGCGCGATATAGAGGACGCTCCCCTGAATTACCGGATAGTCCCGCTGATTGATCGCCGTCACCATATACATCCCAAGTCCTGGTATGGAAAATACGGTTTCTGTCACCACTACCCCGCCCATAAGCCAGCTGAGTGTACCCCCTGCCGCCGTAACGACCGGTATTAAGGCATTTCTTAAGGCATGGACATATGTAACTTTAAACTTTGACACGCCCTTAGCCTTAGCCGTGACAATATAGTCCTGCCTGATTACTTCCAGCATACTTGATCTCGTCTGCCTTGCCAGACCGCCTGCTGCCCCAATTGCCAGGGAAATGCAGGGAAGCAGGGATTCCCGAAATGTCCCCCAGCCGCTGGAAGGAAGCCATCCCAGTTTTAAAGCAAATACAATCGACAGCACCAGTCCAATCCAGAAGCCCGGCATGGAAGCACCTATCAGAGCTGCTACCATGGAAGCGTTGTCCACCCATGAATTCTGATGAGTGGCCGCCAGTACGCCCATTACAGTACCAAACAGAACAGCTATGATAGTACTCTCAATCGCTATGGAGAAAGACACTTTAAACCGTGCTACAATTTCCGTCGAAACCTCTTTTTTATTTACATATGAAACACCAAGACTCCGGTCAACCAGAAGCTGTTTTAAATAATTACCATACCGGATCAAATACGGATCATCCAGACCCCATTCGTCCCTTAACTCCTGTACTTCCTCTTCTGTGGCGTCAGCTCCCAGAAGATTTCGCGCCGGATCGCCATTTGCAAAATAAAGCAGGGTAAAAATTAACAGCGTTACTCCGAACATAACCGGAATCATCATCAAAATTCGCTTTCCTATGTACTTAATCATAACTCCTTCTCCTCGTCTCCTTCTCTCTTATATTTGTTCACAAGCGTACCAGCCCCTTTTATTCCTCCCCTCCCTGCACCATTTCGTGAATTTATACATTTTATAGCACTTTCTTTTTTGTTTGCATTATTTTGTTTAATTAAGATATTTATTCATGGTTTGAAGCGGTATACTTGTTTGTTTTTACTGATTATACGCTAATAGTCTTATAAGTGTCCAATACCCATTTTCAATTTGTATATAAAATATATTTTATAATAAAAACATATTAGATCTGCTTGACTCAGAACGGCTTCCTGTTTAAGATAAATATAAGTTTTGCATATGAACAGGAGGAAAGCTATGCCATTTCAAAGAAAAATGCTGAAAGACTATGTACCCAAACAGATTCCTGCCAATAACAAAAAAGGTTATATCACAGAGTTTACTTATCAGGGAGACTGGTACGTATGGGAATGCAGACCAGAAACACTTCGCAGCTTTCGTTTCCGGGCTCTGGCTGCCAATGGACTCATAGCAGTCCTCTTCCTCACTGGAGCACTGCAGCGTACTGTGTGCAATACGGTCCCTGTCGTGGCAGTTCCTTCAATCCTCTCTATCCTCGCCCTTATGTATGGAACCTACGGACTTATTTCTCGAGTCTTATGGACTACCCGGATGCAGGAATACGATTTTAGGTCCATGCATCTACACATCCAGGCTGGCTTTCTCGTCTATACGCTCCTGACTTTTTTTGCAGCGGCATCCTGCATGGTCACTATTGCCGCCGGCCAATGGAGCTCCATTGGCCGTGAACTTTTCACCATTTTTTGCTATCTGCTGTGCGGAGTATTATCACTAACCATACTTCTTGGTTTTCATAAGCTCCCTTATCACAAAGAGGAGAACGGGCGCACCAGCCTAAACTGATCCGTTCCGCGTATCATCAAAAAAACGCGGCTGTACCTGCCGTTTATTCCGCCAGGTACAGCCGCATTCATATTATTTTACTTTATACCCTTAATTTCATAGACTCACTTTCTTCGCCGGTTCTTCCTTTCATTTTCATTCATTACCGCTTTTTCCCCCTATCTTCTCTCTCACATAGCTGAGGAATCTCTTATTTGCCTCGGAAGTCAGTGTCATATCGGACCAGTATAGTTTTGATGCCGTTTCCTTTAAAATCCCAGCTTCAGGTATCAGAACAATATTCTCACACTGCTCATACACCTCTTTCCAGGAATTAGGGATAAAACCAAAAACATTGCCCTGAGAAATATATCGAAGCTTGTAAAAAGCATCGTTAGTCACAAAGGCACATTTCGGAATAAATCCACTCATCACGCATGCCTTATATTCGCTTTCATATCCTCCATCCTCGTCTTTCAAAAAACAGAATAATTCATCCTTCAATTCTTCAAAAGAAATCGATTTTCTGGCCGCCAACGGATGGTATTTCGGAACAATTACGTAGTCATATCGTGAATCAATTGTCAATTCATGGTTAAACAACGGAATTCCCTCATAAGACAAGCCTATAATAAAATCAAAAGCAGAATAGGCAAACGGTTCTCCCATGGTACTCCCATGCACATTGAATCCGATCCCTGGATTCTCAGCGGAAAAACTTCCAATCAACGAAAATAGCTTCTCGTTATAGTTCATAAAACCGATATTGATCCGCTCCATCAACGCCTTTTCATTGGTGGGCACCTTGCACTCGTTGACCAGATTTAAAATCTGCCGTGTCATATTAAGGAAATACTTTCCATAACTGTTCAGTACAATCTTTCTGCCGTTCCGGTCAAACAGTTTCACTCCCAGTTCTTTTTCCAGACGAATAATACAGCTGCTCAGAGAAGGCTGGGAGACATGCAATTCCTCTGCCGCCTTAGACATGCTCTGATACTTGGCGATCCTCTCAAAATACTGAAGCTGCAACAATTCCATCTCGCTTATCCCCCTCTGCCTGGATTTTCTAATTCTTTTATTATATCACTATAATCATTTATTATCGAGTATAATTTTCATTTTATATGGTAATTGACTTTCCGTATTGGACAGATAGGAATTTCAGTTTTTATAATAGAGGTATCAAAACTAAGGAGGGAGATATGTGTAATATGATTGATATGAAAAAACCCCTTGAATGCGATGTCCTCGTAGCAGGCGGAGGTGTGGCCGGTCTTATGGCGGCCATCGCTGCAGCGGAGGAAGGGGCTAAGGTAATTGTTGCTGAAAAAGCCAACTCCAGACGAAGCGGCTCTGGCGCTACCGGAAATGACCATTTCCTCTGTTATATTCCTTCTGTCCATGGCGATGATCCGGTCGAATTTATCAGGGAGATGGAGGAATCACAAATCGGAGGCAGTAATGACATGGATCTTGTACGCCGTTACGTTTCAGAATCCTTTGACCGGGTAAAAGACTGGGACAACTGGGGTGTCGGAATGAGGGAACATGGCGACTGGGAATTCAATGGCCATGCAAAGCCCGGCCATCTGCGTGTCTGGCTAAAATACGCCGGAAAGGAGCAGAAGCCAATCTTTACACGCGAAGCTCTGAATCGTGGTGTCGAAATCTTAAACCACCATCCATTTGCCGACATTATAACCGATGAAACAAATCGTGTCGTTGGGGGAATCTGTATCGATATCACGGGAGAAGTCCCTAAAATGCAGGTTATTAGGGCGAAAAGCGTGATTCTGGCCACCGGCAGTGTCAACCGGCTCTTTGGCTCTAAAACCATGGGACTGATGTTTAACAATGCCGGCTGTCCTTCTGACGTGTGCACTGGCCGGGCCGCTGCTTACCGGGCCGGAGCCAGACTTGTAAATCTGGACCGTACAGGTACAGGCGCCGGATGCAAGTATTTTAACCGCGGAGGTAAAGCTACCTGGCTGGGCGTCTACAGCGATATCGAAGGGAAACCTTTAGGTCCGTTTGTAACAAAGCCTTCTAAAGAATACGGAGATCTGGCAGGTGATATCTGGCATAACATGTTCTCAATCAAACGCAGTCAGGGTGAGCCCGTGTTTATGAACTGTTCGGAATGTACGGATGAACAGCTGGATTATATGCTCTGGGGCTTAAGCAATGAGGGAAATGTAGGAACACTGAATCATCTGGCCGCCGAAGGCTTCGATTTCAGAAAGCATATGGTCGAATTTGACTGTAAAGACGGCGGCAGTATTGGGGGCGGCATCGATATCTCCGTTGACGCAGAATGCACAATACCTGGCCTCTTTGCCGCTGGTGATGAGACAGGTAATTTCCGCGCTGACATGGGGGGAGCCGCTACCTATGGCCATATCGCCGGAGTAAGCGCTGCCAGATACAGTAAAAGTCAGACTCACGCCGAAGCGGAAAAAATGGAAATTGTAAGTTCCCGAGCCACTCATTACAGTGAAATAATTGCCAGAGAAGCGGATACTGCAACACCTGACTGGAAAGAAATTAATGTGGCCATCCAGCAGGTAATGACGGATTACTGCGGTCCCGAGGTACGGAGCGAGCATATCATGACTACCGGGCTGCAACATTTAAAACGGCTCCAGGCAAAGGCGGCCACAGTTCACTGCGCGGACAGTCACGAGTTTATGCGATGCTTGGAAACCGAAGATCTGGCTTTGCTGGGTGAACTTGCATTTATCAGTGCCCTGGAGCGTAAGGAAACACGAGGCAAGCACAACCGCGTCGACTATCCCTTTACAAATCCGCTGTTAAATAACAAATTTGTAACTGTTGAAAAAGTGAACGGAGTACCTAAAACCAGCTGGCGCGACAAGCACAAATAGAAAGTGAGGTGTTAATTATGCCGCCAATTATTGATAAAAAAAGGTGTATCGGCTGTCATACGTGTGTCGATATCTGCCCCGTAGATGCCTACGGACTGAATCAAAAAAAGAAACAGCCTCCTGTCATTCAATATCCAGCTGAATGCTGGCACTGCAATGCCTGTGTCTTTGACTGTCCGGTAAAAGCGATCTCTCTGCGAATACCGGTGCCTGCCTCCATGGTATTTGTTAACGCGCCAAAGAAGGATTCCTGATTCTTAGCTAAAAAACGCTGTCCTTTGTAGTTTTACCACAGAGTGACAGCGTTTTTTTATATCTTACATAGATTTTAAGTTTTCTTAAGATGGTTCTTTCTCGGCTTTGGGGCGGGGCCGAGAAAGAACCCTTAAGATTATAAAACCTTGCCTAAAAAGCCCTTAAGCCTCTCATTCTCCGGATGCTCGAAGAATTCCTTCGGTTCATTCTCCTCCAGAAAGTATCCGCCGTCCATGAACATAACGCGGGTGGCAACTTCTCTGGCGAAGCCCATCTCATGGGTAACCACCACCATGGTCATCTTCTCGTTCGCCAAATCCCTCATAACGTTCAACACCTCGCCTACCATCTCAGGATCGAGCGCAGACGTCGGTTCGTCAAAGAGCATGACGTCCGGGTTCATGCACAGGGCGCGGACAATGGCGATTCGCTGCTTCTGTCCGCCGGATAACTGGTTCGGATAAGCATTGCACCGGTCCGCTAAGCCGACCTTGTCGAGGAGCGCCATGGCCTGATTCTTTGCCTCCTCCTCGCTTCGTCCCTGAAGCTTAACCGGAGCCAGGGTCAGATTCTTTAAGATCGTCATGTGGGGAAACAGGTTGAACTGCTGGAATACCATCCCCATCTTCTGGCGGTGGCGGTCGATATCCGTCTTCTTATCGGTAATATCGGTTCCCTCAAACAGGATATGGCCCGATGTCGGCTCCTCCAGTCTGTTTAAACAGCGGAGAAAGGTACTCTTTCCGGATCCGGAGGGTCCGATTACACACACGACGTCACCTTTATAAATGTCAACCGTGATGTCCTTTAAGACCTCCATGCTTCCGAATTTCTTGCCTAAGTTCTGTACCTGAATCAGAGGCTCTTCTATACGTTTTTCTCTAGTGCTCACTTCTGCGCAGCCTCCTCTCCAGTAATTTTACAAGGTAAGAAAAGATCATAACCATGCAAAGATAAATCAGAGCCACCGCGATCAGCGGCATGAACGCGGAATACGTACGGCTCTTAATGATGTCGCCGCCCTTCGTCAGATCCTGCAGACCGATGTAACCGGCTACGGAAGTCTCCTTCAGCAGTACGATAAACTCATTGGCCAGCGTCGGAACCACATTTTTAAACGCCTGCGGCATGATGATATACCACATGGTCTGCGCGTAGTTGAAGCCTAAGCTTCGCCCGGCCTCGAACTGGCCTCTCTCGATGGAACTGATGCCGCTTCGGAAGATTTCGGCCACATAGGCGCCGGAGTTGATACCGAAGGCCAGAATCGCCGTCGGGACCATCCCCGGATTAACCGTGACAAAGACAACAAAGTACACGATCATCAGCTGAACCACCACCGGCGTTCCACGGATTACCGTCAGATATACGCTGCAGACAGCATTCAGTATCTTCAGCCTGTGAGTGTTCTCGTAAGTAGAACGGATAATTGCAACCAGAAATCCCAGCACGATTCCGATGAGAACTGCAAAAAATGTAATTTTCAGGGTATTCTGCAGCCCATCCGTGATGTATTTCCAGCGGTTGTCCTCTATAAAATTCTGATAAAAGTCAGCGACTAATTTTTCCCACATGGCACTCTTCCTTTATATTATTCTGCGGTAATATACTTATCTACGATCTTCTGTAACTCGCCGGATTCCTTTAATTCCTTGATCGCGGCATTCATCTGATCAAGCAGTTCGGTGTTGCCCTTCTTTACGGCGATTGCATACTCTTCCTCTGTAAATGCTTCGTCTAAAATCTTTAAGCCTTCGTTCTCTTTCACGAACACCTTCGCAGGCTCACGGTCGATGATAACGGCGTCGATCTTGCCCTGATTTAAAGCCATAACGGCTTCCATGCCCTTGTTAAATCTCTGTACTTCCGCGTTCTCGATGTCGTCCGCGTAGATATCGCCGGTTGTACCGGTCTGAACACCGATCTTCTTGCCTGTTAAATCATCCGGAGAAGCGATCGGGCTGTCTTTCGTAACAATGATTACCTGAGCAGCCTGTGCGTAGGTATCGGTAAAGTCCACATTCTTTAAACGGTCTTCGTTTACAGTCATACCAGCTGCCGCAAAATCAGCCTTTCCGGACTGAATCGCCGGAATCAGAGAATCGAATGCCATATCCTGGATCTCCAGTTCCATTCCCATCTGCTCAGCGACTGCTCTTGCAATGTCGGCATCGATACCAACAATGGTGTCGTTCTCATGGTACTCATATGGCGGGAACTCAGCATTCGTTACCATGACGATCTTGCCGCCGGTGCTTTCTGTCTTCTCGGCCGCTGCTGCTGTGGTATCTGCTGCTCCTGCTGCTGTTGTCTCTGTAGCGGATTTTGAGCTTCCGCAGGCGGTAAGTGCCGCTGCCATGCATACGGCCGCCGCAAGTACTAACACGTTCTTTTTCATAATGAATCCTCCTCATTATATGCACTTTTTTTGCATAAATATAGAAATAAGTATCAGTTATACATTATATAGCATTTTTGAAATTATTCAAGTCTTATTTTATCTTGATTCCCAATGACTTATCCCTTTATGACCAGGGAAAGTGAAAAAACAGGGCCGGAGTATTTATAATATTACAAAAATTCAGAAGAATACTGGCTATTCATGCAAAAAGCGCCTGGAAAACCTTTTAATTGGAGGCTTCCAGGCGTTTAATCGTATGGTATTATGTTTTTGGTGAATGGTGCTGCTGTTTCATATTATAAATAACTATGATTTTATAAAGCTGCTGTTTCTAAGGCTGCGATTTATAAGGCTGCGTTTTATAAGGCTGCGATTTCGATTTTCTGATCCGGCTTTAAGACCGTCTGAATGCTTACTGCGCGTTTTCCCAGGAATTCCGTTTCTTCAAATTCCGCGGTCTTCCCGCTGTCCGTAAATTTCGGTATACCGTTGGTGATCAGGGTAAGCA
>OJKJ01001084.1_pt1 | contig 11092 bp, 8 predicted proteins | sample 1596491 | NCBI WGS metagenome assembly OJKJ01 (sample SAMEA4350160, study PRJEB24818) | metagenome | biome: human; feature: gut; material: faeces | place: Denmark | collected 2013-09 | reverse complement strand
GTGAAACAGATGGTAGGATATTTACCGGATAATGTGGGCTTTTATTCCGATATGACCGGCCGGGAGAACCTCCGGTTTACGGGGCAGTTAAACGGGCTGCCGAAGGCGGTGATCGAAGACCGGATCGGAGAGCTGCTGGAGAAAGTCGGCATGGCCGGAGCCGCGGACCAGAAGACAGGAACGTATTCCCGGGGTATGAAGCAGCGTTTGGGGATCGCGGACGTACTGATGAAGGACCCCAAGGTGGTGATCATGGATGAACCGACGCTGGGAATCGATCCGGAGGGGATGAGAGAACTCATGCTTTTAATCCGGAGCCTGGCGGAGGAGGATGGCCGGACCATTCTGATCTCGTCGCATCAGCTCTACCAGATTCAGCAGGTGTGCGACCGCGTGGGCCTGTTTGTAGAGGGGCAGCTGATCGCCTGCGGAAGGATCGACGATCTGGCCGGGCAGATGCGCCGGGAGGGACATTACGTGCTGGAGGCCGCGGCTATCCCGGACGACAGGGGCTTTAAAGAGCTTCTGGAGCATTTGGGGAATGTAGAGAAGATAGAGCGAAGCGGGGATTTCTATGTGATCTATTCCAGCTCGGACCTAAGCCGTGAACTGAACCGAAAGGCGCTGGAGGGCGGCTACAGCCTGTGCCATTTGAGGCAGAGGGGAAATGATCTGGATGAGATCTACCGCACGTATTTTGAGAAAGGAGAGAAGGGAAATGGCAGTCTCAATCAAAGGAAAAGTAAAGGCTTCCTTTCTTTCGGCAGGGAACAGCGCCAGGGAGAGGAGTGACGGTGCAGGCGGAGGCGTCCGTTCTGGAATGAGCGGCATGGGCGCCTTATACCGCAAGGAGATGTCGGACCATATTCACAGCAAACGGTTCCTGATCGTGCTGCTCTTAATCCTTTTAACCAGCTGTGCCAGCATTTACGGAGCGCTTTCCAGCCTCTCCTCGGAGACGGCGTCAGACTCCGGCTACATCTTTTTAAAACTGTTTACATTGAGCGGGAATTCCATTCCTTCGTTCACCTCGTTTATTGCGCTTTTAGGCCCCTTTGTCGGGCTGGCGCTTGGCTTTGACGCCATCAACAGCGAGCGCTCGGAAGGAACCTTAAACCGCCTCGTGGCCCAGCCGATTTACCGGGATGCGGTCATTAACGGCAAGTTTCTGGCTGGAGCCACCATCATCTTTCTGATGGTCTTCTCCATGGGACTGATCGCAGGCGCGGTGGGGCTGCTGGCCACGGGAATCCCGCCATCGGGGGAGGAACTGGGACGGGTGCTCGTCCTGCTGTTCTTTACCTCCGTCTATATCTGTTTCTGGCTGGCGCTCTCCATCCTGTTCTCCGTGCTGTGCCGCCATGCGGCCACATCGGCTATGGTGGTGATTGCGCTGTGGATCTTTTTCGCCCTGTTTATGACGCTGGTCGTCAGCATCGCAGCCAACGTGCTTTACCCCATGGGGCAGACGGCGACCGCATCGCAGATTCTGGCCAATTATAACTGCCAGATGAATTTAAACCGTCTCTCTCCGTACTATCTGTACAGTGAAGCGGTATCGACCATCATGAATCCGCAGGTGCGCTCCACCAACATCATACTTCCACAGCAGCTGTCGGGCGCTATAAACGGATATTTGTCCCTGGGACAGAGTCTGCTGCTGGTATGGCCGCACCTGACGGGCCTGCTGGCATTGACCGCCGTAGTCTTTGCCGTCTCCTATATCAGCTTTATGAGAAAGGAAATCCGGGGACGGTAGGGCGATAAACCGCTGTTTTGTGAATTATCTGTAAAATCCATCGGTGTTCTCTTGCATTCTCCGTAGAATTGAGAGAGAATACAGATGGATTTTTCTGTTATAAGGAGATGAAAAAAATGCGTGTACTGATCGTGGAAGATAACCGGCGGCTGGCGGAATCCATCCGTGACATCCTGAAACACTGGTATGACTGTGAGATCTGCGGGGACGGGAATACGGGATACTTTTTGCTCACGGACGGCGGTTATGACGCGGCCGTGCTGGATTTGATGCTGCCGGGAATGGACGGGATCACACTGCTTAAGAAGGCCCGAAAGAGCGGCTGTTCCGTTCCCGTGCTGATTCTTACTGCAAAGAGCGAGATCGACGACCGGGTGCTGGGGCTGGAGAGCGGAGCCGATTATTACCTGACAAAGCCCTTTGACATGCAGGAGCTTCTGGCCGTGATGAAGACGATATTACGGCGCCGGGGAGAGGTGATCCCGGAATGCCTGAGCCTGGGCAACATATCGCTGAACCAGGCGGACTATACGTTAAATGGGCCGGAAAAAAGCATCCGGCTGGGTAAGAAGGAGTATGACCTCCTCCGGATTCTTTTCGTGAACCACGACATGGTAGTTTCCAAGGAAACGCTTCTGTCGAAGATCTGGGGCAGCGACGGCGAGGCGGTCGATAACAATGTGGAGATATACATTTCATTTCTGAGAAAGAAGCTGGAGTTCTTGAAAGCGGATGTGATGATTGTGACTATCCGCAGGCTGGGATACCGGATCATGGAGAAGAATGGAGGAGGCGGACGGGAATGAAGGAGATAAGCAGGCTTCGGATGAAATTTATCTGCTATAACATGCTGATCGTGACTGCGGTCATCGGGATTACCTTCTGTGCGGTGGCATTTGTCATGGAGAAGCGGGTCAGCGCGCAGGGAAGGCTGGCGCTGGCGAAGGTGGTGTCGCAGGAGGAGCATCCCTTAATCTTTACTACCCGTTCGCCTGCGCAGACGCCGTATTTCTCCGTTATGGTGGGAGAGGATGGCATGGTGACGCCGTGGGAAGGCGGCTATGAAGCATTTCCGGGACAGGAATTTTTAGAGGAAATGGCATTTTTGGGAATGGCCGGCGAGGAGGACATGGGGCTTCTGGAGGGCTACCATCTCCGGTATCTGCGGGTCAGCCGCCCCACCGGATATATGATCGCGTTTGCCGACACCTCCTATGAGGATACCCTGCGAAACGGTGTTATGCAGTACGGAGGCCTGGCCTGTGCCGTTATCTGGATCGGTTTCCTGGTACTGTCCTACTTCTTTTCCCGATGGGCCGTCAAGCCGGTAGAAGAGTCCATACGGCTGCAGAAGCAGTTTGTGGCCGACGCCTCCCATGAACTGAAGACGCCTCTGACGGTGATCACAGCAAATACCGAGCTGCTTCAGGAACAGTATACGGGCATATCCACCGATGCGGATAAATGGCTGGAGCACATCCTTCAGGAATGCAGGGAGATGCGTTCCCTGGTGGAGAGTCTGCTCCTGCTTGCAAAAAATGACGCCCTCACGCCGAAGAAGGGGACCTTCCATCTCTTCAGCCTGAGCGATCTGGTGATGGAAAAGGTGCTGACCTTCGAACCGGTTTTCTATCAGGAGGAAAAGCAGCTGGAGTATCAGCTGGACGAGGAGGTGCAGATGCTGGGCGATCCGGATCAGGTGGGACAGCTGGTCAAGGCGCTTTTAGACAACGCGGTGAAATACTCCCTTCCCAAAGGGAAAACCGTGGTGAAGCTGGAGGCGGCAGGCAGAAAACGGGCAAAGCTCTGGGTGAACAGCCAGGGAGAACCCATACCGGAAGAAAAACGTTCCCTGATCTTCCGGCGTTTCTACAGAGGAGACAGCGCCAGAAGCAGCTGCAGCGGCTACGGTCTGGGACTGGCTATCGCCGCGGAGACGGCTGGAAAACACAGAGCAAAAATTGGAATGGAGTACCGGGATGGAATGAACTGTTTCTATTTGACAGTGAGAAGAAGGTGAGAGAGCGGCCTTATATGCAATGGAGCTTTTGGAACTGGGATTTTCCAAGGTTCCGTGCATAGAACAGAAAAATACAATGCCATGACAACAGGCCATACCGGTAATCCGGCGCCTGCTGTCATGGCATTTTTATGCCGTCACTCGTCTCATAGAAAAGAATCCGGCTTTCTGCAGTGCAGTGACCATGACCGGTATGTGACAAGCTTATGCGTGTTTTATAATTTAAGCGCGCCAATCCCAACCAATCCGGGACCGGTATGCACGGCCAGAGAGGCAGTTATGGCTTTTTCCATGATCAGCGTTCCCTGGGGAATACCGGCGAGCAGTTTCGGCCGCAACTCTTCGGCGGCTTCTTTTCCGTCACCGTTTAAGAGGGCTGTGAGGCAGGGGCCGTCGCCCGCGAAGGCCTTTACTTCCGCCAGAAGTCTGGAAAGTCACTGTCTGGAACCCCGGATTTTGGCGACTGTATAGTAGACACCTTCTTCATTACAGGAGATAATCGGCTTTAAATTCAGCATGCTGCCTACGACTGAGGTGACAAGCCCGATCCGGCCGCCCTTGCGCAGATAGGTCAGTGTATCCATGTAATAAAATATCTTGCATTCCTTCACTTTCTTAGGCAGTGCCTCGGTCAGCTCATCATAACTCATGCCATCCTCCAGCTTCATAGCCGCCCAGAGCGCCAGAATTCCCGCGCCGAAGGAAACGCTTCTGGTATCCAGAACAAAGGAAGTCAGTTCCTGTTCTTCACCGAGCACGTGGCTGACCGTATTATACGTACCGCTAAGGCCGCTGGAAATGGAAAATGCCAGCACATGAGTATATCCCTCCGCTTTTATTTCCTCCACCATATTTTTAACGTCCTGTGGACTTGGCGTGGAGGTAGAGGGGATCTCCTTTGGAAATCTCTGATAAATCGTTTCCGGAAAAATATCAACTCCGTCAACGTAGTCCTTCTCCGGGTAAATGATGTGAAGGGGCATAACCTTCATATGATATTTTTGAACCAGCTCGTCAGAAACGTCACAGCCGGAATCAATCAAAATAGCAGTCTTCATATTGAAACCTCCATATGTAGTAATCAAAACTATATAATCCAGTATCTCATAAGAATGCCGCTGTGTCAATAAAATCTTCCTGTTTTTCTGCATTTCTGTCCATATAATTCTCTAATTTGCAAGAGAAACTTAATACTTCCAAGCCAGTGAATATAGTATACTTAATATCAATGCCGGGCAGAAATGCCAGCGAATGCATTTGGCGGCTGCCGCGGCGGCGAATATTCCGCCGCTTATGGTGAGATATGACTCTATTATTCACGGTAAAACAGGATTTTATTATGATAGAAGGATTCAGATTACACAAGGAATCGTACGAAAGGATTGATGGTATGATCTGCCCGAAATGTGGACATGAAACATCAGGAAACTACTGCAATAACTGCGGAGCACCGCTGAGCACCGGTTATTTAATGGAATCGGCTGAGGAATATGAGATAAGAAAACGGCTGTCAGAGGAGTTGACGGGCCTGGAAGAACAGGCCGCCGCAAGCACACCGCCGGTTATGGAAGGACAAAAGAGCCAGGGGGATTGGACGGTTAAGAGCGAGCGATCAGAGGAAAAGCTTTTAACGGAAGAATGGTTAAACACAGAGGAACCGCCATTTATAAAAGAACGAATGGAGAGTGATGGCGAGGCGTATGTGGACGATGGAACGAATGCGGACGACCAGCCTTTTACAGACGACCAGTCCTATACAGAACCCCACTCACTCACAGAACCCCAGTCTTCCAATCCGGCGAAATCAATCATCGGAGCACTGGCACTCCTAAAGAGTCGCCATCTTACAGAAGCCTCTTCAAATGCAGAGGATCAGCAGTCCTATGAGAACCAGAGTGATGATACCAACCTCTTAAACAACCGGGGCAGGCGTAATTCTCTTGACGATACAGAGACAGACGACAACGTAAGCTATCAGCCGAGGAGCAGAAGGTCGGAAAAACAGAAGCCGAAAGAGAAAACACCAAAGTCTAAAAAGTCCAAAGAAGGCTCTGAGGGACGAAAAGCAGAATCGAAAGGTGAGCGAAAAGAGCAGCAGAAAAAGGAAGCCCGAATGAAAAAGCTGGAGGGCGAGGTAGAACGCCTGCGCAGCAGTCAGGAGAACGGCAGTCAAGAGAATGACAGTCGGGAAAAGGTACGGCCGGTTTCTCGCAAAATGGCAGGGCGAAAAGCACAGAGAGAAGAGAGCTGGGACTGGGACGGCGGGGAACACGGTGGTTCGGTATACAGCGGGCTGCCCCGGGGAAAGAACCAGAGCAGCCGGTCTATGTGTGGTAATGCAGACTCCAGGGTAAGCCGCGATTTCGACATACCGGATTCAGAAACCCGTATGATCGAAAAGACAGACAAGGACGGCGCTGGTTTTGGTGATGTGGTGGTAAAAAGCATGGTGACAGCCACTGTAATCATCTCCAGAGTGATGCAGCTGGCCTCCTTTCTCCTGATGGCGGGTATGGTGTTCCTTATGGCACAGTCATTCTGGGAACACGGCCAGGCACTGGGCGATATCCGGTTCATGGCGGCGGAGTCCAATTACGGAATGGCTCTCTACGTCGGCTTTGCTGGGATCACGCTGTTTATGGGGCTCATCTGGTGTCTCTGGATTCCCTCAAAAACGGGAGCGGGAGGCGGCGTGCGCATGAAGAAATACGATACGGGAAGAGGCTTTGTGCCGTTTCTTCTCTGCATGGCGGCAGTCGTGGCGGCGGCAGTGGTCCTGCCGGAGATACCGGCTGAAGCCGAGGCGTGGAAGGGGATGGCAAAAGGCGCAGCCGCGGCCATGGAGGCCGTGAATTCCCATCGTGATATTCTCTTTCTCGGCAGCACTGCCGGAGCGGTTCTTTCTCTGGTGAGAAAGCTGCTCCGGGTCTGAGCCGTTTCGCCGCAGCACTCTTAAATATACGAATTCTATGGCAAACAATTTTCTTTCCATCTGCGGGCGTACTCCTTAGGAGAACACCCGCATTCTTTTTTAAAATACCGGGAAAAGTGGGTGATATCGGAAAATCCGCATTGCCGGGCCGCCAGATTAATCGGAAGCGCCTCATTTGTGAGCAGATTCTTGGCTTTTTCCAGGCGGACGGAGAGAAGGTCTGCATGAGGGGTACTCTGGAAAAATTTCTGGTAACAGGCAAAAAACTGACTCTTCTCCAGGTTTGCCCTGCGGCACAGATCTTCTGTCGTCCAGGGCTTTTCATAGTTACGGAGCATATCGAGACGGAGACTTAAGAAGATCTCATACAGTTCCCGGTTCTCCACAATGTCAGTATTCTCTCCGGCCATGGCCCGGGCTATGGCAATAAACATCTCATTCAGCAGAAAATATTCTTTTTCCTCCGCAAATGGGCGTGAGGCGATCCGTTCTTCCTGAAGCTCTCTGATATACTCGTCGATTTCATCGGGATTTCTAGGATAAAAAATGGAGTTTAACGGAATTTTAAAGCGTTCGATGAGCGTATCGGAGCACGAAAAATGGATATAACTGTTCCGGAATTTTTGAACAGCCTCATAGTGCTGCATGGTCTGAGGCGTATACAGGATGCAGGCATTTTCCCGGGCCAGTGTGAGTTCTTTATTCAAGTAGAATTTCATCGGAGTTTTCAGTAGCAGGAATAAGTGGTCACCGCTGCCTCCCGGCCGGTAAATCCTGTCTTTTGGCGGATTCTGCCGGTTGTATTCACAGAAATGTATTTCAAAATTGAGCATGGCCCTTCCTCCTGTTTCTGATTCCCTTACATCTGCCGTCTGGTCGTTTCGTTTCATTCTTTATAGGATGATAACAGTATAAACATAATCGGAGAAAAAATCAAATGCTTCGGAGAAAAGTCACTGGTTTTTTCTCCTGGACCTGATAAGATATGAGTAAAGAATATACAGTTAAAAAAGGAGAATGACAGAATGAAAAAAGCAGAAATTATCATTGATAAGTATTTCCTGACAGGTAGTGTTGATAAGAGAATATATGGTTCCTTCATTGAACATCTGGGACGTGCCGTTTACGGCGGTATCTACCAGGAAGGGCTTGCCTCCTCCGACGAACAGGGCTTCAGAAAAGATACTCTGGAACTGGTAAAAGAGCTGGAGGTGCCGATTGTGCGCTATCCGGGCGGCAATTTCGTATCGGGCTTTCACTGGGAAGACAGCGTGGGACCGAAGGCACTAAGACCTGCAAGAACCGATCTGGCATGGAGAGTGATTGAGACAAATCAGTTCGGACTGAATGAATTCGCAGACTGGTCGAAGAAGGCCGGGAGTGAGATGATGATGGCAGTCAACTTAGGAACGAGAGGTCCGGAGGACGCGAAAAATCTGCTGGAATACTGTAATTTTGAGGGCGGTACCTATTACAGCGATTTGAGAAAATCTCACGGCTACGCAAAACCTCATGATATCAAGCTGTGGTGCCTGGGCAACGAGATGGACGGAAAATGGCAGATGGGTCATAAGACAGCGGGAGAGTACGGAAGAATCGCTTCAGAGACGGCCCGTATGATGAAGTGGCTCGATCCGGAGATTGAGACAGTGGCCTGCGGCAGCTCCAGCCTGACCATGCCTACGTTTGGAGACTGGGAGTACCAGGTTTTAGACGAATGCTATGACGAAGTGGACTATTTATCCCTGCATCAGTATTACGGAAACCGCAGCGACGACACGGCAGATTTTCTTGCCTGCTCCAAGGGAATGGATGATTTTATCTCGGGAGTCGTATCGATCTGTGACGCGGTGAAGGCTAAAAAACACGGCGGAAAGAACATCAATTTATCCTTTGACGAGTGGAATGTATGGTATCACAGCAACGAGCAGGACAAGGAAATCAAGGCGTGGGATCAGGCGCCTCACCAGCTGGAGGATGTCTATAACTTTGAAGACGCGCTTCTGGTAGGAAGCATGCTGATCACCATGCTGAGACATGCGGACAGAGTGAAGGTCGCCTGCCTGGCCCAGCTGGTCAATGTAATCGCACCGATCATGACATCGGATACAGGCGCCTGGCGTCAGACCATATTCTATCCATATATGCACGCCAGCGTCTATGGGAAAGGCACCGTTCTGATGACTCAGATCAAGGCCCCGGTATATGAGAGCCGGACTTATGGTACCGTATCCACCCTGGACTGTGTATGCATCTGGGATGAAGAGGCGGAGGCCGTAACGATTTTCGCGGTTAATAAAGATCTGGAGGACGATGCAGAAGTCTCCTGTGATTTCCGTCAGTTTGAAGGGTATCAGGTAGAGGAGCATATCGTTCTGACCCATGACGACATGAAAGCAGTCAACACAGAAGCAGCGCCGGATACGGTGAGCCCGATCCATTCAGAGGCTTCTAAACTGGAGAACGGTATTTTCTCCACTGTTTTCGGCAGGCACAGCTGGAACGTAGTACGTCTGGTAAAGAAGCATGAAACAGTGAAATAATAACGAATTATGAAACAGTGAGATAATAACAGCACGAACAGAAGGAGCCGGAGAACCATTTGCCGGTTCCTTTTTGCATGCATGGAAGAGAAAAGCATGGAGCGAAAGTCGAAAGAAGTGAGTCGATCAATTTGTAAAATGTGCACAAATAAAAAATGTTTTTTTGTAGAAAAATCATATTGTGTACAATTTCTCTTTTTGTTATTATAAGTCCAGGAACTTTGAAAACGCTTTCAAAAAATAAATGCAAAACATGACAGCATTGAGGTAAAACATGACAGCATCGATTTACGACGTAGCAAAGCGGGCGGGGGTTTCTATCTCAACCGTTTCCAGGATTTTGAATAACAGCGCCAACGTAAGTGATAAGAAGGTACAGGCCGTAAAAGAGGCGATGGAATATTACCAGTATGAACCGAATCAGTTCGGAAGAGGACTGGTGAAGCAGAGGTCCAATATGATAGGAGTCTATACTCCATTTCACTCCGGATCGGTGTTCGAATCCTCCTACACTCTGGAATTGTTAAAGGGAATCGAGAGGGTTCTGACACGACATAATTACAGTATGGTATTGATCAGTGAGTCGGAGGAATACTCGAACCGGGTGAAGGGGAGTCCGCGTTTCATGGAGTATGTCAGGCAGAGAAGGATTGACGGTCTTCTCTTAAGCGGACTAAACGGCAAATCCATGGATGAAGAGGCACTGAAACAAATCCTGGATGAGGAGTATCCTGTGGTATACATAGGGAAAAAGTTTCACAAGAAGGGAATTAATGTTTACGCTCAGTACGAAAGCTATATGCATCAGATGATTGAAACGCTGTATGCAGACGGGCACCGGAAGATCGTTCTCTATTTTTACACAACTCATGAGAATTATCTGGCCGGCATTGTAAAGAAGGCAAAAGAAGAACTGGAAGAACTGGAACTGATTCCGATCGCGCTCTCGCATATGACGGATATCCGGCCGGACCTTATTGCCGATTTCAGAAAGTATGTAATAGGCGGCGGCTGTACCGCCATCTGTTCGCCGGGCATTGAGACGACCCAGATTATATTGAGTGTATGCGGAGAGCTGCGGCTTTCTGTGCCGGAGACCGTGTCGATCCTGTCCGTTGAACATAAGAGTGGCGAAGGGCGGCGGTTGTTTCCCCAGATTTCAGCGTTCTTTGTACCCGCGAAGGATATGGGCAGCGGAGCGGCAGAGCTTCTGCTGGACATGATAGAAGACCGCCCGCTGGAGGAGACCTCCAGGGAATATGAAACAAAGTTTTTTGACAGAGAGTCAATAAGGCAGCTTTAAAGAGCAGCCTTTTGATCGCTCTTTTTTGAAAGCGTTTTCTGAAAGCGTTTTCAAAAAGATGATGGATGCACAGCGCGCCACAAAGGTATTCGGTTATGCGGCATGACGGGGGCTCGCACCAATTTGCAAGGCGAATTGAAAATCTTCATCAAAAAGAGAGCGGATAAAAGAGTACAGCAGTTACAGAAAAATAAGATAAGACAGGAGGAGTATCATGAAGGCAATTATGGTGATGTATGATTCCCTGAGACGCGATTTACTGGAATCATACGGTTGTGACTGGACGAAGACGCCGAATTTCAAAAGGCTGGCGGATTTAAGCGTTCAATTTGAAAATTGTTATGTGGGAAGCATGCCATGTATGCCGGCAAGAAGAGAGCTGCACACGGGCAGAATCAACTTTTTCCACAGAAGCTGGGGGCCGATGGAGCCGTTCGACGACTCGATGCCGGAGATTCTGAAAAATGGAGGTGTCTACACCCACCTCGTCAGCGACCATCAGCACTCCTGGGAGGATGGGAGCTGTGCCTTCCAC
>OJKJ01001083.1_pt1 | contig 11107 bp, 9 predicted proteins | sample 1596491 | NCBI WGS metagenome assembly OJKJ01 (sample SAMEA4350160, study PRJEB24818) | metagenome | biome: human; feature: gut; material: faeces | place: Denmark | collected 2013-09 | reverse complement strand
ATAAATCGGAATCATCGCGTCTTTTTTTTTTTTTCAAGCAGAAGACGGCATACGAGATTTCTGCCTGTCTCGTGGGCTCGGAATGTGTATAAGAGACAGACTCCACAGTAAAAGCACCAGCCACGTCAGGCCATTGGCGAGAAAAATCACCAGTAATATAAGTACGTTATGCCATACTGACTGGTAAAAGTAGCGATAGCGGCTACTGTCATTGCGGATGCGAAGGCTTTGTTGTATCCACGGTAGCAACAACATTGCCATCAGCAGCAGATAGCAGCCAAAATCCCAAAGCGCCTTTTCAGCTCTCCAGGGGGTCATGCCATCAGTTTGCCACTTCAGCCAGCCGCTCATTCCCAGCGTGGCAATAAACACCAGCGCCAGCCATCCCCAAAGGCGATTCTGTTTAAAGGAGATCACGGAGAAGAGTAAAACGGATGAAAACGCGACGGTCGCAGGCACGCCATAAACAATCCAACTGAGATTTTTTCCGGCAAGCCAGGCGATCAGCAGGTAGCAAACCACCCCCTGAAGTAATCCGGTAGCAATCATCCCCCAGCGTGTTGCCGGTGAAAGTTCAACGTTATCCATGTTGTTTATCCAGAATCAAAAGGTGGGTTAATTATCGCATCCGGGCAGTAGTATTTTGCTTTTTTCAAAAAATAATCAAAAAAAGTTAGCGTGGTGAATCGATACTTTACCGATTGAATTTGCATCAATTTCATTCATGAATGCGATTCCACTCACAATATTCCCGCCATATAAACCAAGTTTTAACCTTTTGAGAACATTTTCCACACCTAAAATGCTATTTCTGCGATAATAGCAACCGTTTCGTGACAGGAATCACGGAGTTTTTTGTCAAATATGAATTTCTCCAGATACGTAAATCTATGAGCCTTGTCGCGGTTAACACCCCCAAAAAGACTTTACTATTCAGGCAATACATATTGGCTAAGGAGCAGTGAAATGCGCGTTAACAATGGTTTGACCCCGCAAGAACTCGAGGCTTATGGTATCAGTGACGTACATGATATCGTTTACAACCCAAGCTACGATCTGCTGTATCAGGAAGAGCTGGACCCGAGCCTGACCGGTTATGAGCGCGGGGTGTTAACTAATCTGGGTGCCGTTGCCGTCGATACCGGGATCTTCACCGGTCGTTCACCAAAAGATAAGTATATCGTTCGTGACGATACCACTCGCGATACTTTCTGGTGGGCAGACAAAGGCAAAGGTAAGAACGACAACAAACCTCTCTCTCCGGAAACCTGGCAGCATCTGAAAGGCCTGGTGACCAAACAGCTTTCCGGCAAACGTCTGTTCGTTGTCGACGCCTTCTGTGGTGCGAACCCGGATACTCGTCTTTCCGTCCGTTTCATCACCGAAGTGGCCTGGCAGGCGCATTTTGTCAAAAACATGTTTATTCGCCCGAGCGATGAAGAGCTGGCAGGTTTCAAACCAGACTTTATCGTTATGAACGGCGCGAAGTGCACTAACCCGCAGTGGAAAGAACAGGGTCTGAACTCCGAAAACTTCGTGGCGTTTAACCTGACCGAGCGCATGCAGCTGATTGGCGGCACCTGGTACGGCGGCGAAATGAAGAAAGGGATGTTCTCAATGATGAACTACCTGCTGCCGCTGAAAGGTATCGCTTCTATGCACTGCTCCGCCAACGTTGGCGAGAAAGGCGATGTTGCGGTGTTCTTCGGCCTTTCCGGCACCGGTAAAACCACCCTTTCCACCGACCCGAAACGTCGCCTGATTGGCGATGACGAGCACGGCTGGGACGATGACGGCGTGTTTAACTTTGAAGGCGGCTGCTACGCAAAAACTATCAAGCTGTCGAAAGAAGCGGAACCTGAAATCTACAACGCTATCCGTCGTGATGCGCTGCTGGAAAACGTCACCGTGCGTGAAGATGGCACTATCGACTTTGATGATGGTTCAAAACCCGAGAACACCCGCGTTTCTTATCCGATCTATCACATCGAAAACATCGTTAAGCCGGTGTCCAAAGCGGGCCACGCAACGAAAGTTATCTTCCTGACCGCAGACGCCTTTGGTGTGCTGCCGCCGGTTTCTCGTCTGACTGCCGATCAAACCCAGTACCACTTCCTCTCTGGCTTCACCGCCAAACTGGCTGGTACAGAGCGCGGCATCACCGAACCGACGCCAACTTTCTCCGCCGGCTTCGGCGCGGCATTCCTGTCGCTGCCCCCGACTCAGTACGCAGAAGTGCTGGTGAAACGTATGCAGGCGGCAGGCGCGCAGGCGTATCTGGTTAACACCGGCTGGAACGGCACTGGCAAACGTATCTCCATTAAAGATACCCGCGCCATTATCGACGCCATCCTCAACGGTTCGCTGGATAACGCAGAAACCTTCACTCTGCCGATGTTTAACCTGGCGATCCCAACCGAACTGCCGGGCGTAGACACGAAGATTCTCGATCCGCGTAACACCTACGCTTCTCCGGAACAGTGGCAGGAAAAAGCCGAAACGCTGGCAAAACTGTTTATCGACAACTTCGATAAATACACCGACACCCCAGCGGGTGCCGCGCTGGTAGCGGCTGGTCCGAAGCTGTAATGATTTGAAGCTGGAGAATATCTATCCAGTATCTTATAGAAAGCAAAACGGGAGGCACCTTCACCTCCCGTTTTTTTACCCTTCTTTTGTCATGCCCTGCGCCCGCGTTACCGGCACTGGCAGCCAGGCGCGAATGGAAAGCCCGCCCCGTTCGCTGGTGCCAAGCTCCAGCATCCCGTTATGGTTATCCACGATACGCTGCACAATCGCCAGCCCTAATCCCGTGCCGCTAATGGTGCGCGCACTGTCGCCACGAACAAACGGCTGGAACAGGTGCTTACGTTGTTCCGGCGCAATACCCGGACCGTCATCTTCTACCTGGAACCAGGCGCGATTCGGCTCCGTGCCGCTGCTGACTTTGATCCAGCCATTGCCGTAACGGGCGGCGTTGACCACCATATTCGCCACCGCGCGTTTGATCGACAGCGGGTGCATTTTCACCTCAATGCTACCGGGGTAAAGCGCGGTTTCAATTTCCCGCTCATAGCCACTTTCGGCAGCAATAACCTCACCGAGTACTGCGTTGAGATCCGCCATTTCCATCGGCATCTCCTGCCCGGTGCGCAGGTAGTCGATAAACTGCTCAATGATGGCGTTGCACTCTTCGATATCTTTATTGATCGATTCTGCCAGGTAGCCATCCTGCTCGCTCATCATCTCGGTTGCCAGGCGAATACGCGTCAGCGGCGTGCGCAGATCATGGCTTACCCCCGCCATCAGCAGCGTGCGGTCATCCGCCAGTTGCTTAACACCAGCCGCCATATGGTTAAAGGCGCGGGTAACGGAACGCACCTCCGAAGCGCCATATTCACGCAGCGGCGGCGGAATAATCCCTTTACCCACCTGCAAGGCTGCGTGTTCGAGATCGACCAATGGTCGGTTCTGGATACGAATAAACAGCCACGCCCCGCCTATCGCCAATAGCATAATCGCCAACGTATAACGGAACAGCGGGGAGAAATCGCCCTGATGAATTTCGGTTAGCGGCACGCGTACCCAGATATTGGGCGACAACCAGGTTTTCAGCCAGACGACAGGCGAACTTTTGTTGACCTCGACGCGAACTTCCGTCGGACCGCCCAGTTGCTGCGCCATCTGATGGCTTAAGAATTCATAGTGTTGCGCCCAACGCAGACCTGCCTCTTCGGCAGCTTCGTTGGAATAGAGAGAGATCCCCAGCTCACGGTAGATCTCCCGACGGAAAGCGGGAGGCACAACCAACTGCGTGCCGTCCTCCAGTTGCAGTTTGTCGGTCATCAACATACGCACTTCGTACGCGAGGACTTTATTAAACTGCTGGAGGCTCGGCAAAATCGCGAAGTTCAGCACCACCAGATAAGTCGTCACCAGGCTGACGAACAGCAAGGTGACGATGAGCAATAACGTACGGGCAAATGAACTTCGTGGCGAGAAGCGCAATCGCCTCATGCTTTAGAACCGTCCGGTACAAAGACGTAGCCCAGACCCCAGACGGTCTGAATGTAACGCGGATGCGCCGGATCTTCTTCCACCATGCGGCGCAGACGCGAAATCTGCACGTCGATGGAGCGTTCCATTGCGGAATATTCACGACCACGGGCAAGGTTCATCAGCTTATCGCGGGAGAGCGGCTCACGCGGATGGCTGACCAGCGCCTTAAGTACCGCAAACTCACCACTGGTGAGCGGCATCGGCTCGTCTTCGCGGAACATTTCGCGCGTACCGAGGTTAAGTTTTAACTTACCGAAAGCAATTACCGCCTCTTCCTGTGACGGTGCGCCTGGCAGTTCGTTCGCCTGACGACGCAGCACCGCACGAATGCGGGCCAGCAATTCACGCGGGTTAAACGGTTTTGGAATGTAATCGTCAGCGCCAATCTCCAGGCCAACGATACGGTCCACTTCTTCCCCTTTCGCCGTCACCATAATGATCGGCATCGGATTGCTCTGGCTACGAAGACGTCGGCAAATCGACAAGCCATCTTCACCAGGTAACATCAAATCCAGTACCATAAGATGGAAAGATTCACGAGTCAGCAGGCGATCCATCTGTTCTGCATTAGCGACGCTTCGAACCTGGAAGCCTTGTTCGGTGAGATAACGTTCCAGCAGCGCGCGCAGGCGCATGTCGTCATCAACCACCAGAATCTTGTAGTTCTCTTGCATTGTTTATACTCCCAAAGGTTCGCAACAATTTGTAAGCGTGTATTCTTAAAAAAGCTCACGTTCGTCACCAGCTAAATCTGGTATGAATTTCAGCCTAAATTGTTACAAAGCATATTAAACAGCAGCTTAAGTATACAATTTATTCGGCGAAACATTATTGATTCTGTTGATATGATCACGTTATACCCAATGTGCGCATTATCAAACAGACAAAGGGAATCAACGAGATGAAAACGCCCCTGGTTACCCGGGAAGGGTATGAAAAACTCAAACAAGAGCTTAATTATCTCTGGCGTGAAGAACGCCCGGAGGTCACAAAGAAAGTGACCTGGGCCGCAAGTCTGGGCGACCGCAGCGAAAATGCTGACTATCAGTATAATAAAAAGCGCCTGCGTGAAATCGACCGTCGCGTGCGCTATCTCACTAAATGCATGGAAAATCTCAAAATCGTCGATTACTCCCCGCAGCAGGAAGGCAAAGTCTTTTTTGGCGCGTGGGTGGAGATTGAAAACGACGATGGTGTGACTCACCGTTTCCGTATTGTCGGCTACGATGAAATTTTTGGCCGTAAAGATTACATCTCTATCGATTCCCCGATGGCCCGCGCATTGCTGAAAAAAGAAGTCGGCGATCTGGCGGTGGTGAATACCCCTGCCGGGGAAGCGAGCTGGTATGTTAATGCTATCGAGTACGTGAAACCGTAAGGAAGAGTCTTAACCTCCTGCCGATGGCTGGCATTTTTGCCAGCCAGTCCGTATAACTATCCCCTGATTTTTGATCCGAAAAGATGAACTCAAACCATGATGAATGATTCGTTCTGCCGCATTATTGCGGGTGAAATTCAGGCGCGCCCGGAACAGGTTGACGCTGCCGTTCGCCTGCTTGACGAAGGGAATACCGTGCCGTTTATCGCACGTTATCGTAAGGAAATCACCGGCGGTCTGGATGACACGCAGCTGCGTAATCTGGAAACGCGTCTGAGCTATCTGCGCGAGCTGGAAGAGAGACGTCAGGCGATCCTCAAGTCCATTTCCGAGCAAGGCAAACTCACCGATGATCTGGCGAATGCCATCAACGCCACCCTAAGCAAAACCGAACTCGAAGACCTCTACCTGCCCTACAAACCTAAACGCCGCACCCGTGGGCAAATCGCCATTGAAGCAGGGCTTGAGCCGTTGGCCGATCTGCTGTGGAGCGATCCGTCACACACGCCAGAAGTCGCCGCTGCACAATATATTGATGCCGATAAAGGCGTGGCAGATACCAAAGCCGCGCTGGACGGCGCGCGCTATATCCTGATGGAACGTTTTGCCGAAGATGCTGCGCTGCTGGCGAAAGTGCGTGATTATCTGTGGAAGAACGCGCATCTGGTCTCAACCGTGGTGAGCGGTAAAGAAGAGGAAGGGGCAAAATTCCGCGACTATTTCGATCATCACGAACCACTGTCAACGGTGCCTTCTCACCGCGCGCTGGCGATGTTCCGTGGTCGTAACGAAGGCATACTTCAGCTTTCGCTGAATGCCGATCCGCAGTTCGAAGAGCCGCCGAAAGAGAGCTATTGCGAGCAAATCATCATGGAACACCTTGGCCTGCGCCTGAACAATGCCCCGGCGGATAGCTGGCGCAAAGGTGTGGTGAGCTGGACGTGGCGCATCAAGGTGTTGATGCATCTGGAAACTGAACTGATGGGCACCGTGCGCGAACGCGCGGAAGATGAAGCAATCAACGTCTTTGCCCGTAACCTGCACGATCTGCTGATGGCGGCCCCTGCCGGACTGCGTGCAACGATGGGCCTCGATCCGGGTCTGCGTACCGGGGTAAAAGTGGCGGTAGTCGATGCGACAGGTAAACTGGTGGCGACCGATACCATTTATCCGCATACCGGGCAGGCCGCAAAAGCAGCGATGACCGTTGCTGCGCTGTGTGAAAAGCATAACGTTGAACTGGTGGCGATTGGCAACGGTACAGCTTCCCGCGAAACCGAACGTTTCTATCTCGACGTGCAGAAGCAGTTCCCGAAAGTGACCGCGCAGAAAGTGATCGTCAGCGAAGCTGGCGCGTCGGTTTACTCGGCTTCCGAGCTGGCAGCACAGGAATTCCCGGATCTCGACGTTTCGCTGCGTGGCGCGGTGTCTATCGCCCGTCGTTTGCAGGATCCGCTGGCAGAGCTGGTGAAAATCGATCCGAAATCTATCGGCGTAGGTCAGTATCAGCATGACGTCAGCCAGACGCAGCTGGCACGCAAACTGGATGCAGTAGTAGAAGACTGCGTAAACGCCGTTGGCGTCGATCTCAACACCGCTTCTGTTCCTCTATTAACCCGTGTGGCGGGCCTGACGCGCATGATGGCGCAAAACATCGTGGCCTGGCGCGATGAGAACGGCCAGTTCCAGAACCGTCAGCAACTGTTAAAAGTGAGCCGTCTGGGGCCGAAAGCCTTCGAGCAGTGCGCGGGCTTCTTGCGCATTAACCACGGCGATAACCCGCTGGACGCCTCTACCGTTCACCCGGAAGCCTATCCGGTGGTGGAACGCATTCTGGCAGCAACACAGCAGGCACTGAAAGATCTGATGGGTAACAGCAGCGAGCTGCGTAACCTGAAAGCGTCTGACTTTACTGATGAGAAATTCGGTGTGCCGACAGTAACTGACATCATCAAAGAGCTGGAAAAACCGGGTCGCGATCCGCGTCCGGAATTTAAAACCGCTCAGTTTGCTGATGGCGTCGAGACAATGAACGACCTGCAACCGGGTATGATCCTCGAAGGCGCGGTGACCAACGTCACCAACTTTGGCGCGTTTGTCGATATTGGCGTGCATCAGGACGGCCTGGTCCACATCTCTTCATTGTCGAACAAGTTTGTGGAAGATCCGCATACCGTGGTGAAAGCGGGCGACATTGTGAAGGTGAAAGTGCTGGAAGTGGATCTTCAGCGCAAACGTATCGCCCTGACCATGCGTCTGGACGAGCAGCCTGGCGAAACCAACGCCCGTCGCGGCGGCGGTAATGAACGCCCGCAAAACAACCGCCCGGCAGCCAAACCGCGTGGGCGTGAAGCGCAGCCTGCCGGTAACAGCGCGATGATGGATGCGCTGGCGGCGGCAATGGGCAAAAAACGTTAAACGCCCTGATAGACAAACGTAAACCTGCCAGATAAAGCGTTCACGCCGCATCTGGCAACGAACGCCTTGCCTGACATAAAAGTGCCGGAGAATATCTCCGGCCTTTTTATTCCACAAGCAAACTCATAATATATCCCGTTAATATTTATCACTTCATTAACAACTGAAACCTTAATTAAACATTAACCAGCCCTAATAATTCGTCATGCGAATTATATTTTCGCTGCGATATAACCTTGAGCCATATCAACATTGAGTCAGATTATTATTCAAACCAACATTCACACACATTTTAAGTATTGCTGATAGAAACCATTCTCATTATCATTGTACTGTTGATTATTTAATCTCTCCTTCGTTGGCAAATCATCTGGTCTCATGTCGCTGTCAAACGCCCCATGAGGTAGTTATCCAGTTAATGAGAAACAAGTAGGCACCTATGCAATACACTCCAGATACTGCGTGGAAAATTACTGGCTTTTCCCGTGAAATCAGCCCGGCATATCGCCAAAAACTGCTTTCTCTTGGCATGTTACCTGGCTCCTCTTTTAATGTGGTGCGCGTCGCTCCACTCGGCGACCCCATTCATATCGAAACCCGTCGTGTGAGCCTGGTATTACGCAAAAAAGATCTGGCCTTATTAGAAGTGGAAGCGGTTTCCTGTTAATACGGTGATAACAACAATGAAAAAATTAACCATTGGCTTAATTGGTAATCCAAATTCTGGCAAGACAACGTTATTTAACCAGCTCACTGGCTCACGTCAGCGTGTAGGTAACTGGGCTGGCGTTACCGTCGAACGTAAAGAAGGGCAATTCTCCACCACCGATCATCAGGTCACGCTGGTGGACCTGCCCGGCACCTATTCTCTGACCACCATCTCATCGCAGACCTCGCTCGATGAGCAAATCGCCTGTCACTACATTTTGAGTGGCGACGCAGACCTGCTGATTAACGTGGTGGATGCGTCTAACCTTGAGCGTAACCTGTACCTGACGCTGCAACTGTTGGAACTCGGCATTCCCTGCATCGTGGCGCTGAACATGCTCGACATTGCCGAGAAGCAAAATATTCGCATTGAAATTGATGCTCTGTCGGCGCGTCTTGGCTGCCCGGTGATCCCGCTGGTTTCAACCCGTGGTCGCGGTATTGAAGCGCTCAAGCTGGCGATTGATCGCTATAAAGCTAACGAAAATGTGGAACTGGTGCATTACGCTCAGCCGCTGCTCAACGAAGCAGATTCACTGGCAAAAGTGATGCCTTCCGACATCCCGCTGAAACAACGTCGCTGGCTGGGCCTGCAAATGCTGGAAGGCGATATCTACAGCCGCGCCTACGCCGGTGAAGCGTCGCAGCATCTGGATGCCGCCCTCGCCCGTCTGCGTAATGAGATGGACGATCCGGCGCTGCACATTGCCGATGCGCGTTACCAGTGCATTGCTGCCATCTGTGATGTGGTAAGCAACACCCTGACGGCAGAACCCAGCCGTTTCACCACTGCGGTAGATAAAATCGTGCTCAACCGTTTCCTCGGTCTGCCGATTTTCCTCTTTGTGATGTACCTGATGTTCTTGCTGGCTATCAACATCGGCGGGGCGTTACAGCCGCTGTTTGACGTCGGCTCCGTAGCACTCTTTGTGCATGGTATTCAGTGGATTGGCTACACGCTCCACTTCCCGGACTGGCTGACTATCTTCCTCGCCCAAGGCCTGGGCGGTGGTATTAACACCGTGCTGCCACTGGTGCCGCAGATCGGCATGATGTACCTGTTCCTCTCCTTCCTTGAGGACTCCGGCTATATGGCGCGTGCGGCGTTTGTGATGGATCGTCTGATGCAGGCGCTGGGCTTGCCGGGGAAATCCTTTGTACCGCTGATCGTTGGTTTCGGTTGTAACGTACCGTCGGTAATGGGCGCACGTACGCTTGATGCACCGCGTGAACGTCTGATGACCATCATGATGGCGCCGTTTATGTCCTGCGGCGCACGTCTGGCGATTTTCGCCGTCTTTGCCGCGGCGTTCTTTGGTCAGAACGGCGCACGGGCGGTCTTCTCGCTGTACGTACTGGGTATCGTGATGGCTGTGTTGACGGGCCTGATGCTCAAACACACCATCATGCGTGGTGAAGCAACGCCGTTCGTGATGGAGCTGCCGGTATACCACGTGCCGCACATCAAGAGTCTGATTATTCAGACCTGGCAACGCCTGAAAGGCTTCGTTCTGCGTGCAGGTAAAGTCATCATCATCGTCAGCATTTTCCTCAGCGCGTTTAACAGTTTCTCGCTGAGCGGGAAAATCGTCGATAACATCAACGACTCTGCTCTGGCCTCCGTTAGCCGTGTTATTACTCCTGTGTTTAAACCGATTGGCGTTCACGAAGATAACTGGCAGGCAACCGTAGGTTTGTTCACCGGCGCGATGGCGAAAGAAGTGGTGGTGGGTACGTTGAACACGCTCTATACCGCAGAAAACATTCAGGAAGAAGAGTTCAATCCGGCAGATTTCCACCTTGGCGACGAGCTGCTCGGTGCGGTGGATGAAACCTGGCAAAGCCTGAAAGACACCTTCAGCCTGAGCGTACTGGCTAACCCTATCGAAGCCAGCAAGGGCGACGGCGAAATGGCGACGGGCGCAATGGGCGTGATGGGCGAGAAATTTGGCAGCGCCGCCGCCGCGTACAGCTACCTAATCTTTGTTCTGCTGTATGTGCCGTGCATTTCAGTGATGGGCGCTATCGCACGTGAATCCAGCCGTGGCTGGATGAGTTTCTCGATTCTGTGGGGCCTGAATATCGCCTACTCTCTGTCGACGCTGTTTTATCAGACGGTCAGCTACAAAGAGCACCCAACCTACAGCCTGGTGTGCATTTTAGCGGTCATCCTGTTTAACATCGTGTTGCTGGGCCTGCTGCGTCGAGCTCGCAGCCGCGTGGATCTCGCACTGCTGGCAACCAACAAAACGGCGAGTTCCTGCTGTTCCAGCACGACTGGCGATTGCCACTAAGGTTATCGACAATGGCATCACTTATTCAGGTTCGTGATTTATTGGCTTTGCGGGGGCGTATGGAGGCAACACAAATTAGCCACACGCTGCATACCCCGCAGCCCATGATTGACGCCATGCTGAATCAGTTAGAAAAGATGGGCAAAGCGGTGCGGATTCAGGAAGATGCCGACGGGTGTCTTTCCGGAAGCTGCAAAAGTTGCCCGGAAGGTAAAGCCTGCCTGCGCGAATGGTGGGCTTTACGCTAATC
>OJKJ01001082.1_pt1 | contig 11133 bp, 11 predicted proteins | sample 1596491 | NCBI WGS metagenome assembly OJKJ01 (sample SAMEA4350160, study PRJEB24818) | metagenome | biome: human; feature: gut; material: faeces | place: Denmark | collected 2013-09 | reverse complement strand
ACTTTTATCTCTAATAGATAAATGAATTATATGGGAAAGTAACTAGAACAAACTTTGATTAGTCCGTTATAAATAATGAAGAAGAGAATTGAGTGTTCTCAGTTTCATCCATGAAACTTAAAAACATATGATTTATTTTGTTTTTTTAGCTAGTAAAACAAATAACATCGAGAGCGCCACGCAAGCAACCATAGAGCCGACCATTGGCCATGCGCTCTGAGCAGGTATTAGTGATAACAAAGTTCCAACGAGTGCGCCAATTGAAAACCTTATTGTTCCTGCCAATGAAGAAACAGTTCCTGCAATATGTGGATAATTATCCAAGATCACTGCCATTGCGTTAGAAGTGATCATCGCTATTCCACTAACATAGACTGCAACACCGATAACCAATGTCCAAAAATCTAATGCAAATGCCGTTGTAACAAGCAACCACACGCCCATCACAAATTGGATAATAATACCAAAGTAAAGCATTTTCTCCGCGCCGAAATGCCTTACATAACGGCTATTAATGGTCGTCATAATAAACAGGAAGATGATATTGATACCAAAATAGTAGCCGAAATTCTGTGGAGATACCCCATTTAAATCGATATACACAAAAGCGCCTGCATTTAAGAACGAAAACATCCCTGCAAAGGAAAATGAGCTCGCTAATATATAGAACAATACTTGTTTTGCTCTAAATAAAGTCGCAAATTGCCTTAATGTTGTTCCAACATGAAATTTTTGCCTTTTGGCAACGGGGAGTGTTTCCCGCACAAAACAGCTCACTAAAATAACGGCGATAACCGCAGCAATAGCGATGCTCCAAAAAATTGCATGCCATGAGAACCAGCGCATTAGCTCTCCCCCTAAAATAGGGGCTAATAACGGTGCGATTGTCATCACTAAGACAACAAAAGACATACTTCTTGAGAATTCATCACGGGTAAACATATCCCGCATAAGTGCATTAATCACAACACTTGCAGCTGCCGCGGCAAAACCATGTAAAAAACGCAACCAAATCAGTGAGTCAATCGATTCAGTGATAGCACAAGCCGCTGAAGCAATTGCAAAAACAACGACTCCACCCAAGATAACAGGTTTACGACCAATGCTATCTGCCATCGGCCCATAAAATAATTGCCCTATAGCAAAACCAAAAATGTAGCTATTGAGCGTCATTTGAATGCGCCCTTCATCTACATTAAAATAATGCATCATCGTCGGAAAGCTTGGCAGGTACATGTCGATGGCCAACGGCATTAACATCGATAATAAACCTAGAATTAGTATCAGCCCCAAATAGGATGAACGCTGCTGTTGCACTCTTTAAACTCCTGCTATTTATTTACGTGGTACGTTAATACTGTTGATCTCTTCTTCCGTCAGTGGACGGTATTCTCCGGGCTCAAGAGTCTCATCGAGCCAAATTTCACCAACGCGTTCACGGTGTAACCCACAAACATGGTTCCCCACCGCAGCAAACATGCGTTTCACTTGATGATAACGCCCTTCACTAATCGTCAACCTGACATCTCTAGGACTGATAATTTCCAGTTTTGCTGGTTTAGTTAGGTGTTTTTCCCCGTTAAGCATAACGCCCTGAGCAAACTGCTCGGCAACATCATTGGCGATATCGTCACTCAATTGAACTCGGTATGTTTTTTCACAATGATGCTTCGGTGAAGTAATGCGATGTGACCACTGACCATCATCAGTTAATAAGACAAGACCCGTTGTGTCGATATCTAAACGCCCTGCTGAATGCAGTTTTTGTGCGAGAGGCTCATCAATAAAAAAAAGAATTGTTGGATGTGTTGGGTCATCTGTTGAGCAAATATAGCCTTGTGGCTTATGTAACATAAAATAACGCGGCCCAGTAACTTGCACGAGGACATTACCATCATAAGCGACTTCATGATCAATCGTAACTTGAAAGGCCCCTGACTTAACGATTTCATCATCAACCGTTACGAGCCCTGCGCGCAATTCTCGCGCTACCAAACTTCGGCTTATCCCTAATTGCTGGGACAAAAATTTATCCAGTCGCATAGATTCTCTTAACTTGATGGAATGCCAGCGAAGCGTACAATAACGCTCAACTGTCAGAATATAGAGTGAAAGGTTGTTGTGATTGCTATCACATAATTCATTATAACAATAACCCCTGTGAAGTGATAGTTTCACCGCAGCAACTTACATCTTTAGACAGAGTCATCGTTTTAAATTAAATTTAACGTCATTCACCTGATTTAATTACATAATACTGAATAATATGCCTTTTGTATTACGCCCTTACCAACAAGAAGCTGTCAATGCGACGGTTGATTATTTCCGCAAGCAGACTGCCCCTGCCGTGATTGTCTTACCAACAGGAGCAGGTAAAAGCTTAGTGATTGCCGAATTGGCTCGGCTTGCTCGCGGGCGAGTGTTGGTATTAGCCCATGTGAAAGAATTAGTTGAGCAGAACCATGCTAAGTACCTCGCATATGGCCTACAAGCCGATATATTTGCCGCTGGCCTGAACCGCAAAGAATCTCAAAGCAAAGTGGTTTTCGGTAGTGTGCAATCTGTTGCTCGCAATCTTAAGGCATTTGACGCACATTTTTCCCTAGTAATTATTGATGAGTGTCACCGTATAAGTTTGAATGATAAGAGCCAATACCAACAAATTATTCAAGTTTTACAAGCTAATAACCCTTCATTACGTATTTTAGGATTAACAGCCACCCCTTACCGCCTCAACAGTGGCTGGATTTACCAATACCATTACCATGGCATGGTACGTGGTGATGAAAATTGTTTTTTCCGAGAGTGTATTTATGAACTCCCCCTACACTATATGATTAAAAACAAATTCTTAGTTCCACCTGAACGCTTAGACATGCCTGTTTTACAATATGATTTTAGCCAAGTTTCACTAACATCATCGGGTATTTTTAACGAACAAGAACTTAATTTGTCATTAAAAAAACAACAACGCATTACGCCTAAAATTATTGAGCAAGTTATTGAATATGCAACACCGTTACAAGGCTGCATGATCTTTGCTGCGACGGTCGAGCATGCCAAAGAAATTCTGAGTTATCTACCGAAGAATAGTGCGGCATTAGTGACGGCTGAAACCCCAGCAATTGATAGGCAAGCAATTATTAAGCAATTTAAAAATAAAGAATTACATTATCTCGTTAACGTTTCAGTATTAACAACAGGGTTTGATGCACCTCATGTCGACGTGATTGCTATTTTGCGGCCAACAGAGTCAGTCAGCTTATACCAACAAATTGTTGGCAGAGGATTACGCCTTTATGAGGGAAAAACACGCTGTTTAATCTTAGATTACGCAGGTAATCCACACGATTTATTTCGGCCTGAAGTGGGTTCAAGTCAACCAAATTCAACCAGTGTGCCTGTGCAAGTTTTTTGCCCATTATGCCAATTTGCGAATATTTTTTGGGGAAAATGTACCTCTGATGGGCAAATTATTGAACATTACGGCCGGCGCTGCCAAGGCTGGGAAGAAGATGAAAATAAGCAGAAAAAACAATGTGAATTTCGTTTTCGGTTTAAACAATGTCCACACTGTGGTACAGAAAATGATATAGCGGCTCGTCGCTGTCAAAAATGCCAAGAAGTGCTTACCGACCCTGACGATATGCTAAAAGCCGCCTTAAAACTCAAAGATGCGTTAATTATTCGTTGTGGTGGTATGCAATTCATTACAGGGAGTGATAACAAAGGTGAATGGATTAAAATCAATTATTATGATGAAGACGGAACTTCTGTTTCAGAACGTTTTCGCCTAGCCACACCCGCACAAAAACGCGTGTTCGAATATCGTTTTTTACGTGAGCATCAGCGTGCCCCAGGTGTTCCGTTTAAGTGGAATAATGCAAATGATATATTAGTGCAACAATCTTTATTACGATATCCTCAATTTATTGTCGCGCGCAAAAAAGAACGCTTTTGGGAAATTCGAGAGAAAATCTTCGATTATCAAGGGCGTTTTCGCGTTGCCGCTCCCCTGTCATAACGCGAAAATGATCATAATGATTGCTGGATGGCCGATTTTTCGTTAAAATGCCGCCCGCCTTCCGATATCTTGTTCTATGAATAGATTATCCTAGGCCAAATCTCGAACCTGCTGCTGGGTCGCCTGTAGCAGGAATTTATATTTTCTTTTTATAGAGAAATAGTAATGTTAACTATCAATGCAATTGAACGTAAAGAGCAGGGTAAGGGTGCGAGCCGCCGCCTGCGCAGAGATAACCAGCTTCCAGCTATCGTTTACGGTGGCAACCAAGAAGCTATCTCTGTAACTCTTAACCACGATGAAATCATCAACCAAGAAAGCAAAGCAGAATTTTACGAAGTTCTGAATCTGGTTATCGATGGTAAAGAAACAAAAGTAAAAGTTCAGGCTGTTCAACGTCACCCATTTAAGCCAAAAGTGACGCACATTGACTTCCTGCGCGCTTAATTAAAGCCCACAGCCGAGCTTTAGAAATTTTCGGGACGCCGAGTAAATAACGCCGCAATTGCGGCGTTATTTATTTCTACCTCTTCAACACCACAACCTATTTAGTACCACGGCGTTGTAATTGATCACGCAAATTAGGTGGTGTGCCACGAATGGTTAACGTATCAGTGACAGGGTCCCAAAAGATACGCTCCCCCATGAGCATCGCATCAAAGCTAATCGTGATCCCGCCACCACTCCCCGAAAACTTCGTTAATTGCTTTAACGTTCCTCTATCGGCAGGGAAACTTTCTTCGAGTTGATAATCATTTTGGCGAGCGAAATCGTCAAAGCTTTGTTCTTCAACCATTGGCAGCTCTTTTGCCAACGCCTGTAGCTCTATTTCCTCTCCAGACTGTAATTGTTCTGTGCAATAACTATGTACTTGCTGGCGATAAGCTTGGCGCGTATTTTTGTCCATTTGTGCATTGTCACAAAAATCATCAAGTGCCTGAACCAAGCCTTTATTCTGAACTTTTGCGTTTAACCCTTCAGATGCAGCCAGAAAATCCATAAAAAAATCAGAAACTTTCCGCCCTACTCTGCCTTTTAAGAAAGTTAAATAGCGTTTTGACTCAGGATTGGTTTCCCATTCGGTTAAATCAATACGTGCGACAATATCTGCATGAGGAATATCTAAATAATGTGTCGTGCCTAAATCCAATGATTCTGTGACAAACATGCTGTCACAACTATTGAGCACCGCAATTAATAAGTATTCGACCGCGAGGTAACGGTATTGACAAAAGAGAACCACGCCCCCTTCCGCAAAAGGATATTTGGCTAATTCATCTTTCAAGCGAACCGTCATCGCACGGCTGAAACCTAAAAATTCTTCTTCGCCCTTACGCAATAACTTTAACGCTTCAGCAAGTTCACTTTCTTCGTTAAATTCACCAAATGCTTTACTTTTAGCACTATAGACGCGGTGTAATTCTGCCATCATGTCTTGTACGACACCATCTGCTGTCAATAAAGAATCCCGCAACATCACCTCTAGGGTCTGCTCATCTCTTTTAATTAGCTGGTGTAAAGCTATCTGGTTAATTTCCAGACTCATTGTTGGCTCCTTCGTTATAGCGAAAATAATGTTGCGCGTATTCAAACATTGATATTATTCATCTGCAACAGAAACCATCATTTGTTCTATTTTTAGCCTGATTACGCTGAACTAATACGCACTTTATGAATCTGAATTAACATTATTCCCATTTAAACAAAAATTTGTTGCGAAGAAAGAAGAAAAACCAACTGTGATACGCTATGATATGTAGCTTTCATTAATTTAGGATGTCTCAATTTATGCCACAATCATCTCGCTATAGTGATGAAAAAGTTGAAGGTTTACTTTCTGACCTCGTGAGTGTGTTAGAAAAAAATCACACCCCTGTTGACCTTTCCCTCATGGTGTTAGGCAATATGGTAACGAATCTGCTGAATACGTCGGTTGCGCCTGCGCAACGTAAAATGATTGCAGAATCATTCGCAAATGCATTACTTTCTTCTGTTAAAGAAGATCAATCACACTAATTGATTAATGAAATAAACAGTATGGTCACCCACCTGCGCTACCGTGACAAAGTCTCTAACATGATTGGTTGGGGGCACTGGTTTGCACTATTCAATATACTGCTTAGCCTTGTGTTAAGTAGCAGCTATCTGTTTATTTTTGATTGGCCAGATACCTTAACTGGCCGAATTTATGCTTTCGTCAGTTGGTTAGGTCACTTTAGTTTTGTGGTCTTTGCGACTTACTTGCTAATTATTTTTCCACTGACCTTTATTGTTATGTCTCAGCGGTTGCTGAGGCTACTTTGTGTTGCCCTTGCAACGGCAGGAATAACACTATTAATCTTTGATATCCGTGTTTTTAGTCAATTCGGTTTGCATTTAACACCGCAAGTTTGGGACTTGGTCATCAACCCAACTAAGGGGGAAATGGCTCGTGAGTGGCAACTGATGTTTATCAGTATTCCCATTATCTTTCTTGTTGAAATGTTATTTGCGACTTGGAGTTGGCAAAAACTACGTAGTTTAAACCGCCAAACATTCGGCAAACCTCTGGCGGCTATTTTTATTGTGACTTTTATTATGTCACACCTGATGTATGCATGGGCGGACGCTAATTTTTATCGCCCTATCACCATGCAACGCTACAATTATCCATTGTCGCAACCCATGACAGCTCGCAAGCTCCTTGATAGGTATGGCCTATTAGACTTAACCGAACATCAAAATCGTGTATTCCAACAAGGTAGCCCAACGGCACTTAAATTAAACTACCCATTGAAACCTTTAAGTTATTATGACCAAGGCGCTGATTACAACTTATTATTGTTGGTCATTGATGATCTAGGGGATAAATCTCAACAAGATTCTATGCGGGCGTTAAACGAATTTAAAGAAATCAGTACACAGTTTACGAATCACTACACGGCTGGGCTACGTAACGATACTGCGCTATTTGGCCTATTCTATGGTATTTCATCGACTTATTTCGATAATATTCTCAATGGCCGCCATCCATCAGCGCTAATTGAAGCCTTACAACATCAAGGGTATCAGTTTGGTTTATTCTCAACAGATGGCTTTAATTCTCCATTATTCAGACAAGCCATTTTAGCTGATTACTCATTACCTGCAAAAACTGCAGATAATGACAACTTAACCGTTACACAGTGGAATAACTGGCTAGATAACCTTAAGAACGGCTCGCCTTGGTTCTCTTTCCTGAATATTAAAGGGACACCAGGAAGTGCAAAAACGAATGAACAAATCAATCGCGTAATGGCTGCATTACAGCGTGATAATCGCTTGCAAAATACCATTGTTATTGTGACGGCAAATTACAATAACCAAGGAAAAGCAGAAAACGAATGGTTAGATGGTAAACGCTTCAACCGTGATAATATGCAGGTACCTCTGTTTATTTATTGGCCAAACACACCTGCACAGCAAATAAATAAGCTAACAAGCCATCAAGATGTGATGACAACACTGATGCAGCGTTTATTACATGTCAGTAATCCTCCTGATGATTACAGCCAAGGTGAAGATTTATTTAGTGTTAAACGTACTTACCCATGGGTGATCACGGGTGACAACGACGATGTTGTCATTACCACTGATAATGCCACCCTCTACATGGATCAAAATGGCCAGTTTAATATCTACGATAAACAAGGTGCCATAGAACGAAATGAAAAACCTGATTTGGCTGAGTTGTTGAAAATCTTTACTGAATTAAAGCGTTTTAATGAAAATTAGTGCTTAAATATCAACCAGTCGCATCATAAGTCTATTGCTTTTAGAAGCAAATTGAGTAGTATTAATCAAAGTTCGGCATGTAGCGCAGCTTGGTAGCGCACCGTCATGGGGTGTCGGGGGTCGTAGGTTCAAATCCTATCATGCCGACCAACTTTTTATAGAAAAACCAATCTGTTACGGTTGGTTTTTTTGTGCCTAAATTTTGAGCGGGCAAAAGTCGGGGAAAAATCCAACTTATTTTCTAACTTTAACCACTGCTAATTCATCAAAATTTGTCGTGTAGGCAGGTGACAACATTTCTCTTTTCATTTTATATCCGCTATTACTACTCTTACTAACAAACAATCATTACACATACCTGTCAATTACTACCCATGACTATATTTCTCATAGTAACTAGTCATAAGCCGTTGCGTGCATTATACCAACAACAGTCTTTAACGATTCATTGAACCATAATAAATCGCCTTGTGATGTGTATTAAACTTTACCAAAACATAAGGTTTTAATTATGGCTTTTGAGCACTAATAATAAATATCATTGGTCTCTCTTTTTCCTCATCTAATGTTGGATTTTTTATAATTTGCTCGCACGATGGCCCCCACTCATCCAGTTCAATTATTTCAAACCCAGCAGAAATTAATAAGTTAATCCAAGTGGATAATTTTCTGTGTTGCTTTACGACACCATCAGCAAACCAATGGCTAATTCTATTGCCTTCTTGCTGGTACTGATTAACCGGCCAGGCTTTATTACCATACTTATCTATACACCATTCTTGAATAAGTGGTGCGGTGTATATTGGATGTTCTGCAGAAAAAATCACCCTCCCACCTTGATTTAGAGCTTGATATAACTTAGTTAATAGAGAATAAATATCGACCACATAATGTAGAGCCAGCGAGCTATAGATTAAATCATACTGTTCAGTAGGTAAGCTCAACTTTTCCAAATCAGCACGTAAGTATGTTATAGCGGAATCATCTGTCATTGAAATCGCCTTTGTTAACATTTTTTCTGAGAGGTCAACGCCTGTTACCTGTGTTGCCCCTTGAGCACTTGCCCACCGACAAAACCAGCCATAACCACAACCTAAATCTATAATAGATTTCCCATTTAAATCTGGTAATAACCGTTGTATTGCATCCCACTCTGGTGCACCACTTAGCCCTTCAACTGAGCGAGGCAATGTTGCATAGCCTGCAAAAAAATCAGGGTCATCATAAATATTTTGAGACATGGTTTATTCCCCAATAATAAGAAAATTAGGCTAATCATATTCTATATTTCTTAAATTTGATAAGAATTACCACTGTATAGATTAACAACGACTCAATGATAGCAAAGAGCGAGCTTTATGGTAGATTTTTAGTTAACCACCCATAATATTAAAATTGTTTTAATTCAATAGGTTAAAAACCAATAATTGTAATGAGCTTACTTTAAGTTTTCATATTAACCTTTTATTTAAACCATCCTATACTATAATATTTTTGAATTAATACATTTAGCATTGACAACTAACTGATTAATAATGAAAACTAACTTTAGAGTAGCAACACCAATTGATATAAATGCTATATTTTCCATAGATACCATTGCGACCGCAGAACGCTATAAAGACATTACCCAATGGAGCGAGCAAGGAATATGTTATGTACTGGAATCCAACAACGAAATATTGGCTTATGGCGTTCTACATTATCATTTCTATTCCCATGCCTTTATAGAGCTATTAATGGTAAATAAAAACCATCGTCGACAAGGCCTTGGCCTCATTTTAATTAATAAACTAAAAATGAAGAGTAAACCCCAAAAGATTTTTACTTCTACAAATCAATCAAATACAGCCACTCAACAGCTTTTAATAAAAGCTGGCTTTGTTCCTAGTGGCTACATTGAAAATTTAGATGATAATGATCCCGAACTTATCTATTGCTATATACCTGATTAACACCATCGATATGAAGAACTATAATATCGTTTTATCCATCACAACCGTTTGTAAGATGTGATTAAATTGCTGATACGTTTCTTGAGCAATCTCTTCTGGATAACTTAGCACCCTAAGCTCATGCGGCTTATTTTCTGGGTAATAACTTGGATGAGCATGGACGTATTCATTTTGTTGAAAACCACAATGCTGATAAAAAGACCAACGTTTTTGGCTGATTTCATCAATAATAGGGTCTATTTCTAGAATCACTTTACCTACATCATGACAAAACTGTTTTAGTACCTTTTGCCCATAACCTTGCCCTCTTAATACGGGGGAAATAGCAAAATGTTCAATATAATAATAACCTTCGATTTTCCAACAACCAATAAAGCCAATGAAAATGTCATTTTCTTTGAAATTGAGCAAATAATAATCGCTATGATTCAATATTGCCTTTCTTCCCTGATAGCTTCTTTGTTCATATAACGGAAAAGCGGTGTCATATAACTGGTTAATCATTGCTATCGCTTGGCTATCTTCACTTTTAATTCTTAAAGCATGTAACATTTAATCGAAACTCACCTTCATAAAATATATTTTATAGAATACCTATTTTTAATTTTCTGACAATTATTTTATCAAACGCTCATAAGATTAACTTTTTGTTTTATATTGATATTATTTTTTCACTCAATTTACTGATAAAAATATTTGCAGCTCTATATTGACTTTTTTGCCTAATAGTTCTAAAAATACTGTATATTAATACAGTCTTTACTAGAGGCTATCATGTTACGTATCGAAGTATTATTTGATAAAAACGCTCCGCAAAAACCCAGTTCAGTGGTTTTACAAGCTCTTGAAACTGAGATTTTACGCAAACTTCAGAACCAATATCCTGATATGGTAACTCGGGTTGGGTTTAGCTCACAACAACGCGTTAATATTTCAGGAACAAAAATAGCGGAGGATAAAACTCGTATTGAAGAAATACTGGAAGAAATATGGATGGATGATGGTTGGGTCCCAGAAGAAACAACAGAGGATTAACCAAATACTTAAAAGGAATGTTTTACCCTATGACATTCCTTTTTTACTAATACGTGAGGCTTTTTACACCTTCATAAACTGGCGCAATATTGACTCCCCCCTCCAACAACAAAAGTACTTTCATCAGCCAGAGAACAACTGCAAGGTAACACACTGATTATTAAAGCAGCTAGTTGTTTTAAATTTCTTATATCTAAATTTTACTCATTTTTAATTAATAGATTTTATGCCTAAGAAAGGTTTTAATTTGTTTCACTGGATTCAACTTTTCATTCTCTTCATTAGTTGTTCTAACCTGCGAAATACAGTTAGTAATATTTGCACAAGTAGAAATTTCATTTAGTTTTAGGGGTGATAAACTAACTG
>OJKJ01001079.1_pt1 | contig 11168 bp, 24 predicted proteins | sample 1596491 | NCBI WGS metagenome assembly OJKJ01 (sample SAMEA4350160, study PRJEB24818) | metagenome | biome: human; feature: gut; material: faeces | place: Denmark | collected 2013-09 | reverse complement strand
AATATGTTAAAATATAAGTATATAATACTTGACAAGTGAAAATGTCTATGTTATTATTATCTAAGTTAATTAAATAGTTAGTTGCTGAATGACTTGTAACTAATGTAAATAGAGAATTCAACATTGAATAAAGTTGAAAATATCGAAAGTCATTTATAATCTTACGCTTGAGGGTCAGGATAGTTGCTTAAAACCTAGACTCAATTGAAAATGTGATTACTTTACAAATAGCCTAGAGCGTAGCATGAAATAAAAGATTATGAGTTCCATGAGTGTCGTGAACAGAAACACTCCGTGACGCGTAGAAGTCTGACAGAGTTATTTATAGAAAAGTTTTGAAATTAAGTAGTCTTTTCTTTTAACTTGCTGGGATTATACGACACGATAAGGGCTAAGGGCTATCTAAAAAAGTAGCACGGAATAGCATTTTTAAATGTAAACATTGCATTAAATAGCACTTAAGGCTTGACTTTTCAAGTCTTTTTTGTTATTATATACTAAAGGAGAAATAAAATGAATATTATTTTAAAAAGTTTTTTGATAACTTTAGTAGTTATGCTAGTTATCTTTCTTACAAGTTTAATTGGACTACTGCCAGAGCTTTACAGTTTTATTATTGTTGGAGTTACAGCTTTTACTTTGACATGGGTATTTGTCTATGCTTTGCTTAAATAAGGAGAAATAATTGACTAAATTTAGAAAATTTATAAAGTATAAAGAGAAATATATAGTTAGTGATGACGGGGAAGTTTGGGAAATACAGAAAAACAATTTAAAAAAGAAACCACTATCAAAAAACAATAGCGGTTATCTTTACACTTCTATAAACGGAAAACCTTTAGGGGTACATAGGATTGTTTTAGAAGCATTTACTGGTTATTCTAGTGAAGAAGTAGACCATAAAGATAGAAATAAAGCTAATAACTGTTTGTCTAATCTTGAATATGTTTCTCATAAAGAAAATGTACGTAGATACAATTCAAAAAAAGTAAAATGGGGAGATAAAGAATACAATAGTCTAACAGAAGTGGCGCTAATAGTTGGAGAAAAAACAACAGGTGGCATTAGTCGTAGGATTAAAAAAGGTTATAAATTGAGAGGCATGAAAATTGAATTTATTTGATAAAGTAAGCACAGCTAAAGAACTTAAAGAATCAGAAGACTTTTCAGGCGGTTTGCTTTGGAATGTACAAGATATTTTGCCTAAAGGTTCACTCGGTCTTATAACAGGTAGTGAAAAGAGTATGAAGTCATCACTAGCGCAAGATTTAGCTCAGGCAATGGCATTAGGAGAGCCGTTTGCTGGGCGAGAAACAACTAAAACTAACGTGTTATTTATTCAGAACGAGAATAGCAGACTGACAGAACATCAACGCTTGAAAGGTTCAAGAAGAGATAGTCCTGATAACTTATATTTCTTACACGGTGGAGCTTTTAAACTTGATACGTGGAAATATGATAGCCAAGGGAAAAAGCACAATGTAGGGCTTAGAGAGCTATATAACTTCATACTAGAAAAAGACATTGGACTTGTTATCTTAGACCCTCTAAAAGACTTGTTAGAAGATAATGAGACAATCAATGCAAACCAACCAATGGCAGAAGTCCTAAGAGGAATCACTAGCCTTAGAAATACTTTAGATATGAAGCACGACAAGTATGTGACGTTTATGATTGTGGCACATGCTAGAAAACAAGCTGGGGAGCAATCTTTAACAGAACGTGACTTCCGTATCATTCCAAGCCATATATTAGGAGCTACAACTATTCCAGCATGGTATGAGATTGCCTTTACTATGTCGCCTAAAATTAATAGTAAGACTAAAAACAGATATTCTATCATGAAAGTATTTGCTCGAAACTTTGCTTTCAATAATGAAATTCTTTGGGGATATGTTGGTTCGGCTTTTACATCGATTGAACAAGATAAAAAAGAACCAGATAGCGAACTAGTTGAAAAAGTAAAGGCTGAAACTCCAATCGAGACGACTAAGGAATCGGCACAGGCTTTTTTAGACTTAGCTAAAGAGCAAGGAAGGGTAATAGAAAATGAGTGATAAAAAATACGTTGTTTATTACCATGAAAAAGTAAATGAATACTTCTATGACTATTGTTCAAGGTTTAACATGAATGAACAATATTCAAAACCTGTTTTATACAGTGATGACTTTGAATTAATAGAGAGAGCAAAAAATGAACTCAATGAACGACTACAAGAACAAAGCTATTAATTTACACGCTGAAGTGTATGGCTGGCTATATCGTGCATTAGATGAAATGATAAAAGCTGAATGGCATAATGACGAGCTTTTCAAAGTATGGCTTGGACGTTCTGAATTTCTAGTCAGACAGTCTAAAAAATTGCATACAGCTTGCGAAAATGATTATTCTAAGCGTGCATTGATTAAAGCATTACAATTAAAAGTAGAAATAAATGAAAAAATATCATCTAATGCTTTACAATAATAAATAATTTTGGTATAATAGTATATATAGAAACAAAGGAGAACTAACAAATGGTTAAATTAACGAAAGAACAAGACATATTTATTAAAACTTTTAATGATAAAAGCCGAGCGTTTTATTATATTTCTAGTTGGGGTTGGGGAAGTTTTCTTAAAAATGGACTAGGAGAAGTTTACGAACGTGGAGTTAAGACACCTTTTACTCTTGATGAAAAAGAAAAAATGTTAAATGCCCTTATCAATGGGTATGAAGTTATTTTTGAACCTAAATTTAAGTTTTATAACTTTTCTGATAGAAGCGAAAGCACTCCATTATATTATGCAGGTAAAGCAAATGAATTAAATGGAAATAAAAAATTTGCACTTGAAGTCAAAAAAGATAGTGAAGAATATAAAGCCTTGCTAACTTTAGGTTTCATTAGAGAGTAGTATGATAACATCTTTTGAATCACTAGCTGAAAGGCGATTGATAACTCTTGATTATTACAAAAAGGGTAGTCAGCAGTATATCAACAGCTTAAATTATTTTGAATATGCTAGAATGTACTTCGAGAAAAATGGCTTTCCTGATGATAACAGACGAGTTTATCAAAGTGGCAAGCGAAAAGGTCAAAAGGTTGGCTGGTCTGATGAAGAGGAAAAACAGCAGAAAGATGATATTAGAGAGTTCATATATGAAAAGCAACTACAAAAGTTTAAGAGCAGAAGAAAAAGCTAGTAAACATTATGCTAGAGGTGTCAGGAAGCTATCTAAAGAGCTTGAAGAGATGAACGAAACAAAGTATAGAGTAGAGCCTAACGAGTGCCTGTATGGCTTAATAAGTGAATTATGGAGCTATTGGGGCGAAGGTTATATCCTACAAATGCTCAAGTATAATATTGAAATTACAAGACAAGGGGACGTATTCATCATAGAAAGAGGAGTAAATGGAAACAATTAATATTAAATTTGATGAAGAACAGCTAGAAGATATCGTTAAAAAAGTTACTGAAAAACTTAAAGAAGAGAAAACCAACTTTTATGAGCTTTCAGATACAAAGCATGAAGAACTAAAAAAATGGTCATTAATGTATTTAGAATTTAATGAAGTAGATGATACAAGTAAGAAAGGTAAACTTTACTTCGGACATTTGTTTAATACTTTATCAAAAGAATGTGCATCAGATTTTGACTTCTCTGAATATGGTCGTGAGCAAGTAGAAAAACTTAAAAGCCAAGGTTGGAAAGAAGAGGTTATCGAATGAGTGTATTTGAAGCACTAAGTGTTATCAATGTAAATGATAAGAAAAGCAAAAAGAATAATTTAGATTATCTTAGTTGGGCATTTGCATGGTCTGAGGTAAAAAAAGTATATCCTGAAGCCAATAGTAAAGTTTATGAAAATGAGCAAGGGTTAAATTATCACACAGACGGCAGGACAGCTTGGGTTAAAGTTGGTATGACTATTGAGGGCTTAGAGCACATTGAATACTTGCCTGTAATGGACTATCGTAACCAATCTATCTCACTTGAGAAACTGACTTCTATGGACGTAAATAAAGCCATTCAGCGTGGACTAGTTAAGGCAATCGCTCGTCATGGTTTAGGGCTATACATTTACGCAAATGAAGATTTGCCTGACTTGACAGAAGAACAGAAAGAACTTGAAGCAGAAAAGCAACGACTTAGAGAGATCCAGCCACTTATCAAACGAGCTGAACAGCTAGGATATGAAAACATTGAGAACTTGAAAGCTAAGACTAAAAAAGAAATTACCGACATCATGACGATTTGGTTAGCACAGCAAGAAGCAGAAAAAGGGGAATAATTAAATGGCAATCATCACAGTAACAGCACAAGCGAATGAAAAAAATACACGCACAGTAAGTACAGCAAAAGGCGATAAGAAAATTATTTCAGTCCCATTGTTTGAAAAAGAAAAGGGATCTAGCGTAAAAGTTGCGTACGGTTCGGCTTTCTTGCCTGATTTCATTGAATTAGGCGACACAGTAACGGTCAGCGGTCGTGTACAAGCTAAAGAGTCTGGCGAATACGTAAACTATAACTTTGTTTTCCCTACGGTTGAAAAAGTATTTATCTCTAATGACGATGGAAAGCAAGCACAAGCTAAACAGAACTTATTTGGAGGAGCTGAACCGATTGAAGTTAACACGGAAGATTTACCTTTCTAACGGGGAGTTGGTTAAATGTACACAGCAGAAGAGAGAGAGCAAATCATCGACATCGTGGATAAGATGAGCTTACTAAGACAAGACTTTGACGGAGCTTTCACTTGGATCAAGGAAAACGTATCAATGCCATTTGACTTCGACGGAGAACAGCAATTTATATCAGACTTGAAACAGCTAGTTAAAATTAACGCTTTGAAGCTTGGTAAAATATATGAGGGAGTATTAAATTGACAACATTAAGAGAACTACACAAAAAACTTAAAATCAAACAAACGCTTGACAACTACGTACGAAACACAAATAAGAAATACAAATATAATCTTGTCCCTGATGAAATTCTTGGCGACGGACTGGCTAAACTAATCGAGCTTAATACGCAAGGCAAACTTGGACGACATGCACAGCAAATTGCTTACATTAACCATAATTTGAGCTTACAGCGACAAAAGGAACAACTGGAACAAGCTAACGTTCGACTTGCTAAACGTGCTGAAAAAGCCCAAAAATTGCTTGACACGGAACTTCTGAAAGATAGCTACATCGAAACACTGGAAATGTTTAGTAAATTCAATGCTGTTAAACCTAGCTTGTTTAGCGAACTTGAAACACCTGATAAAGTGATTGAGTTCATGGAAAAAAACGGAGTAAAACAAGGTAAATGGCTACGTCCTCAAGGAGTCGACGCTTGGTTCAAAGAACGAATCATTTGGTTCAAAAATAAATTGAAAGAAAAATAATTATAAGAATGAAAGTTTATGCTTGACAGTATGAACTTTTTTTGGTATACTTAGTACATCGAGTTAAGGAAAGAGGAAAAATGATGAAATTTTATAATAAATGTGTATGTTGCGGAAAACAAATAGAAGTATTTCCAGAAGAATACGACTGCTTGGAAGACTTAGACGAGCCTATGGTTTGTTCAGAAGAATGTAATGAAGAGATGGAAGCTAAACAATGGAACTGATTATTTGGTTCAAGAATAAATTGAAAGAAAAATAATATCATATAAGACTTTAGGCTTTACAGCTTAGAGTTTTTTTATTATACTTAATACATCGAGTTAATAAAAGGAGTTACAACAATGGAATTAAAAGAATGTATCACTTGCGGAAGTCACAGCATTACTAATGGAAAATGTGATTATTGTAGAAACCAATACGAAGTAAATGAAGACAAATTATTTTACGGTAATCCAAAAGAAGATGATTCATCATTAGATGAGGATATAACTTTTCAAGAAACCTCTGCTGGTAAACTAATACTTAAAATCATGATCTACACTTTAGTATCTATTGTTTGGTTTGCGATAACTGTATTCATTCCACCGCTATTTATAATAACAATTATTTTATTAGTAGTTTATGGTACTTATTGCTTGATAATTAAAAGAAAATAACTTATAATAGTATATAGAATAAAGGAGAAATAAATGAGTATTGAATCAGTAGCTGGTAAAATTATTATAATAGCATTAGTTGTAATTGGACTATATGCTTTTTTTATGTTAGTTGACTTGATTAGAACGAAAGGGAGCAAATAGATGAGTAAATACTTTAATGACAAAAGATATTGCTACTGCTTCGATATACCAACGAGTAATGGCTTGGGAGTTTGCAAAGATTGTAGAGGATACGTGAACGTCTGTTATAGTTGCAATCGCTGTTTACATTGCTGGTGTACATCACAGATTGAACTGTTTACCGAATATGATGAACCTAAGTTGCTGGCACTTATAGAAAACTGGAATAAATTATATCAAACTAGAAAGACAAGGGATTTTAATGCTTAATTTAGACGAGAAGAAAATCAGAAAAGGTAAACCAATCGGATTACCATATCAAGGGAGCAAGAAAAAGATAAGCAAGAAGATAATTGAAATTATCAAACAGAACTTTGGCACAGATAAGCCGATATACGACATCTTCGGAGGTGGCGGAGCAATTACAGCAGAGTGTATTTTAAATGGCTTAGAAGTGCATTATAATGACTTAGACAAGGATATAACCAACGCATTTGAACGAGTTATCTCTCAAGACCGTGAATGGATTAAAACGCTAATTATTTCACGTACGGAGTTTACCGAGATTAAGGGGAAAGAAAATAAGACGACAGATGACTTTTTGAAGTTACTAGTCAACTCTTTTGGAAATCAGAAGAAATACTATATGTATCCTAAAGGAATTTCAGATTTGAAATATAATCTAGCTAAAGAAATTATCGAAAAGCATGACGTTTTTGGCGGTTATAAACAGACAGAAACATATAAGAGAGCAATTGTCGAGCTCCTTAGACTCCAACAACTTGAACGACTCCAACAACTTGAACAACTCCAACAACTTGAACGACTTGAACGACTTGAACGAATTGACGAAGTAAAAGCAACAAATAAAAGTTATCATGATTTTGGCGAAGTTTCTGGAGCTGTTCTATATCTTGACCCGCCTTATGAGGGTACGACACAAGAGGGATACGATGGTGTCAGCTCTTCTTTCGATAGTCAAGAATTTTACGACTGGGCATTTGAGATGGCTAAAACCAATATCGTGATAATTTCTAGCTATTCAATTTCGGATGAACGATTTGAGGCTGCATATTCTTTTGACAAAGCACGTAGCACTATTCAAAGCGGAATAAAAAATGATAAATGTGAGAAATTGTTTATGGTTAAAAACAGTTAATTTTTGACAAAGTAAAAGCAATTTGATAGAATGTAATTATAAATATAGGAGAACAAAATGAAAGATACAGTAAAAGTTTTAATGATGGTTGCAGGTGTCGGCCTTACACTTATCGCTATCACTTGGATAGGTATGCTTGCGATGTTGCTTATTACATGGCTTGGAGGAATTATCTAAATGAATTTTAAAGAAAATAAGCACTATACCAACGAATATGGTGTAGAACTTAACGAATACTTGAAACATAATTTTAACTATGAAGAGCTTGTGGGGTGGTATACGATGCAGGTATTGAAGTATCTAGTGAGAGCTGGCAAGAAAGAGGGTGAAAGCTACGACAAAGACCGTAACAAGGCTTTAGACTATGCAGGAGAACTTGCTAACTTAAGTAATGATAATGAGCTTACAGAGTACACCGCTGACGACATTATGGGCTTTATACAAGATATAGCTAATGATTTTGAACGCTGGGAAAGAATAAAATGAAAGTAAAAGAATTATAATATCATAAAGAGTTCATGTTTGACAGTGTGAACTTTTTTTGATATCATAGTCTTATAGAAATAAAGGAAAGCAAAACAATGATAGTATTAACAACTATAAATACGATTTGGAGTAACGCAAGATGGTAAAATGGATACAAAAGAAAGCGAAGATTAAAGCTGATAGAGAGGATGATTTAAAGACAAAAATTTTAAAAGCACGTGGAATCCCTTTGGAAGACCATCAAGAGTTTTTGTTTCCTGATGAAAAGTGGGAAAATCTTCCTTTTGAAATCCGTAATGTAGAGAGGGCTGTTAATCGTATATTAGAGGGTATCGCAGACAAAGAAACAATTGTAGTAAGTGGAGACCCTGATGCAGACGGAATCACAGCAACAGCTATTATGTTTAACCGATTGAAAGCATTACAAGATTTTAATGAGTTTAACTTAGATTACATCTATCCTCAACGTGATACAGGCCATGGATTGTATGGTCAACTATCAGTTCAAGACCATTGGTTAAATAAAGCGGAAAAGGCAAAGGCTGAAAAAGATAAAGAAAGTCTTGCGAAGTGGGAAAAACTTATTGACCTTAGTCGTTCAAACATTGAAAAGACAAAAGTAGCTGACATTCTCATTGTTTTGGATAGTTCAAGTAATGACTTAGAAGGTGTTGAACGTGCTCGAACATTGAATCCTGATTTAGATATTATTATCTTAGACCACCATGAGTTCAATTCTAAAGAGATTGCGGATAAAATGGATAAGGAAGTTATCTTGTGCAACCCCCAGCATCACCTAGACAAATCAGCCAATAAAGATTTATCAGGTGCTGGTATGGCTTATAAAGTAGCCAAAGGAATTGATGATGTCTTAGATGATGATGGATTTTCTAATCAATTTCGTGATTTAGTCGCAATCGGTTTGGTGGGAGATATGATGAGTGTTCTTAATTTTGAGAATCGTTACCTTATCTCTCAAGGGCTACAAAATGTTAATAACGTTGGGCTATCACGTATCCTCAAAGGTGCTAAAATTAATACATACCGATACAATACAAAAGATATTGGGTATAGTATTGCGCCATTGATTAACTCATCTGCTCGTATGGGGGAGATTGAGCTTGCTTTTCAAATTTTGATGGTAGATAATGATACTGATGCTGAAAAACTCCGTCTTAAAATGGATAAATTAAATAAGAAGCGTCAAGAAACTCAAAAAGCAGTCATGCAAAAATATGAAGATACTCAAGATATGGAAGACAAGATTGTCATTGTTATTGATTCAGAATCAAACAAAGGCATGAATGGTCTAGTAGCTCAGAATATTGCTCAAAAATATCATCGTCCATGTTTCGTTGTTACAGAGGGAAAAGATGGAGTCTGTCGTGGTTCAGGTCGTTCTTATGGTAGTTTTAATACTAATGAGTTCTTGAGTGAATTAGATTTCGTAGAAGCACAAGGACATGGACAAGCTCACGGATTAAACTTCCCTCTTGACCGTTTAGATGATTTAAAAGAGTATATCGAAGAAAACATGCCAGACAATCTTGAGGCAGAACAGACGTTCTACTACGACATTGAATTGGAAAATGTCGAAGAAGCATTCATGGCTTTAACTGACTTAATCAACATCAACTATATTACAGGTAATAATTTTCCAGAGGTTGTAGTACGCATGGACAATGTTATGATTGAAGAACGTGCAGTTATTGGCAAAACAAAAGAAACAGTTAAATTTAAAACAAGTGGAGATTTAGTTTTTATTAAGTTTAAAGTTAATGAAGATTGGAACAAAGATATTGATACATTTGATACTGTAAGTGTTGTAGGAAATGGAACAATTAATGAGTTCTATAACTTTAGGACAAAAGAGATGACACGAACACCTCAAATTATTATCATGGATATTGTAAAGGATTGATATCAAATATTTATTTTCATAAGGAGAACAAATGAAAGATAAAGCATTCGATGAAAATGGACAATGTACTTGTTGAGTATTCAGCATGATGTAAGTGGTGCTGAAATCCCTGAAGGAGTATTACAAGAAGAGGCGGATCTAATTTTTGGTTAAACGAATAAAGTTAATGTTTGACAGCATTGACTTTTTTTGATACAATGGCATTATAGAAATAAAGGAGACAGAAATGAAATTATTTAACAGAAAACCTAAGGATAAAATTAAAGTAGCAACAGCATTTACATTAAAAGGATTAACAAAACGAGTAATTCAATTAGAACAAAAAGGGTTTATTAAACAAGGAGAAACCCAAGGTGATATGTTTGAAGGAACTGTTATAGCTTATAAGCAAGCGATGATTAAGAAAGCTAGTGAATAATATGTGTAAAAAACGTAAATACACAAAAATGGGCGCTTTATATTCAATAGTAAATGCCCAGCATAACAAAAAGAAAGATGATGAGATACCAGTTAGAGCTTATCACTGTAAGTGGTGCAACTTGTATCACTTATCAAGTCAGCAAAGACTAAACATAAAAACAGGGGCAATTGGATAATGAAAGATGAATTTACATACTACACAGTATCTTGGATATTGGAAAAAGAAATTAAAACACGTAAGTTTTATGATAAAAAAGAGGCTTTGGAATGGAATGAATTACTTCCAGAAGAACAAAGATATGAAGTTAAAAAGCATACAGAAATAATTGAGGTTATAGCATAATGACAAACAAAGAATTATATGAAAGAATCACTAGTGTTCTGAAAGAACAAGGTATAGGAATGGCACAGTTTGAGTTAAAAGTTAAAGCTGAAACAGGTAAATACCCTAACCTAAGAGTAACTAAATCGCGTTTGAGCCTACCGAATACCGTAGCATTCCCTTATCTTACTATGTTTTTCAATGATGAAGAGATGCACGAGCTTATACTTAAAAAGATGGATAATTCAGGAACAGGCGGAGAAGCCATGGACTTATTAGATGATTTATTATATAGCTTAAAGCCAAGCAAAGAATATCTATATAAACAACGTTTGAAGCGTAGAACGCAAAGGGAGGCGATGAGATAATCTTACACAATTATACAAGTAAAATAAATAGGTCAAAATATCCACATCAAACAGCACGAAAGATTGCCGACGACTTGAATAATAAAGATCCTTTCAATAATTATCTAATCAGTTTTGAGCTTGGCTCTAAAAGGTATATTATTGAAAAATTTGAAATTAAAGGAATGAATAAATGAAGCGTTTTTACATAGAAGAAAATGATGAAGGTAAAGAGATTAAGCGAAAACTAACAACTTTTGCTAATGATGATTTAACACAGCTTTCAGATGATGAGCTAGAAACATTATATTATGAGTCATCTGCTCAATTTTTAGCTAAATCAATGCACTTTATGA
>OJKJ01001078.1_pt1 | contig 11189 bp, 9 predicted proteins | sample 1596491 | NCBI WGS metagenome assembly OJKJ01 (sample SAMEA4350160, study PRJEB24818) | metagenome | biome: human; feature: gut; material: faeces | place: Denmark | collected 2013-09 | reverse complement strand
GATAAGACGGCTACTGAATTAAAAGCAATCTACAACGCGGGCGATGCCGATAACCCATTTGTACAGCTTATACAGGGGGCAAAAGAGTATAATCTGGAACTTGAAGATGTCATCTCGATTTTAGAGCAGCTTGGATATATCCAAAAAGAGACTTTTTCTGATTCAGGAGAGGTGAAATACGATTCACTGGAAACAATGATTAGTAACGTGAACAGCCTGTCTGAGGGATTTGAGTCACTGGATAAAATCATGGCATCCATCAAGGGCAAAGGCAAATTCGACTTCTCCCTGCTGGACGATAATAAGTTTAAAGAGAATTTCTCCGGTTTAGGGGAAGCTTATACCGATTTCATTTCCCAAATATCCGAGTCACCAAAGGATATCACGGCTTGTCAGAGTGCTTTTAATGAATTGCTCGGGGCGTGGATTCAGTCTGAAGAGGTTCTGAAAAACATTTCAGATGAAACCTATGATACTACTACAGCAATGCTTGAAAACATGGGCGTAACAAATGCAGCAGAGGTAGTAACAAATGCACTTGCAATTAAAAAAGCGGAAGCGGCATGGGCAACGGAAGACTTATCAAACAAAACACGGGACGAGATTTATTCACTTGCTGATGAGATTGGAATAGTAGACAATGCACAAGATGCGTTTTTCTCCTATATCGCTCAAAAAGCTCTGGATGAGGCGATAAATACAACTGGTGACATCAATGCTTTAGCGCAGGTTTGTAAGGCATTAGGCTTAGCGGCTGATGCATGGAAAAGATATTATGCAGCTAAGATGCAATTGGCAGACATAGCTTCCGGTAAGTCGGTAGTAACTCCACATGGTTGGGGAGGGGAGTTATCAGTTGATGATTGGAAAAAACAACTGGAATCCACTCAGGCCGAAGCCTTTAAAGATAGCGCTCAGAAGCTTGAAGATATGGCTAAATCAACTCCTGAATATGGCGGCGGTACTAAAACAGGCAAATCAGGCGGTGGCGGCGGTTCCAAAAAAGCAAAAGAGGACGAAAAGAAAATCCTAGACTGGATTCCAACAGCTTTAGAATACGCTGAACGTAAACGTCAAGAAGTGGCAGATATCATAGATGACGAGAATACAGCATATGAGAAACAGCTCTCCCTTATGAACGAATTGCTTGCCAACGATGAGGAAGTAATACGGGTAAACAAAGAAGCACTTGATATCTACCTGAGCCAGTGGGAAGCAATCCGTCAGAAAATCATTGAGGCATTTGGCGAGACTGAAGGGAATGCACTGATTGGAAAAATCATGATGGGGAATACCTCTCCTGAAGAGTGGAAAGACGAGTTCAGTTATGATCCCGACGATAAAGCCATGGCTGCTAAGATAAAGCTCTTGGAGGATGGTTCGGAATATTGGAAAACCTACATAGAGCAGGATGAAAAATACAAAGACAAAGTAAAAGAACACTCCGAGGATATTAAAAAGCAATTTGAAATCCGGGTTAATATTATTAAGGAATCTCTGGAAGAATTAAAAGACGAGATGAGTCAAATCGAGTCAGAAATAAACCTGAAAGAAATGACAGGCCGTATTATTACAGAGTCTGACTACCGGGATATGATTAATCTCGCAGATGACCAGATAGACTTACAGTATGAGCAGATGGATGCCTTAGAGGAATATTTAGACGAATTGGACGAAGGAAGCGCCGAATGGTACAATGTCAAGTCTCAGATATCAAGCTGTAAAGACGCCATAAGGCAATGTGAAGAAAATCAGGCCAAATGGAATGAAGAAATTCTGAATCTCCCTGTCCGGAGAATTGAGCGGTATTTGGAACTGCTTGGATTTATCAAGCAAGACCTCAGCAATTTCATCGATGAGCAATCCAGCCTGGGAAAAGATATTTCACAGGAGCAATTACAAAAACTAATTGAATTATCTTCTAAGCAAATTGATAAGCTGAATGAAGAACACGAAGAACTGGTTAAAAAGCTGTCCAATTATGATTATGGCAGCGACAAGTTTAATGAAGTTCAAAAGAGTATTCAGGACTGTGAAAATGAAATGTCCTCTCTCATTCAGGAGCAAATCCAGTATAACAAACAAATCTTGGATATCCCCCTTAACAAACTCAATGATTTAAAAGACCAGCTATCGAATATAAAAGGTGCATTGGATGGTGTTACAAACGATTATGACACAGCCATTTCCGCTGTCATAAATACGGTTGAGAAAGAAATCGATAAATATAATGACATGACAGAGGCGGCAGAAAAATCCTATGAAGCAAGGATTAAACCATTACAGGATGAATTGGATTTATTAAATAAAACCAATGAGGCACGTCAAATCCAGTTGGGAGTCGAGCAAAGCCTGTACGGCCTGGAACGGGCTAAAAACCAGAAAACAACACAGGTTGTAGAGAATGGCGAAATTGTTTACCGGGAAGATATCGATGCTGTCAGGAATGCCAATAAAGCACACGAAGATGCACTATATAACAAAGCGAAATATGAGCTGGAACAACAGATTAAATCCTTGGAAGAAGAACGGGATGCCCTGTTGGAAAGCTACGACGAACAGATCGACAAACTAGGTGAAGTTAAAGACAGATGGTCGGAAATAGCCGATAATATCCGGATAGCGAATGAGGCTGCTCTCGCATCCGAAATCTTCGGCTCTGGTTGGGAAATCAAAGTCACGACCGGCGAAGACAAAGATATCTTTGATGCAATGGTGAAGAATTATGAGACGGTAGAAGCACAGAAGGAAATGTACCAGAAACAGATTGATGCGACTGAAAAGGTATCGTCTCTTATGGAGCAGTACATTGCCGCATTCCAGGATGGTTCCATGAGCTATCAGGACGTTCTATCTAAATTCGACGAATTAATTCTCGCTGCAAAGGACGGATTTTCATCTCAGGAATACCTTGATGCGATATTAAACTCGACCGGTAATAAAGATACGGTATCTGCACTGGAAAACATTCAGAACCAGATGTCCGGTTCCTATAATGATTTTAAGGAGTATCTGAAGGTTGCTAATACAAACAGCGAAACAATTTCAAAGTACACTTCTACGTGGGAGGAAATCAAAAAGACCTTAGAGGAACAGCTTGCTACATTAAAGAAGCTGGCCGAGGAAGAAGCAAAAAAGGTAAGCAATTCTAAACCATCGTCAAGTGGCGGAGGTGGGAAAGGCCACTCTTCTTCAAAAGGCCCCAACTGGAATACCCCGGATGGACCTGCCACTGGCCCAGCTAAAGAGATTGAGGAGAGGGAAAAACAAAAGAAATCTCTTCCGGCCTATAAAGATGGCATTGAAAATGGTGCGATACAAAAGGAAGACTCCGATGTTGTTAAAAAGCTCAAAGCTCTTATGACGGGTAATCACGATGACAATGCAGTTCCTATAATTGCTCATCCGGGTGAGGTTGTACTTAATGAAGAGCAGCAACGCATGCTTATAAGCAATTTCGAAAATATTCCGGTTTCATTACCGACGCCACCACAATTTGTCTTTGCGTCAGATTCAGTTGATAGGCTAAGAACATTCAATTTTAATATGGGTGATATCAACTTGAATAGTGTAGATAATACCCAGAAACTGGTTGATACGCTTTCCCGGGAATTTGAAGGGGCATTACGCCAGAGTCTTTCCAAACGTTAAAAGAAGCGAGATATACGGTGAATCAAGTAAGAGAAAGGCGGAAACAATGAACTATTCACAATTGGCTACTAAATTAGCAGATAAAGTAACAGTACAAATTTACGAAATGATTAAGAAGAATGAGGGATCAGATAAAACATTTACGGCAAGGGTAACAGAAATTATCTCTGCCTATAAAATTCGTGTGCAATATTGTGGTAGCTCTTACACAGTATCAACAACTATTCCATGTTCTGTCGATGATTTCGTACGAGTTTGCGCTCCTTGCAATAACTGGCGTGAACTGTTTGTCGTGGAAAATAAAACTAAAAGATGCAGATAAAATTTTAATCGATAGTGGTGCTACTGCTGGACGGTAGCAACTTTTTATATATGTAATAGAGGTGTTAATTTGGGAATTGAGTTAGAGTAAATTCCAGTGCGGGACTAAATTCCACCAGCCACATTCAAAAAATGTGAAAAGTTTACTTCCAGTCCGACAGCAGATTTTTATAAGTTAGTTCGTGATTGAAGCGGCTCAGCTTAGGCGTCAGATTAACCTCATCGGGTGAAACACGCTTAAGCTGAAGTGCTTTCACGGTGTTTTCACCGAATGATTCCAACGCAGAGTCATAAGGTGTTTTTACATCCAGACTATTCCTGGGAGTGGAGTTGATATGGTTCACAATCATATTCACATCCCGTTGAGTCGGATATTCAAAGCTTGTCCCTTTAGGGAGTACCATGCGGTGCATAAGTATGGGCATTTTCCACACCGTCTTTCTGTCCGATTCTCATAGGGTCACAATAATAAATGCTGGTACGCTGGATTCCTTCAACGCCTGCTTCAATTATATCTGGAACGCCGAATTAAAATATTTATAACGCATATCGACAGGGTGAAATAAATGAGAAAAGGATTTTGGAAAAGTCTATCGTATGAGGATAAGTTTGATAGAAAATATGCTTGTTGGACACAAAATCATAAAGGATGGCGAAAATATAAACGCAATAATCGAAGAACAGCAAGGCGAAAACTAAAAAAGGTATTGAGCTTATGAGGTTATGGACAATCCAGCCAGTAGAGGTATGGACAAAACTAGTGTCGGACAAAGTATTTCATTGTGATCCTGAAAAATCTGTATTAATCAGTGATGCAGATGCAACGCTTAGCTTCAAGGAGCCTTATGACTGGATAGTACGGCAAATGATGCAGCGCATTGGCGAGGAACCAGAGGGGGTTAAGTACCCGATATGGGCTTGGCATACTAGAAATTGGGAGAATAAGAAACCTGACCTTAGATGCTGTGGATACAATGAACCGGGGACTAAATGTGTATGTATTGAATTTGAGATTGATGACAACAAGGTATTGTTAAGTGATTTTGATGGATGGCATTTCGTTTTAAGTAATGTATATTATGATCAGAGTGGCTCAGAGGATGAGGCAGAGCGATTAGATAAATGGCTAGATAGTTTACCAAAGACAATACGACAAAAGGAAATTCTGAAATCTTGGGAGAAAATATTTGCTATTACACCATTAAAATCTGATTGGTGTCCAGTTGGACAATACATACAGGCAACATTCTGGGAGCTGAGGATAGAACAAGTAACAAAAACTCAGTTCTTTAAGGCAAGGTAATACAATGCAGTGTAGTCACATCAGCTGTCCGATATGTCGATGTGATATCGTTTAATATAATGTAGAACACTTAAGGCGATATAGTAATATCGCCTTATTTTAATATGAGAATTATATATCAAAAATAGATCCTACTCTGGCAGATCTATATCCGGAATGGATCGTATATCAAGGAGATAAGAGCTAGAAAAGCAACGGACCAAAGAATGGTTATTTAAAAGTGCAGTCAAATGTAATCAACCATTTTTCAACAACAAAACCCCGAAACACCTTATGAAATAAGGGCTCCAGGGCAATCAAAGAGTAGCGGAAGGGAGATTCGAACTCTCGACACTACGGGTATGAACCGTATGCTCTAGCCAACTGAGCTATTCCGCCATATTTTGTTTTGAATGGGGCCTATAGGGCTCGAACCTATGACCCTCTGCTTGTAAGGCAGATGCTCTCCCAGCTGAGCTAAGACCCCATTGCTTGTCACTCAATCGCGACTGCTTAGATAGTATAATATTTATTGTTCCAATTGTCAATACTTTTTTGACAATATTTTATAGAAATTTTCTTCTCTTTTTGCTATGAAGTATGATATAATTAAAAACAGTGAGTAAATAAAAGGTTTTGCGGTCTACTGCCTGCCGGCGGCCGCTTTAAAAATATACAGAACAACGGAGGCTGTGATGTATTATTTTATCATAAATCCCCACTCCAGGAGTGGATATGGTTTTAAAGTCTGGAAGAGAATTGAAAAACTGCTGAAGCTGGAGTGCGTGGAATACAGGGCATTTCTGACGGAAAGGCCGGGACAGGCGGCTGAGTATGCCGACCAGCTGACAAAGGGCTGTCAGGAACCGAGAATCATTGTAGTTGTCGGCGGAGACGGTACGGTTAATGAAGTGCTGGACGGTCTTTCTTTTTGCAATACAATTACCCTGGGGTATATTCCCACCGGTTCCGGCAATGACCTTGCAAGAAGTCTCAGGCTCCCGCGTTCCCCGCGGAAATGCTTAAAAAAGGTACTTCGGCCGAAATATCATAAACTTATGGATTACGGTGTTGTCACCTATGGAGATGATGTGGTAAAACACCGCAGATTTGCCGTAAGCGCAGGCATTGGTCTGGATGCCGCCGTCTGTCACAATCTGCTTTATTCCAGAATGAGACCATTGTTTAACCGGATCCGCATGCAGAAGATGAATTATATTCTTGTCGGCCTGAAGCAGTATCTGAAGGCGAAACCGACAAAGGGGTATATGCTCCTCGACGGCAGCAAGAAAGTAGAATTTAATTATATTTATTTTATATCTGCGCATATCCATCCATTTGAAGGCAGCGGCTTCAGGTTTGCGCCGAAGGCAGACTGCAGCGACGGCAAGCTGGAGGTTTGTGCGGTGAGCCATGCCTCAAAACTGCAGGTTTTATTTATTTTGGGCCGTTCACTGCTGAAACGCTCCCATAATAAAGGACTTCGCACTTATCAGTGCCGGGAAGTTCAGATCCATACGGACAGGCCGATGGCAGTCCATGTGGACGGGGAGAGCTGCCTGTACCAGAGTGACCTGCATATACGGTGCATTGAGCGGAAAGTCAGAATCATAGTATAGGAATGTGTGATAATGTGTGGCAGGAGGCGCCGGAAATTTTGGCGGAACTGTCATAGATATTGCAGATGCAACAGATAATATAGGATACAGAAGCTGCGTTAACAAAATCAGACACAATATGACAGAAAGGACACACATTATGAGAATAGGAAAGGGATATGATGTCCATAGACTGACGGAAGGCCGGGATTTAATTCTCGGCGGAGTAAAGATTCCATATGATAAAGGGCTTTTAGGGCATTCGGATGCCGATGTGCTTGTGCATGCCGTGATGGACGCGCTGCTGGGGGCGGCTGCACTTGGAGATATCGGAGAACATTTTCCCGATACGGATCCTGCATACAAAGGAATTTCCAGTATTGAACTGCTCAGGCATGTGGGAAAGCTGCTGGAGGAGAATTGTTATATTATAGAGAATATTGATGCGACAATCATTGCCCAGAAGCCGAAGCTTAAGGAATACCGGCCTCAGATGGTAGACAATATTGCCGGGGCATTGGGCATTGAAAAAAGCCGTGTGAATGTCAAGGCTACAACGGAAGAAGGCCTGGGCTTTACCGGAAACGGCGAAGGAATTTCATCGCAGGCAATAACCTTGTTGACGACAGTAGATAATTACTGTTATGATAGGGAAATGATGAGAGGGGCCGGCTGCGGAGGCTGTTCCGGCTGTTCGGCCAACCGGCTGACGGAGGAATAAGACAAACCCGCAAAAGACAGATTTAAACCGGAACCTATTAATATAAGGAATAACAGGAGAAACATAATATGAAAATTTTTAACACTCTGTCCAGAACAAAGGAAGAATTTATCCCATTGGAGGAAGGTAAGGTTAAGATGTATGTATGCGGCCCTACCGTATACAACTTTATTCATATCGGAAATGCAAGGCCGATGATTGTATTTGACACGGTGAGACGTTATTTTGAGTATAAGGGATATGATGTAAATTATGTATCCAACTTTACCGATGTCGATGATAAGATTATTAAGAAGGCGATTGAAGAGGGCGTTGATGCCGATACTATTTCCAAACGGTATATTGAAGAGTGTAAGAAAGATATGGCGATGATGAATGTGAAGCCGGCCACCACCCATCCGCTTGCAACGGAAGAAATCTGCGGTATGCTTGACATGATTCAGGATTTGATTGATAAGGGCCATGCTTATACAGGCAAAGACGGCACCGTATATTTCCGCACCAAATCATTTAAGGAATACGGGAAGCTGTCCCATAAGAACCTGGAAGATTTACAGTCAGGCTTCCGTGAAATTAAAGTGACGGGTGAGGAAGACAAGGAGGATCCGACCGACTTTGTCCTCTGGAAACCGAAAAAAGACGGGGAACCTTACTGGGAGTCACCATGGTGCAACGGTCGTCCCGGCTGGCATATTGAGTGCTCCGTTATGTCGAAGAAATATCTTGGGGATTCCATTGATATCCACGCCGGCGGAGAAGATCTCGTATTTCCTCACCACGAGAACGAGATTGCGCAGAGTGAGGCATCCAATGGAAAAACCTTTGCTAAATACTGGATGCACAATGCATTCCTGAATATTGACAACAGAAAGATGTCCAAATCCCTCGGCAACTTCTTTACCGTAAGGGAGATTAGTGAAAAATATGACCTTCAGGTACTTCGGTTCTTTATGCTCAGCGCACATTACAGAAGCCCGCTCAATTTCAGCGCGGAGCTGATGGAGGCATCCAAGAACGGCCTGGAGAGAATCCTCACGGCGGTCGAGAAGTTAAATGACGCGTTAAAGGCGGCAGAAGGAGAGCTTACAGAGAGCGAGAAAGAGAATATTACTTCCGCTAAGGAATTTGTTCAGAAATTTGAAGCTTCCATGGACGACGATTTCAACACGGCAGATGCTATATCCGCTGTGTTTGAGCTGGTGAAATTCAGCAATACGACAGCATCGGAAAACTCGTCAAAGGCTTATCTGTCCTGGCTGAAAGAGACCATCGAAAAGCTCTGCGATGTACTCGGAATTATCACGGAGAAGAAAGAAGAGATTCTGGACAGTGAAATTGAGGATATGATAGCCCAGAGACAGCAGGCCAGAAAAGACAAGAATTTTGCGCTTGCAGACGAAATCCGCGGAAAGCTTCTGGAGATGGGAATTGTCCTGGAGGATACAAGAGAGGGCGTCAAATGGAAACGTGCCTGAATTGTTTTAAAGAAGCAATGAAACTGAAAGAAGTAGAGGCCAGGGAATATTCTCCCCTGGCCTTGGCATATCTGGGGGATGCCGTTTATGAGCTGGCAATCCGGACCTTTATCATGAATCACGGCAATACCCAGGTTAATAAGATGCATAAAAAGACAGCAGGACTTGTGAAAGCGGAAGCCCAGGCCAATTTCTATAAGGTTCTGGAGGAAGAGCTGACCGAAGAGGAGAAGGCTGTTTACAGGAGAGGCCGCAATGCCAAATCGGTGACGATGGCAAAGCATGCGACGATGAAAGATTACAGGATGGCCACCGGGTTTGAGGCTCTGATGGGGTATTTGTACCTGACGGAGCAGATGGAGCGGATGGCGGAGCTTTTGGGACACGGGCTTAAGAAGCTGGGAGAATTGGAAGAAGATGCACAGGAGTGCATCGGAGCAGGAGAAAACACGTGAGATTTGAAGAATTGACAATAGAAGGCCGCAATGCGGTACTTGAGGCATTCCGTTCCGGTAAAACGATAGACAAGCTGTTTGTACTGGACGGCTGCCAGGACGGCCCGGTGAAAACAATCACAAGAGAGGCCAGAAAACAGGACACGATCATTAATTATGTGGCCAAAGAGAGACTGGATCAGTTGTCTGAGACAGGCAAGCACCAGGGAGTCATTGCATTTGCCGCCGCATACAAGTATGCGGAAGTGGAAGATATATTAGAACTGGCCAGAGAAAAGGGGGAGCCGCCGTTTCTTTTTATATTGGACGGTATCGAAGATCCCCACAATCTGGGGGCAATCATCCGGACCGCGAATCAGGCGGGCGCACACGGCGTTATTATCCCGAAGAGACGGGCTGTGGGACTTACGTCTACAGTGGCTAAGACATCGGCAGGGGCCATCAATTATACACCGGTCGCAAAGGTGACAAATATTTCAGCCACTATCGAGGAGTTAAAAGAAAAGGGCTTGTGGTTTGTCTGCGCAGATATGGGCGGTGAGCTGATGTACCGTATGAATCTGAAAGGGCCGATTGGTCTTGTAATAGGCAGTGAGGGTGATGGAGTCAGCCGCCTTGTGAAGGAGAAATGCGATTATATTGCCTCCATTCCGATGAAAGGAGATATTGATTCCCTGAATGCATCGGTGGCAGCCGGAGTCCTGGCATATGAGATTGTAAGGCAGAGAATGGAATAAATCGGACGAAAGATAATATGTGCAGCAGGTATTTTACAGAAGATAAGAGATCTGGTATGCGGACAGAGATACATCCCTGTGATGAAGCAGCGGTTTTCACATCCGGAAGTGATGGAAGAACAGAAGCAAGAATGATGTATTGGGGGTTTCGCGCCCTGAAAGGGAATGCGGATAGTCTTGTTTTTAATGCGCGTTCAGAGACGGTGTCAGACAAAGTGATGTTCCGGGAAAGTTTTTTACACCGCCGCTGTGTTGTCCCTGCCGCCGGATTCTATGAATGGAACAGGGAGGGAGAAAAAGCCGTTTTTGAGCCGGAGAACAAAGAAACACTGTATTTTGCCGGTGTTTACCGGATGGAGAAGGGAGTGCCACGGTTTGTGATCCTGACAACTCAGGCAAATGAATCGATGGTAAAAATCCATGACAGGATGCCGCTTATTATTAAAGAGGAACAGATAGAAGAATGGCTGGGCGGAATGGAGGGCTGCAAAGCACTGTTGGGACAGGTGCCGGAGAAACTGAAAAAATCCATGGAGTATGAGCAGCAGGCATTTGAATTTAACTGAAGTGGATGATGAGTGCATTTCGCGCTATGGCTGTGGACACAGGAAATAGGAAAAAGAGAGTAAAAAGAAATAGAAGAGCTTGAAATCTTTCCCGTCTGTGGTATAATTATTCACATGGGGACATAGCTCAGCTGGGAGAGCGCTGCGTTCGCAACGCAGAGACCGCGGGTTCGAATCCCGTTGTCTCCAGGCATCATTATGGTTCTTTGTCAATAGTTGGGGCGGGATTTGTTAAAATCCCGCCCCAATTCTATGAAAAGGGCCCTTTTTATGTTTAGTTCCAGGTTTTACTGATTTTTGGCATGCCAAATAAGCCTCCGCATTACCGACCTTTTTATCCTATGATGTACAGTGAAGTATCCGGGTTCGGAATCGTTTGAAAT
>OJKJ01001076.1_pt1 | contig 11205 bp, 9 predicted proteins | sample 1596491 | NCBI WGS metagenome assembly OJKJ01 (sample SAMEA4350160, study PRJEB24818) | metagenome | biome: human; feature: gut; material: faeces | place: Denmark | collected 2013-09 | reverse complement strand
GTGAAGCTCTGCCCGTCGTTGATGCCCGCCGGCACCGTGACGGTCAGCTTCTTCTGCCTGCGCACCCGGCCCTGCCCGCCGCAGCTGGTGCACGGGCTGCCGATGATCTTTCCTTTGCCGCCGCACCGCGGGCAGGTCTTCTGCACCTGCATGGTGCACAGCATTGTCCGCTCGGTGGTGCGGCTTGTGCCCGAACCGCCGCTGGTCGGACGGGTTTCAGGGCTGGAGCCCGCCGCCGCACCGCTGCCATGGCAGCGTTCGCAGGTCTCGAGGTGGGGGATTACAACATCCTTTTTGCACCCGAGCGCAGCCTCTTCAAAGGCGAGGGTCATGTTCATGTTGATATCCCGGCCCCGAATCGGTCCGTTGGGGTTGCGGGCCCGGGTTGAGCCGCCGAAGCCGCCGAAGAAGCTGCCAAACAGGTCGCCCAGATCGATATCGTCGAAGCCGGATGCATAGCCTCCCGCGCCCGCGCCTGCCCCATAGCTGGGATCGACTCCCGCGAAGCCGAACTGGTCATAGCGCGCGCTTCTCCCGGTCGGAGAGGATTTCGTACGCTTCGCCAACTTCCTTGAACTTCGCCTCAGCCTCTTTATCGCCCGGGTTCATATCGGGATGGTACTTCTTTGCCAGTACACGGTATGCTTTTTTGATCGCCGCCTCATCAGCATCTTTCCCGATGCCGAGCACCTCGTAATAATCTCTCTTTGACTCTGCCATAATACGAATACTCTACCTTTCCTCAAGAAAATTCTACGAAACCGCTTTTTACACGATCCCGTAGAATTTTTATTTTACATTTTGCCTGATATTTCAAGCTTTTATCTCGTTTCCTCTGATATCTTAAACTTCTTTATAATCTCCGTCTACGACATCATCTCCGTTGAATCCTTCCGGAGCCGGTCCTGCATCCTGACCTGGATTCGGTCCTGCTGCACCTGCACCTGCCGCTGCGCCTGCCTGCTCATACATCTTTGTGAACAGTTTCTGTGCACTTTCCATCAGTTTGTCTTTTGCTGCTTTGATCTCAGCAACCTGTGCATCGGATGTATCTTCCGGTGTAGATTTTGCAAGGATATCCTTGAGCGCCTGTACATCAGCTTCTACAGAAGATTTATCTGCTGCATCCAGTTTGTCTCCCACTTCTTTGAGTGCTTTTTCTGTCTGGAATACCATCGCATCAGCTTCGTTTCTTGTATCGATCGCTTCTTTTCTCTTCTTATCCTGTGCTTCGAATTCAGCAGCTTCTTTGACTGCTTTGTCGATATCTGCATCGGACATATTAGATCCTGCTGTAATTGTAATATGCTGTTCTTTTCCTGTTCCCAGATCTTTTGCAGATACATTTACGATACCATTTGCGTCGATATCGAATGTAACCTCGATCTGCGGGATTCCACGTGGAGCCGGAGGAATTCCATCCAGTCTGAACTGTCCGAGAGACTTGTTGTCTCTTGCGAACTGTCTTTCTCCCTGTACAACGTTGATATCAACTGCTGTCTGATTATCTGCTGCTGTAGAGAAGATCTGGCTCTTCTTTGTAGGAATTGTTGTATTTCTCTCGATCAGTCTTGTAGCAACTCCTCCCATTGTCTCGATAGACAGTGACAGTGGAGTTACGTCCAGAAGAAGGATATCTCCTGCACCTGCATCTCCTGCAAGTTTACCACCCTGAACAGATGCTCCTAAAGCAACACATTCATCCGGGTTCAATGATTTGCTAGGCTCTTTTCCTGTGAGGCGTTTTACTTCTTCCTGTACTGCCGGAATACGTGTAGAACCACCTACAAGAAGTACCTGACCTAATTCTGCTGCTGTGATTCCTGCATCAGAAAGCGCACGTGTTACTGGCTCTGCTGTTTTTTCAACAAGATCATGTGTCAGCTCGTCAAATTTTGCTCTTGTCAGGTTCATATCAAAATGCTTCGGTCCTTCAGCTGTTGCTGTGATGAACGGAAGGTTGATGTTTGTTGTTGTTGCAGAAGAAAGTTCTTTTTTCGCTTTCTCTGCTGCTTCTTTCAGTCTCTGAAGAGCCATCTTGTCTGTTGACAAGTCTACTCCTTCTTTTGCCTTGAAATCAGCCAGCATATAGTCTGTGATCTTCTGGTCAAAGTCATCTCCACCAAGTCTGTTGTTACCTGCTGTAGATAATACTTCGATAACTCCGTCTCCGATCTCAATGATGGAAACGTCGAATGTACCACCACCAAGGTCATATACCATAATCTTCTGCTCTTTTTCGTTGTCAAGTCCATAAGCAAGTGCTGCTGCTGTTGGCTCGTTGATGATACGTTTTACGTCCAGACCTGCGATCTTACCTGCATCCTTTGTTGCCTGACGCTGTGCATCGTTGAAATAAGCCGGCACTGTAATAACTGCTTCTGTTACTTTCTCTCCAAGATATCCTTCTGCGTCTGCTTTCAGTTTCTGAAGGATCATTGCAGAAATCTCCTGTGGAGAATATTTTTTATCATCGATCGCTACTTTATAATCTGTACCCATCTCTCTTTTGATAGAAGAGATTGTCTTGTCTGCATTGGTAACTGCCTGACGTTTTGCAGGCTCTCCTACCAGACGTTCTCCTGTTTTTGTAAATGCAACTACAGATGGTGTTGTTCTTGCTCCTTCTGTGTTGGCGATAACTGTTGGCTGTCCACCTTCCATAACAGCTACACAGCTGTTTGTTGTTCCTAAATCAATACCAATGATTTTTCCCATGATTATTTCCTCCTTATTAGTTTGCCACTTTTACCATACTATGTCTTACTACACTGTCTCTGTACAGATAACCCTTCTGGAATTCTTCTGTAATGATATTCTCTCCAACTTCTTCATCTTCTACATGCATCACTGCATTGTGAAAATCCGGATCAAATTCCTGGCCAACCGCTTCAATCGGTTTTACGCCAATCTCTTCGAGTGTAGTCATCAGCTGTTTGTAAATCTTCTCCATTCCTTCTGCAAACGGGTTGGACTTTTCTTCCTCCGGTACAGCTGCGATTCCTCTTTCGAAGTTATCCACAACCGGAAGAATCTTTTCTATGATATCTTTCGCACCGATTTCGTACATCTGAGATTTTTCTTTTTCTGTACGCTTGCGGAAGTTATCAAACTCTGCCATCTGACGAGTGAGTCTGTCAGTCAGTTCCTCAATCTTCTCGTCTTTTTTATCTTTTTTATTCTTTCTGCCAAACTTCTTCATGAAACCGGATCCCTCTTCAGAACCCTCCGTTTCTTCTGTTGGCTCTGCAGCCTCTTCAGCTGCTTCTTCCACAGTCTCTTCTGTGTCCTGTTCTTCGGCCTCTTTGTAAGCTTTGGCTTTTGCTTCTTCCACCGCTTCTTTGACCATCTCTTCTTTACTCATATTCTCTGCCACCAGCAATCACCTTCCTATTCTTCCGGGTCTTTATAATAAATTGCATCCAACTCGCTCTGCAGAGTTTTCAGCGTCTTCATGACATGTTCGTAATCCATACGCTTGGGACCGATGATACCGATCGTACCTTTCATGCCTTCTCCCAATTCGTAGGTTGCTGTTACGACGCTGCAGTCTTTCATTGTCTTGACCGGGGTCTCATCCCCGATGTAGACCTGAATCCCGTGATTTTCTTCACTTGCCAGTGTCTCTGTCACCAGATCCGCCAGCTGCTGCTTCTCTTCAAATGCACTGATAATCTCCTGAGCACTCTGCTTATCGCTCAGCTCCGGATATTTGAAAATGTTCGTCGCACCACTCGTGTAGATCTCCATATCATCATCTACATGAATAATCTCCGCCACGGCATCCAGCACATCACTGATCACCCGGCTGTGAATTCCTGCCTGCTCCTTCAATCGTGCGATCAGACCAAGATTTATCTGTTCGATCGACATGCCGTTGAGTGTTGTATTCAAAAGCATATTCAGCTTCAGAAGCGTCTCACCGGCAAGCACCTCACCAACCTGTATGATCTTGTTCTTGATCACGTTTCCATTCATCACGATCACTGCCACGATCTGTTCCTGATCCACCTGTGAAAGCTGAATGAACTTCAATGTGTTCCGGCTGTTCACAGGAGCGGAAACCATCGTTGCATAATTGGTATTCACAGCAAGCACTTTCGCAGCCTGCTTCAGCACCTGATCCACTTTATCGGATTTTTCAAGCATCGTGTTACGCAACTCTGTAATCTCGTGCTCCTTCTCCTCCATCAGCATATCCACATATAAGCGGTAGCCTTTGTCGGAAGGAATCCTTCCTGCCGAAGTGTGCGGCTGGAAAATGTATCCCAGATCCTCCAGATCAGCCATCTCGTTGCGTATCGTCGCAGAACTCAAATTCAAATCCGTGTATTTGGAAAGTGTTCGGGAACCAACAGGCTCTCCGGTCTCCAGATAGTTTTGGATAATCGCTTTTAAAATCGTGAGCTTACGCTCGCCAAGTTCTGTATTCAATCCCATCAGACCTTCCTTTCTCTCACCTGAGGTTTTTCTTATTAGCACTCCTTTGTTTTGAGTGCTAACACCTTCCGTATATTAAGATAGCACCATGGTCTGTATTTGTCAACCATGTTTATATATTCTTTATACTTTTTATATTTCCCCTTGTTTCCAATTTATAACCCTGTACTTTTTTCACTTCTAATACAACAGCTTATTTCCTTTTTCGCAAATCTCATAAATCTCATCATACTTCGCTTCGATCATCGGCGTCAGTTTTTCCGTCTGGTTTCTCACAATTTTCTTATAAAGGAAATACGGCAGGATCCATCCCAGAAATCCGGGAATCGCAAAAATAATACACAAAAGGATTTTCGGCGGAACTGCTGTCACCGCAAACGTAGAACATGCAATAAAAGCAGTTCCGATCACTCCTGCTGCCAGCGCCCATATTGTCGCTTTCGATGTCTTACTGTTTTCCAGCGACTGAATTTCCCGGACACAGGCTTCAAAGTTTCGCTGCAGCCTTGTAAGCTCCGTTTTATTTACAATTTTCCGATCACGTTTCAATCGCAGAGTCATCATCTTCTCCGCCCCCGGATGACGACTCTGGCTGCTCTGCGGCAGATTGTCATCCGGTTCCCACCCAAAATTCTCATATCCATCTAACAAAAAAGAGGCCTGACTGCTGTTTGCACTCACTTCTTTATATTCATATGCCACAAAATTTCTCTGTGACTTTTCTGTCTTTTTCATAACTGACCAAACTCCTTTCCCGCCATGGGCAGTGTCACAATAAACGTACTGCCCTGTTTTTCTTCACTTAGGACCTGAATCTCCCCATCCATAAGCTCCAGCACCTGTTTTACCATTGCCATCCCCAGTCCGTTTCCCTCTTTGGAATGAGACGTATCTCCCTGATAAAATTTATCAAATATATGTTTCATGGTATTTTTGCTCATACCGCAGCCGGTATCCGATACAGAGATTGTCACCCCCTGCTCATCCGACAACTGACGAACCGTGATCACACCACCCAGCTCGGTAAACTTGACCGCATTAGACAACAGATTATTCCACACCAGTTCCATCAGATCCTGATCCGCATAAATTTCTGCCCGATCCTCCATTTCTACTTCCATCTCGATCTCTTTTTTCTCCCAGGCAGATTCATATTGCAGAATGCAGTCACATAACTGTCTGCACACATCATACACTTCTACCTCCGGCTGTATTTTCTGGTTTTCCAGCTTATTCAGCTTTAAAATATTGCTGATCAGATCAGACAGGCGCGTTGCTGTATTTTCAATGGCTTCCCCATATTCTCTGCGCTGTTCCTCCGACAACGCATCCCTCTGCAAAAGTTCCGCATAATTTTTAATAATAGAAAGCGGTGTTTTCATCTCATGAGAAACATTTGACACAAAATCTGTTTTCAGCGTTTCAATGCTCCCTAGTTCTTCCACCATCTTATTAAAATCCAGAATCATGACATCCAGATAATCCCGTTTCTCCATTGTATGAAATGTAGGTACATAGACGGAAAAATCTCCGTTCGCCACTTTTCTGGTAGCCTCTGCCATTTTATACAGTGGTTCTTCGTAGGTTCTTTTTACCTTCCATCTGGTAAACAGCGTCAGTCCCATGGCAACCATTCCCCAGTAACACATCGGCACCACGGTCATCACCGCTTTATTCCAGCCTGCCGAATTCATAAACACGATCAGTCCGGTATGTATCCCCGACATCAGAAACAGAACCCCAATATAGATTCCAAATAAAGAAACCGGAAATAAACTTTGCTTTACTTTTCCCCTTTGTTCCTCTCGTTCTTTCATTGCAGCACCACCTTGTATCCAAGCCCGCGGACTGTCACAATCTTAAATCCGTCACAGGCTGACAGTTTATCTCTGAGTTTTGTAACATAAACATCCACAGCCCTCAGACTGGTATCTGTCTCCACACCCCAGAACTCGTCCATGAGCTGCGCTCTGGAAAACGTTTTTTTCGGATAAGACAAAAGCTTGTAAATAATATTAAATTCTCTTGTAGTAAGACTGATCTCTTCTCCGTCAATTTCTGCACTCATAGCATCCGCATCCAGTATCAGATTTCCCACCGTAATTTTTCTTTCCATCTCTATATTTGCCCTGCGAAGCAATGCCCTTACACGAAGAAGCAGTTCATCCAGTTCTATCGGCTTTACCATATAGTCGTCGATCCCGAGCTGAAACCCTTTCCGCTTGGAAGGCAGATCATCTTTTGCCGACATAAACAGGATCGGAATCGTCTCATTTATCCGGCGAACTGTCCCGGCAAACTCAAACCCGTCAATCTCCGGCATCATAATATCAGAAATAATCAGCTGGTACACCGTATGATACATTTCCTCATATGCCGCAGCTGCCGACAGACACCCCTTCGCCTGAAAACCGCTGTCATTCAGATAGGTACATACAATCTGATTTAATTTTTCATCATCTTCCACTACAAGTATACGAATCATTTTTATCTTCTCCTTTTGTATCTCTTCCCATTTCCCTAAAATACAGGACGATCCTAACACATTTTTGTTTTCGTTTTGTTTTTGAATTATGTACAAATTGTAAACAAAAAACAAGGTGCGGTCAATTTTTTCTTCTGACGCACCTGTTTCTGACTCTTTTATTTTAAAGATTTGATAAATTAAATGAGACAAAGTAAATCCACAACTCCTTTGCAATCTCTGGTGCTGCATAACTCCATGCAATACTCATGCACATCCCGATTCCAACTGTACCAATCATTGCAATCAATACTGTAGCTATCGTCTTTTTGGACACTCTGCCTGCCTTGTTCTTTTCTTTCATATTCTCATACCTGCCTTTCTTTGTTTGATGGTATGAGAATAGCACTCTTTTGTTTATCCAATGTTTGATATTTGTTTCTGAATTATTAAAAGCTTCAAAATCTTTTCCTACAGCAGAAATTCGCAGAACACATAATTGCTGACATCAATCCCTCTTTTTGTCAGCCGGATTTTATCCTCTTTCACTTCTAACATTTTTTCCTGCTCCAGTTTTTCAATCACGTCTCCGTAGATTTCTTCTATCGTATTTCCAAAACAATTCTCAAACTGGATTCGGGAGATTCCCTGCATCTTTCGAAGTCCCAGAAACATAAATTCTTCCATGGCATCTTCCTTTGTCAGCACTTCGATTTCTTCCCGCAGATCTTCTCCTGATCCTATTCTTTCTATATAAGAGATCATATCTGTACAAAGATGGTATCTGGTATTGGAAATAAAAGACGAGGCTCCCAGACCGATCCCTAAATACTCTACTCTGCTCCAATACCCCAGATTGTGTCTGCACTCTTTTCCTTCCCGTGCATAATTGGAAATCTCATAGCGATGAAATCCATATTCTTCCAGAATTCCCTCTGTCCGCTCATACATCTGCCGCTCTGCATCTTCATCCGGAAGAGGCGGATATTTCTCCTGATCTGTCTGTCCTTTTCCATACCACTGATAAAATCGGGTTCCTTCCTCAATGATCAGACTGTACGCAGAAATATGCTCCGGATGTAATTCTGCCACCGTACGAAGGGTGTGCTCCCAGCTTTTTACAGTCTGTCCGGGAATGGCTGAGATGAGATCAATGTTGATATTATCAAATCCTGCCTGCCGTGCCATGTCATAGGATTCCCGAAATTCTTCATACGTATGGATTCGTCCCAGCATTTTCAGTTCCTCATTGTTGACAGACTGTAATCCGAAACTGATCCTGTTGATTCCCGCCTGTTTCCATCCTTCTAGTTTTTCTTCCGTCACAGTTCCCGGATTTGCTTCGATTGTAATCTCCGCATCCCTGTCGATGGTAAATACCTGTCTCAGCATTTTAAAAATCTCACCCATCTGTTCACACGACAAAATGGACGGAGTTCCTCCGCCCACAAAAACAGAAGATACCTGGTAAGATGAAGCAACCTCGCGGTATCTTTGTATTTCTTTTTTTAATGCATCCACATACTCCGCTTTGGCTGCATCATTTGCCGGTGCAGACAAAAAGTCGCAATAGGCACATTTCTGTACGCAAAACGGAATGTGGATATATAATTCTAATTTCTGCATCATACAGTCCTCTTTCTTATTGATAGGTACAGTATAATACAGTCCTGTTTATTTTGTCCATTCCAGAGAATCAATTCCATCCATTAAAATTGCCTCTCCATCCTGTCCCGTAACCTGAATATCTTCCAGCACAAGTGTCTTTATATTCCTTGCAAAAATTCCCATTTTGCAGATATTCTCATCGATCCCGTCCAGCATTGCCGGCTGTCCACTGACCGCTTCTTTTGCATAACTGACCTGCACATGTTTCATTTCCACCCGCTCAATTTTCTGTTCCGGGAGTCCATAGAAAAATGCTGCTGCCACATGACAGTTTTCTGCCTGAATATTTCTAAAACACAGTTCTTTAATCTGTGGAGTTCTCTCATCCACTGCAAGAGGTTCTTTACACTGTACATATTCGCTGTGTCCATCCGGATCACAAAAATAGAAACAATTGATCACAAACGGAGTCAGCACAGAATCCATTTTGATATCTTCAAACAAAACACCATCAATTATCGCATCTTTCCCACGCCCTCTTCTCGTTTTGATCCGAAGTCCGCGATCCGTATTAATAAACACACACTGTCTTGCCTGCAGATTCCTGATCCCTGCCGCCATCTCACTTCCCAGAGTGATTGAGCCATGCCCGTCCCGCATACAACATTGACGAATCCTCAAATTGGAAGACGGCACTTTGTACTTTGCTCCCACGGAAATCTTTCCGGACTTCACAGCAATGCAGTCATCTCCTACAGAGAACAGACATCCTGTGATTTCTACATCGTCGCAGGATTCCGGATTCAATCCATCTGTGTTTGGAGAATCTTTTGGTCCCAATACCGTTACTTTGATAAATTGCAGGCGGTTGGAAAAATACGGATGGATATTCCAGCTCGGACTGTTCTGTACCGTAATTCCCACAACCCTCACATCCTCACACCGATTCAGAAAAATCATACGCGGTCTTGCAGCAATCCGGATCTTTTTCGCCTCAAACCACCAGTTGTCCCAGGAAGCGTTTCCGTCAATCGTGCCTTCTCCGTAAATCGTCACATCTTTCACTCCGATTCCCGTGATGATTCCGGAGAACATATCACAGGCATCTCCCTCCCATGTTCCGAGAATGTATTCTTTGTCTTTATTTTCATTTTGGCAGGTTCCTTTTAAAACCGGAAATTTCTCACGCTCTGTGCATGCCGAAAGGACTGCCCCTTTTGCCAGTTCCATTGTAAGATGATCTTTTAAAAACAGACTTGTGATCCGGTATACTCCCTCGGGAATCAGCACACGACTGTTCTTCGGACATGCCATGATCGCAGCCTGGATATATGTCGTATCATCCTGAATGCCATCTCCCTTTGCGCCAAAATCACGCACATTCAGCGTATAATCCTGAGCCTCTGTACAAAACACGATTTCTGATTTTTCTTCTCCCTTTTGAACCGCAACACAATACTCTTTTTCAGGTTCCAGGTCATACAGAACATTCACTACCTGCTTTGTTTCTTTATAAAACTCTCCGTTTAGATAAATCTGACAAGGCTGCGCCATCTCATAGATACTTCCTTCACAGCATTCCAACACAGCTGCCCGTGCATGTTTCCAAATCAATTTTAATTCCATCTTGATCTCCTTTGTACATTTTTAATATATTGTAACAGCTTACATTATTCATTTTCACCTATTTACATTTTCATTTTCCCTATCAAACGTATGTTATCATTGTGTTTTTTAATTGTCAATTATCTATTTTGTACAATAACATTCAATATATTTATCAAAAATACACAATACACTTTTTTCACATCATATGTTATCATAATAACGAATTATTATTTTCCTGCTTTTTCTTTATTTTAAGCCTATGTTAGCACTTACATTAAGGAGGTATTCAAAATGAAAATTTTAGATAATTACATTAAACAGTTGATTGAAAACAGCACACCGCAGGAACCTGCATGGAATATCGAAAAAATCCGCGCCGGAAAACCGAACACCTGGAATTACATTGACGGCTGCATGATCAAAGCTCTGATCACTTTTTATGATATCACAAAAGATGAACGCTATCTGCAGTTTGCCGATGAATTCATTGATTATTTCGTACAGGAAGACGGATCCATCAAATATTATGATCCCAAAGAATACAATCTGGACAATGTAAATGCAGGAAAAACCCTGTACCGCCTGTACGACCTGACCGGAAAAGAAAAATACCGAAAAGCCATGGATACAATTTATTCTCAACTCCTTGGACAGCCTCGTACAAAAGAAGGAAACTTCTGGCACAAAGAAATTTATCCAAACCAGATCTGGCTGGATGGTCTTTATATGGCTCAGCCGTTCTATATGCAATATGAACTTTCTTTTTGTAACGGAAATGCCTGCATGGACAGCTTCCGGCAGTTCCAGAATGTCCGCGAACTCATGCGCTGCGAACGAAACGGACTGTACTACCACGCATATGATTCTTCCAGAGAGATGTTCTGGTGCGATAAAGTAACAGGGCTTTCCAACAATTTCTGGCTTCGCGCTGAAGGATGGTTTGCAATGGCCATTGCCGACACCTGGGAGATCATACCGGAATCCATGAACTCACAACGTGATGAATTGAAAGAGATGTTCTGCGAACTGATCGATGCCATGCTTCCTTATCAGGATGAAGAGACCGGAATGTGGTATCAGGTGAT
>OJKJ01001073.1_pt1 | contig 11221 bp, 18 predicted proteins | sample 1596491 | NCBI WGS metagenome assembly OJKJ01 (sample SAMEA4350160, study PRJEB24818) | metagenome | biome: human; feature: gut; material: faeces | place: Denmark | collected 2013-09 | reverse complement strand
GAACTTGTTTATAAATTAATCGAACTTATTGCAGAGAAGAAGAAAGAGGAAAAAGAAAAAGAGAAAAGGCGTAAAAGAAAGGGTATGTAATGGCAAGTAATGCAACGTTTGAGGTCGAGATATACGGTAATACCACAAAGTTCGAGAACTCACTTAAAGGCGTTAATACCGCAATGTCAGGGCTTAGAGGAGAAGCTAAAAACTTACGTGAAGCTCTAAAACTTGACCCAACAAATACCAGTAAAATGGCACAATTGCAGAAGAACTTACAAACGCAGTTGGGCTTATCACGTGACAAAGCAGCAAAATTAAAAGAAGAACTTTCTACGGTTGACAAAGGTACGTCAGCAGGTCAAAAGAAATGGCTACAACTTACTAGAGATTTAGGCACAGCAGAAACACAAGCTAATAGGCTAGAGGGCGAAATTAAGCAAGTCGAGGGCGCTATTAAATCAGGTTCTTGGAACATTGACGCTAAAATGGATACTAAAGGTATCAATAGCGGAATTGAGGGCATGAAGTCACGCTTTAGTGGTCTTAGAGAAATTGCTATAGGCGCATTCAGGCAAATTGGTGCAAGTGCTGTTAGTGCTGTTAGCAATGGCTTAAAAGGCTGGGTATCTGCCGCAATGGACACCCAGACAGCCATGATTGCCTTGAAAAATACAATGAAGTTTAAAGGCAATGGGCAAGACTTTGATTATGTAAGTAAATCTATGCAGAAGCTCGCTAGAGAGACAAACGCAAATAGTGAAGATACTCTAAAACTTTCAACAACGTTCATTGGTTTAGGAGATAGTGCTAAATCAGCGGTTAGTAAAACGGAAGCATTAGTAAAAGCTAACCAAGCGTTTGGTGGTACTGGCGAAAACTTAAAAGGTGTCGCACAGGCTTATGGTCAGATGGCGGCTTCTGGAAAAGTTACTGCCGAAAATATTAATCAGTTGACTGACAATAATACCGCTCTTAGTGCTTCTTTGAAAGATACTGTTATGCAAATGAACCCACAATTAAAGCAGTATGCTTCATTCAATGAAGCTGTTTCAGCTGGTGCTGTCTCAATGGAGATGCTCGATAAAGCTATGCAAAAAGCAGCAAACGGTTCAAGCAGTGCTACAAAAACAATAAGGGACACTTGGTCTGGTTTTAATGAAGATTTATCGCAATCCTTACTTCCTACACTTGAAGCTTTAACGCCTGTTATCAATGCTTTAATTGATAAAATGGACGATTGGGGCAAAGGTGCTGGCAAAGCTATAGAAAATGTAGTCAAGTATTTCCAAGACTTGTTCAAACAGTTACAACAAAATGGTGCGATAACTCAATTTTCTGCTATATGGGATAATCTAAAAAGTGCATTCGGTTCGGTAATTGGAATTATTGGTAACCTTATAAAATCTTTTGCTGGAGTTGATGATTCTACCGCAAAAAATAAAACTTCTGTTGAGAATGTGGCAGAAGTAATTGGTTCGCTTGCTTCTAAGTTTGCTGATATCACGAAAAGCATTGCTGACTTTGTTGGAAAAATTAGTGAAAGTAAAAGCGCAATGGATGCTGTAAAAGTAGCTTTAGTTGCTTTAGCTGGTGCTTTCGTTGCTATGAAAGTTATCAACGGAATCATTAAGGCTTATGAGACATACAATAAGATTGTTGAAGCTGCTACAATTATACAAGGGGCTTTCAATGCTATAATGGCTGTCAACCCATTTGTACTTCTTGGAATAGCAATCGCCGCTGTCGTTGCTGCTCTAGTTTATTTCTTTACTCAAACAGAAACAGGTAAAAAAGCATGGGCTAGTTTTGTAGACTTCTTGAAGAGTGCATGGGACGGAATAGTTTCGTTCTTTAGCGGTATTGGTCAATGGTTTGCTGATATATGGAATGGAGCAGTTGACGGAGCAAAAGCTATTTGGCAAGGTTTAGTTGATTGGTTCATCGGTATTGTACAAGGTATCCAAAATATCTGGAATGGAATAACAACATTCTTTACTACCCTATGGACAACTGTTATTGGTGGCATTCAATCTGTATGGGGCGGAGTAACTGGCTTCTTTAGTGGAATATTTAACGCTGTTAGTTCAGTAGTTTCAACGGTATTCAGTGCCATAGGTGGCTTTGCTGGTTCAGCTTGGAATGTATTAGTCGGAGTATGGAGTGCAGTAGCTGGTTTCTTTGGTGGAATATTCAACGCCGTGAAAGGTGTCGTGTCATCAGTATTTAGCGCAATCGGAAGTTTTGCTTCTAGCGCTTGGGGAGTTGTTCAGTCAATATGGAGTGCTGTTTCAGGTTTCTTTAGTGGCATATTCAACTCTGTCCGTAGTATTGTTAGTGGAGTATTCAGTGCTTTTGGTGGCTTTGCTTCAAGTGCTTGGGGAGCAATTTCAGGTGTATTCAACGGAGTCGGTGGTTTCTTTAGTGGAGTGTTCAATGGTGCTAAAAACGCAGTTAGTGGAGTGTTCAGCGCATTTGGCGGTTTCGCTTCTAATGCCTACAACGCAATAACAGGAGTATTTAATGGGCTTGGTAGCTTCTTTAGTGGGATATTCGGAGGAATCAAAGATACAATAGATAGCGTTCTAGGTGGTGTCACAGGTACGATTGAAAAAATATCAGGAGCTATTAATGGTATTGCTGGGAAACTTGGCGGAATGTTTAAAGGTTCTATGGTAGTAGGTTTGCCAGAATTTAACTTATCTTCTAGCGGTTACGGTTTAAGTACGAACAGCGTATCAAGCGATAACAGAACATATAACACGTTTCATGTGCAAGGTGGTGCTGGACAAGATGTTTCTAACTTAGCACGAGCAATCAGACGAGAATTTGACCTAGGGAGGGCTTAATGGTAAGACAGTACAAAATACATACCAACTTAGACGGAATAGACGACAAAGTTTGGGATGTTACAAATGGAAAAGTTAGATTTTACCAGCCCTCTAATTTAGGGTTACAATCAACTAATAATATTTGGCAAAGTAACGGTATCGGAGTAATGGGGACTCGTTCAATTACCCAGCCACAAATAGAGTTCAAGTTAGAAACGTTTGGCGAAAGTTTAGAAGAAAACTATCGGTTAATGAAAGACTTCGTGAATGATATTCTTAGCAAAAAATTCGTTACACTTGAATATCAAACAGAGATTTTTCAGGTATATGCCGATTTAGCTTTAGCAGATGTCACAAAGACAGAGGGTTACGGTAAGAACGGAACTTTCAGCGAAAAGATAACTTTTGATATAATCACAAAGTGGTATACTTACGAAACTTTAACTCTTGAAATGATTCAAAATGGTAAAGTTATTGCTGGAAAGTCAAAAATTTATGGTGGAACAGCACCAGGATACTATAAGTATATCGAAGGAGTTTCTTACACTTATTATGGAGAAACAAATATAGAACGTTTAAGTCGCTGGGATATAAAAGATGAAATATTTAGTTTTATGGGGATATTATATCCGCAACTTCCTAAAACACCTACTGGAGTTAGATTTTTAGACGATATTGGAAATGAATATACTGCAATTGTATTCAAGACGGAAGAATTACAAGACTACATTTTAATAAATACAGATGTAAATGACGAAACCTATCAAGGTTGGAACGGAACGACTTCATTAAATTTATTCCCTATAATGGACTTTGAGCGATATAGAACTCGTATAATTGAAAAAGGTCAAATGGAGCTAATCAACCTTACCAAGGCAGAGATTAAAATCAAGAGAAAGGCGGACTTTGTTTAATGTTAGAAGCTAATGTGTATGATAACTTTAATCCTAACTATTACAATATATCTGATTTCAGCATGCCTAATGGTAAAAAAGAAAAAAGAGGCCTTCCAATACCAAAGGCAAGATGTCAAGTTATTAATTATGAACTGTGGGAAACAGGCTATCTTTACACTTCGTCAGCTACGTTGACCGTTTCGGTAGAAGTTGGCGATATTGTTCAAATTCTTTTTCCTGAAGTTGTTCCAATCGAGGAAGCTCTAGGTAAAAAGAAAAAGCTGAATTTAGATATGGTTTACCTTGTGACAAGTGTAGATGAAAGCAATAAAGCTACATTAAAGAACTATTTTTGGGCAATGATTGAAAACCTTGATGTTCCAAACGCAATAACTAAAACGACAAACTTTGCTATCATTGATTATTTAATTGACCCTAATAAAAATAATTTAATGAGTTATGGTTATTTCTTCAATTCAACTATCTTTGCTGGGAAGGCTACAATTAACCGAAAAGCAGAAACTTCATCAGCTCATGACGTAGCTAAAAGAATATTTCCCAAGGTTCAATTTCAACCAACTACAACAATTCAACATGCTTCATCTGAAACAGACCCTAGAAACTTGTTATTCATTAACTTCGCTTCTAGGAAATGGAACAGAAACAGAATCACGACAAGGGTAGATATTAAACAAAGTGTAGCAATGGACACGGAAACAATAGTAGAACGTTCAGCTTATAATTTTGCAGTCGTGTTCGTTAAAAGCTCAAATACAGACGACTATAAAGACCCTCCTAAAATGTATACAGCCAAAAACAACGGCGATGTCATTGATTATAGCACTTATCACGGAGACGGAACAGACTTGCCAGATGTAAGAATAGCTAAAACATTGTTTTATGATAGAGATGGCCACGGAAACCCTCCAAACATGTCTACCATTAAGGCTGAAATTTCACCCTCTACAATCGTCACAAGATTAATTTTTAACCAAAACGAACTCTTGCCTTTGTATGTTAATGACTTGGTTGATGTTTGGTATGAGGGTAAACTATATTCAGGTTACATAGCGGATAGAGTTAAAACGGTGTCCAATGATAGACTTATTTTCGTAGAAAGCGGAGACAAACAAAATGTTATATGAGTATGTGGCTACTTATGGAGACAAATATAGAATAGATAGCTTCACAGGGCACAGAGAGCTACGTAAAGATCACTTAGAGTTATTGAATGGTAAAGTGTACTATAATAGTGAAAACTCTCTTAGAATCGAAACTACGCTCTTGTACGAAGTCGGCCAATTTGTATCAATTGGTGGTTATCCTTATGGCGGTAGAAAATTTAGATTGTTGGAGCTATCAATTACTGATAACCCAGTTTTAGATAAAGCAAAGATAATTTCAAGAAAGGTTAAAAATGACAATTAAAAATTTCACGTTTTTTAGTCAAAATGGTACAGAGTTCCCAGTCGGTTCTAATAATGACGGAAAACTATACATGATGTTGACAGGAATGGACTACGGAACGATTAGGCGTAAAGACTGGACAAGTCCGTTAAATACAGTTCTTAACATTCAATATGTTAACACATCAATCATTGCAGGCGGGAGGTATTTTGAACTATTAAACGAAACAGTAGCTTTAAAAGGAGATTCAGTTAATTACATTCATGCAAATATTGACTTGGCTCAAACTGCTAATCCTGTCAGTTTATCAGCCGAAACCGCAAATAATAGCAACCGTGTTGATATAAACAATGGTTCTGGCGTTTTGAAAGTTTGTTTTGATGTTGTTGTAACTTCAGGAACTGGAGTAACAAGCACTAAACCAATTGTTCAGACTAGTAATTTGGATAGTATTTCTGCAAATAATATATCACTTAAAGGTTCAATCCATGTTCCAACTCAAATGTTGACAGTTCAAACCGCTCCTGGTTTGAAATTGCAACTTACTAAAAAGAACGATGATTTAGTAATTGTTAGATTCCTTGGTAGTGTGGCAAATATAAAAAAAGGACAAATGATGTCTAGAACGTGGGTAGATGAACCATTTCGTCCAGCTGTTGTTCAAAGTCTTATTGGTCGTCTTGTTGGAAGAGATGCCAGTTTCCATATTGACATAAACCCAGATGGCAGTATTACTTGGTGGGGGGGAGATATTGGTAGTGACCCTTTGTCGTCACGTGGTAACGCAAGCTACTTTATTAAATAACAAAATAGAAAGCAAAACAAAATGGTAACTAGAATGATTTTAATAACTATCTTAATTTTGGCGATTCTTTTCGCTACGTGGGTCAAAGATAGAGAAGCGATGAACCCGCCTTTTAAACGTAGACTTGTGATTGATTTGACGGTAGTCTTCGCGCTATGGGTTTTATATGCAGTCTTTTACTTTACACAAACACCCTCAACTTCTGATATCGCTAAAACAGTGATTAACGTAGGCTTGTTGTACTTCGTAGGACAATTTATTTACTTAATCGCAAAAATTAGCCCTATGTTTGACGGTTTGGTTAAACTTATGAAAAAGAACGGTGTAAGTATTCCTGAAGCGGAAGAAGAACAAACGGAGGATAAAAAAGAATGAATATAACTAATGCTGGTGTACGTGGGCATAATCCTACTGGGGTTGTAATTCACAATGACGCTGGTTCAAATGGTGCTAACGCTGGCTTCTACAACAACTGGTTACCTAATCATAACCCTGAAAATGGCTTTGCTCATGTTTATATTGGAAATGACGGAAGATTGCAGGCTTCTGACTTCTCTAACATGGCATGGCATTGTGCTAACTCATACGGTAATGCAAATTATGCAAGTTGGGAAGTGTGCCAATCAGAGGGCGATTTAACCCAGTTCTTGAGAAATGAGCAAGCGGCACTAGATGATGTTGCTAAGTACATGAAACAATGGGGACTAACTCCTAATCATGATACTGTGAAGCTACATCAGGAGTTATCAAGCACAAGTTGCCCTAGACGTTCCGTGGAAGCTCATGGTGGCACGGTAGAGAGTTGTCGCTCATACTTTATCGCAGAACTAAATAAGCGCCTTACAGGGCAAACTGTAAGCACAGATAACAATAATACAACAGAAAGCGGAGAAATTGAAATGTTTCTAATTAATTGTAAAGACACTAAAAATTGGTATGTATGCAATGGAGTATCAGCACGACATGTTAAAACAACTCGTATGCTTGGCGGTTTCCAAGGTAAATTTGGAGCGATTAAGTTACCAGAAACTATTATGTATCAAAAGGAATTTGAAGCAGAGTATGGAAAAGTAAACTAAAAAAAATAATATAAAAAAGACAGCTTTATAGCTGTTTTTCTTTTGTAAATGAAGATATCCTACTTTCTATTTTTTGATTTTTAATTTGCTATCTATTTTATATTTTACCAAGTAGCCCATGCAGTTCCACCTGAACCTTGGTATATACTTACTGCTTTATCTAAATAATCTTGAGGGCTTAAATTAGATACTTGCCCATGTACACTTTGATTAATCTGTAATAGTCCCCAGCACCCAATAGGGTTTTCAACATAAGGGTTACCGCTAGATTCCTTGTAAATAACATCAAGCCATTTACTAGCACTTACTCCTGTCTTGCTTGCTAGGTATTCACTAGCCTGTTCAGGACTTACGCTTGACCAATCACTTCCAATAATGCTATTAGTTTCTGTGTTTGGTGCAGCCTCTATACTAACTTCTTGCGCCCTTTCGGTATTAGGTTGTTCAGTCGCCTTATCATGCTCTCTTGCTATTCGGTCATCTTCAGCTCGTTTTTCGGCTTCAATTCTTCGTCGTTCTTCAAGTGCTTTCTCCTTAGCTTGTCTTATATGCTCATATTTTGCTTTCTCTTGCGTTTTAAACTCTTGTTCATATAATTGTGCCACAATATCATTAAAGCCCTTGTCCGCCTTTTTATGAGCCTTTTGAATCATCGCTATACTTCTAGTTGTGTCATCTGTTAAAATAAAAATAATTATTCTCCTATTCCATGGTTTAATTGCTTACCTGATTAATTGCTTCAATAATATTATTGCCAGCATTTATTAGAATTTCATCACTTACAGTTACATTCTTTCTTGAAAATAGCTCGTTCTCAATCTTCATAAAGTGCATTGCTTTAGCTAAAAATTGAGCAGATGACTCATAATATAATGTTTCTAGCTCATCATCTGAAAGCTGTGTTAAATCATCATTAGCAAAAGTTGTTAGTTTTCGCTTAATCTCTTTGCCTTCATCATCTTCTTCTATGTAAAAACGTTTCATCTATTCATTCCTCTAATTTCAAATTTTTCAATAATATACCTTTTAGAGCCAAGCTCAAATATTATTAGATAATTATTAAAAGGGTCATTCTTATTCAAGTCATTAGCAATCTTTCTAGCTGTTTGCTGTGGATATTTTGACCTATTTATTTCACTTGTATAATTGTGTAAGATTATCTCATTGCCTCCCTTTGCATTCTACGCTTCAAACGTTGCTTATGCAGATATTCTTTGCTTGGCTTTAAACTAGCCAATAACTCATCTAATAAGTCCAAAACCTTTCCTCCAGAACCTGCACTATCCATTTTTTTAAGTGTAAGCTCGTGCATTTCATCATCATTGAAAAACATAGTAAGATAAGGGAATGCTACGGTATGTGGTAAACTCAAGCGTGATTTAGTTGTATGTAACTTAGGCCATGTACCTGTCTCATCTTTAATTTTTAACTCAAGCTGTGCCATTCCTATACCTTGTTCTTTCAGAACACTAGTGATTCTTTCATATAATTCTTCGTTTGTCATTATGCTATAACCTCAATTATTTCTGTATGCTTTTTAACTTCATATCTTTGTTCTTCTGGAAGTAATTCATTCCATTTTAAAGCCTCTTTTTTATCATAAAACTTACGTGATTTAATTTCTTTTTCCAATATCCAAGATACTGTGTAGTATGTAAATTCATCTTTCATTATCCAATTACTCCTGTCTTAATATTTAGTCTTTGCTGACTTGATAAGTGATATAAATTGCACCACTTACAGTAATAAGCTCTAACTGGTATCTTGCCAGCTTTCTTTTTGTTATGCTGGGCAGTAGCTATTGAATATAAAGCTCCCATTTTTGTGTATTTGCGTTTCTTACACATAATCTAACCACTCCTTAATCGTAAATAATTCAAAGCCGTTCAGCTTACTTTGTTTTTCAATTTCCACTTGGTTTCTATCTAGGTCTATCAGCAGTTCAATTACAGGTCTACCGTTGTCAAGCCACCTGATGACTGTATTAGCTTTAAGTCCGAAATGCTTAGCACATTGAGCCTTACAGCTAAAGTGTAGTTCTTCTTCCGTTGTAGGGTTATAAGCTACGACCTTTATAGCTTTTTGTATTGCCACTATTTAACCTCCTTTCTATAAAACAATATTATCAAAATACTTTATATTTGTCAAGAATTAACTTTAGACCTCTTCAATAAATTCCAAGTATCTTTCATCAATCGCTTTTATCTCTTCTTTTGTAAACTCTGATTTAAAGTTATTTCTTTCTTCTTTAAACCCTAGGAAGAGGAACTTATCCCCTAGCTCGTTTTTAAAAGAGTTTAAATATCCTTTTTTGTTGTTCATTAATTTAACATTGTATTTTTCCATTTGTATCTCCTTAATTTCTATACAACTAATTGTATCAAAAAAAAGCCAATGCTGTCAAACATTAACTTTAATTTTTTTAATTAATTGATGTATATAACATTCTTCGTGGAATCCTCTGACGTTTCCTATTAATTCATATACTTTTAAAGTTAAATCACTATATTCTTCACTATGACATTCAAGTTCTGCTATCACTTTTTTAACTCCTTTGATATCAATTTCTTTGTTTAATAGTTTCTCAACAATGTCAATATTATTGTATATATAATAACCGTGGAAACCTATTGTTGATTCTAATACTCGTTCTAATTGTGCGTTCATTGTTTTTCTCTCTTTCTTAACTCTATGTATTGATTATATCAAAAAAAGTTCATACTGTCAAGCATAAACTATTTTTAATTATTTTATTCCTTCCCAGCGTTCAAAATCATCAGCTAGTTCTTGTATAAAGCCCATAATATCGTCAGTAGTGTACTCTGTAAGCTCATTCTCGTTACTTAAGTTAGCTAGTTCTTTGGCATAGTCTAAGGCTTTTTTATAGTCTTTGTCGTAGCTTTCACCCTCTTTCTTGCCAGCTCTTACTAGATACTTCAATACCTGCATTGTATACCAACCTGCAAGCTCTTCATAGTTAAAATTATGTTTAAAGTATTCGTTAAGTTCCACGCCGTATTCATTGGCATAGTGCTTATTTGTACCGTAATTCATTAGATGATTCCTCCAAGCCATGTAATACTCAAAATTGCAATCATAGCCAGCCATACAATAGCGATAAGTGTAAAGCCGACACCTGCAACTATCATTAAAGTTTTTGCTGTTAAAACATATACTTTCATTTTGTTCTCCTTAATTTTCTTCTGTGAGTGTAATCCAGTCAGGAAATTTACTTTCAATATGTTCAATTGCCTGTTCTGTCCATTCGTTAATACCTAAAAATTCCATTGCGTCTTCACTGTGTGGGATAACATTTACTTCTGAAAACCCAATTGGGTTGTTATCGCTGTTTTGGATGAAATAAACTTGTTTTACAGCCATTTCCAATGCGTCACCGTGAATAATTACACCGTTCATTCCTCTAATTGCAAAGGCATGAATCAAGAATGAAATAGCTTCATCTGATAATTCTAACGCTTGATACCAATAGTTACTTGGCAAATAGCTAAAAAAATCTGTATTCATTCGGTCATCTTGCCATTTTTGAATGATTAGAGTTCCTGTTCCTGCTCCAGTTAAATCAGCACCTCCAGAACCACCTACAAGCAATGCTGTGAGCTTACCAAGTTCATCTGGTGTATAGTGCTGACCTTTTGAAGAAACGGCTGAATGAGCCATAAAATAGTCCCTAAAGAAATCAACTCCCATGTCATGGTGGATATTTAAGATTTTAGAGTAAAATTCTTCACGTCCTTTTTTATCAAAAACAAGCTCTTTAATTCTGTTTGTGAAATTCATGTGTTCATCAACATTTAACATGTCATAGAATTGCTTTTCAGTAATTGTCATCTCTGCACCTCTTTCATAATTACATTCTATCAAATTACTTTTACTTTGTCAAATATTAACTGTTTTTAACCATAAACAACTTTTCACATTTATCATTTCTTGTTCCACTTTGAATAGTACTACGTGCTTTATCAAAAGAATATACAACTTCAAAACGTTCATCTGAAATTGAATAGCTTGAAATTAGTACAATATTACTTTTGGACATTTCAAATGCCCAGTTATAAAACTCTTGGCTATTGAACGAATTGATATAACTATCTTGGGAAGTTCCCTCATAAGGTGGATCAAGATATAATATAGCTCCAGAAACTTCACTAAAATCATGATAACTTTTATTCGTTGCTTTTATTTTATTTACTT
>OJKJ01001070.1_pt1 | contig 11248 bp, 10 predicted proteins | sample 1596491 | NCBI WGS metagenome assembly OJKJ01 (sample SAMEA4350160, study PRJEB24818) | metagenome | biome: human; feature: gut; material: faeces | place: Denmark | collected 2013-09 | reverse complement strand
TGGGGTCGCGCGCGCGCTGGGTGCGGGGCCGCCCGTGGATTGGCTCCTTCTTTGCCGGTGGAGGGGCGCATCCTCCTCTCAGTTTTTCGGGCTGGGCAGGGGGGGGGGGGGGCGCCCGCCGCGGGCGATGAACTCGGCCGCGCTGCAGCGGTTGACCGGCATGGCCGGCGCGCTGCCGAGCAGGCCGCCGAACGCCACCGTGTCGCCCACCTGCTTGCCGGGGGCGGGGATGATGCGCACGGCGGTGGTCTTATTATTGATCATGCCGATGGCGGCCTCGTCCGCGATGATGGCGGAGACCGTCTCGGCCGGCGTGTCGCCGGGCACGGCGATCATGTCCAGCCCGACGGAGCACACGCACGTCATGGCCTCGAGCTTCTCGATCGTCAGGCGGCCGGCCTCGGCCGCGGCGATCATGCCGGCGTCCTCCGACACGGGGATGAACGCGCCCGAGAGCCCGCCGACGTGGGACGAGGCCATGACGCCGCCCTTTTTCACCGCGTCGTTGAGCAGCGCGAGCGCCGCCGTGGTGCCGGGCCCGCCGACGGACTCCAGCCCCATCTCCTCGAGCACGGCGGCCACACTGTCGCCGACGGCGGGCGTCGGCGCGAGCGACAGGTCCACGATGCCGAACGGCACGCCCAGCCGCGCGGACGCCTCCTGCGCCACGAGCTGGCCCATGCGCGTGATGCGGAAGGCCGTCTTTTTCACCGTCTCGGCCACGACGTCAAACGGCTGGCCGTGCACGCTCTGCAGCGCATGCTGCACCACGCCCGGCCCGGACACGCCGACGTGTACCTCACACTCCGGCTCGCCCACGCCGTGAAACGCTCCGGCCATGAAGGGGTTGTCCTCCACGGCGTTGGCAAAGACGACGAGCTTGGCGCAGGCCATGCCGCCCTGCTCCGCCGTAAGCGCGGCGGCGCGCTTGACGGTGCGGCCCATCTCGGCCACGGCGTCCATGTTGATGCCCGCGCGCGTGGAGCCGACGTTCACGCTCGCGCAGACCAGCTCCGTCTCGGCCAGCGCCTCCGGGATGGAAGCGATGAGCACGCGGTCGGCTTCCGTCATGCCCTTGTGCACGAGCGCGGAAAAGCCGCCGAGGAAGTTGACGCCGATCTCGTGCGCGGCGCGGTCGAGCGCTTTGGCATACGGCACAAAGGACTGCGCGCCCGTGCCCGCCGCGACGAGCGAGATCGGCGTGACGGATACGCGCTTATTGACGATCGGGATGCCGAACTCGGCCTCGATGTCCTCGCCCGTGCGCACAAGATTGCCTGCAAGGCGGCAGATCTTGTCGTACACCTTCGTGCAGCTGCGGTCGATATCCGTGTCCGCGCAGTCGAGCAGAGAGATGCCCATCGTGATGGTGCGGATGTCGAGGTGCTGCTGGTCGATCATGGCGATCGTCTGCAAAATTTCACTGCGGTTGATCATGGCTGTGCCCCCTCAGATGCGGTGCATGGCATTGAAGATGTCCTCCCGCTGGGCGCGGATCTGCAGATCGCGCTGCGTGCCGGCCTCGTCGAGCGTGCGGGCGAGGTCTGCAAACGGCACGGTGCACTGCGACGCGTCCACGAGCATGATCATCGTGAAGTATTCCTGCAGCACCGTCTGGCTGATGTCCAGCACGTTCACGCCGTACTGCGCCAGCAGGGCGGTCACGTCAGCGATGATGCCGACGCGGTCTTTTCCGATCACGGTTACGATTGCACGCATACATTGTCCTCCTTATTGACCGATCGCGCCGAGCTCGTCAAGATCGCGCTCGAACGCTGGAATGAAATGCTCCAGAAAATACTGCACCTCCGGCAGGGGCGAGCCCTCGAGCGCCGCGTGCGTCTGCGCCTCGGCGGAGAGAAACTCGTTGTTGCCGGCCTTGCGCTCCTCGATGCACTTGATGTAGGCCGAGAGCTTGTCGGCCGCCTTCACGAGCGGGTAAATGTCGCCGTTCTTGTCCTCGGCGAGCACATCGGCGTAGGTCGCGCGCAGCTCCGGCGGCAGCATGCCGAGCAGCTTCTGCACGGCCAGATCCTCCACCGCGTGGTAGGCCGACATGATCTCCGCGTTGTGGTACTTGATCGGCGTCGGGAGGTCGCCCGTGAGGATCTCCGACGCGTCGTGATACAGCGCCGCCGTCGCGAGGGCGTTGACATCGCACGGCTCGTGAAAAATGTCGCGCCGGATGACGCCGAGCGCGTGCGCCAGAACGGCCACCATGTGGCTGTGCTCCTGAATGTTCTCGGGCAGGGCGTTGCGCATCAGGCCCCAGCGCGCGATATAGCGCATGCGCGAAATGAGCGCAAAGAAGTTGGAATCCATCATATGTCCTCTCAAAAAACGAAAAATACGGATATGGACACATTTTATCATGCCGTTCGGGGAATGTAAACACGAAAAACTGTTGCAATATCAGGTTTTCCATGCTAAAATACAATTTCGTGCGAACAAAAATGATTTTGAAATATGTATTTGCGTTGAGGAAGTGTGCAAAATGGAGAAATTGAGAAACGTCGCCATCATCGCCCACGTTGACCACGGCAAGACCACCCTGGTCGACGAGATGCTCAAGCAGAGCGGCGTCTACCGCGAAAATCAGGAGGTCGTCGACCGCGTCATGGACTCCAACGATCTGGAGCGCGAGCGCGGCATCACGATCCTGGCCAAGAATACCGCCGTGCGCTACGGCGACACGAAGATCAACATCGTCGACACCCCGGGCCACGCCGACTTCGGCGGCGAGGTCGAGCGTGTCCTGAAGATGGTCAACGGCGTCATTCTGCTCGTCGACGCCGCCGAGGGCCCCATGCCGCAGACGCGCTTCGTGCTCAGCAAGGCGCTCGAGCTCGGCCACCGCGTCATTGTCGTCATCAACAAGATCGACCGCCCCGACCAGCGCATCCACGAGGTCATCGACGAGGTGCTCGAGCTGCTCATGGATCTTAACGCGACCGACGAACAGCTCGACTCGCCCATGCTCTTCTGCTCGGGCCGGCAGGGCACCGCGTCCTACTCCCCGGACGTGCCGGGCAAGGACCTGCGCCCGCTGTTCGAGACGATCCTGGAGTATATCCCCGCGCCGGAACAGAATGTCGACGCGCCGTTCCAGATGCTCGTGTCGTCCATCGACTACAATGAGTTCGTCGGCCGCATCGCCATCGGCCGCATCGAGCGCGGTGTCATCCGCCAGAACGAGGAGATCGCCGTGTGCAACTACCACCAACCGGACGCCCCGGCCAAGAAGGCCAAGGCCGTGTCCATGTACGAGTTCGAGGGCCTGCAGCGCGTGCCCGTCACGGAGGCGGAGGCCGGCAGCATCATCGCCATGTCCGGCATCGGCGACATCACCATCGGCGATACGATCTGCGCGCCGACCTGCGTTGAGCCGATCGAGTTTGTGAAGATCTCCGCGCCCACGATGGAGATGACCTTCTCCGTCAACGACGGCCCGTTTGCCGGCCGCGAGGGCAAGTTCGTCACCAGCCGCCAGATCCGCGAGCGGCTCTACCGCGAGACGCTCAAGGACGTGTCTCTGCGCGTGACCGATCTCGAGGGCGCGACGGATTCGTTCAACGTCGCCGGCCGCGGTGAGATGTCGCTGTCCATCCTCATCGAGACCATGCGCCGCGAGGGCTATGAGTTCCAGGTCTCGCCCCCGCGCGTGCTCTATCAGACGATCAACGGCCAGAAGTGCGAGCCCATTGAGCGCCTCGTCGCGGACGTCCCGGCCGATGCGGTCGGCGCCGTGATCGAAAAGCTCAGCGCCCGCAAGGGTGAGCTGCAGCAGATGGAGCCCATCGGCAAGCGCACGCGGCTGGAGTTTCTCGTGCCGGCGCGCGGCCTGTTCGGCTACCGCAACGAGTTCATGACCGACACGAAGGGCGAGGGCATCATGGCCTCCGTCTTTGACAGCTACGCCCCTTATAAGGGCGACCTCAGCCGCCGCAACACCGGCTCGCTCGTCTCGTTCGAGACCGGCGAGAGCATCACCTACGGCCTGTTCAACGCGCAGGAGCGCGGCCAGCTGTTCATCGGTGCGGGCGTGCCCGTGTATGCCGGCATGGTCGTCGGCGTGTCACCGAAGCAGGAGGACATCACCGTCAACGTCTGCAAGAAAAAGCAGCTGACCAACACCCGCGCCGCGGGCTCCGACGACGCGCTGCGCCTCGTGCCGCCGCGCAAGCTGAGTCTGGAGCAGTGCCTGGAGTTCCTCGCGGACGACGAGCTGCTCGAGGTCACGCCCAAGAGCCTGCGCATCCGCAAGCGCATTCTCGACCATGAGCGCCGCATGAAGGCCGCCCACGGCAAGGGTGCAAAATAAGTCCCCAAAACGAATCCCGCCGCCGTCTCATGGAGACGGCGGCGGGAAGCTTGCACTGTGGGGCGCACGGAGAAAGATTTCTCTTTACAAGTACCGCGGGGTGTGGTATTGTAAAACAGTCCATGTGCCCGGATCCGGGGCCTGGCCGCTTTGCAGCGGTGCCTTTCCGCCCGGTTCTGCGCCAGCGGATACGAAAACAAAGAAAGGAAGTCATTCCCATGATCACCAAAGCTGAAAAGACCGCAGTCATCGAAGCCAACAAGACGCACGAGGGCGACACCGGTTCTCCGGAGGTCCAGATCGCCATCCTTACCGAGCGCATCCACCAGCTCACCGAGCACCTGAAGGTGCACCCGAACGACAAGCACAGCCGTCTGGGCATGTACAAGATGGTCGGTAAGCGCCGCCGTCTGCTCGACTACCTCGCCAAGAAGGACATCGAGCGTTATCGTGCGATCATTGCAAAGCTGAACATCCGTAAGTAAGTTCGGCTTTTCCGAAGGGTATGAACGTTTGAACGCAGGGGGATAATTTCATATTGTCCCCCTGCTTTTTCGTTCGCCCCGGCAGCCCATTTTCGGGAGCGCCGCTGCCCAGTATTTGAATCTGCGCCCCATCGCGCATGGGACGCGGATGCAAGTGCTGGCTCTGGCGTTTCCGCCAACAAAAGAAAGGAGCACCAGAACCCATGATCATCACCACGCACAAGCAGTTCCCCAACTACAAGCGCTACGAGATCGAGTATGAAGGCCGTCCCCTCGTGATGGAGACCGGCAAACTCGCAGAGCTGTGCAACTCCGCCGTTCTCGTCAGCTACGGCGAGACGACCGTGCTCGTCACCTGCACGGCCTCCGCCCGCCCGAAAGACGGCGTGGATTACTTCCCGCTGTCCGTCGACTTCAACGAAAAGCTCTACGCCGTCGGCCGCATCCCCGGCAGCTTCATGCGCCGCGAGGGCAAGCCCAGCCTGCCCGCCGTGCTTGCCAGCCGCCTGATCGACCGCCCGATGCGCCCGCTCTTCCCGAGCGACCTGCGCAACGACGTCATCATCGCCTGCGAGGTCCTGTCCGTCGACCGCGACTGCAGCCCGGAGATCACCGCCATGATCGGCGCGAGCGCCGCGGTGAGCATCTCCGACGTGCCGTTCAACGGCCCCATCGCCGGCATCGTTCTCGGCTGGGACGGGGAGAAGTACCTCTTCAACCCCACGCAGGAGCAGCGCAAGACCAACCGCATGACCACCACCATCGCCGCCACGCACAAGAAGATCGTCATGATCGAGTCCGAGGCCGACCAGGTGCCGGACGATGTGATGTACGAGGGCATCGTGCAGGCGCATGAGCACCTGCAGCCCGTGCTCGACCTCATCGACAAGATGGTCAGCGAGATCGGCAAGCCGAAGTTCGAGTATGAGCACGCGTCCTTTGACGAGGACCTGTTCGAGCTCCTGTGCGCCAACGAGATGGAGGCCATGGAGTACTGCATGGACACCGACGACAAGAACGTGCGCGAGGCGCGCGTGAATGAATGGATCGCCGCCGTGCAGGCAAAATATGAAGAGGAGCACCCGGACATGATGCAGTACATGGACGAGATCCTCTACAAGATGCAGAAAAAGATCGTCAAGAAGTGGCTGCTCGCCGGTCACCGCGTTGACGGCCGCAAGATGAACGAGATCCGCCCGCTCGATGCCGAGGTCGGCGTGATTCCGCGCGTGCACGGCTCTGGCCTGTTCACCCGTGGCCAGACGCAGGTGCTGTCCATCGCCACGCTCGCGACGCTGTCCATGGCCCAGAAGCTCGACACCATCTGGGAAGAGGAAGAAAAGCGCTTCATGCACCACTACAACATGCCGCCGTACTCCACCGGCGACGCCCGCGCCGCCCGCAGCACCAACCGCCGCGAGTACGGCCATGGCGCCCTCGTCGAGAAGGCGCTGCAGTGCGTCATCCCGCCGGTCGAGGAGTTCCCGTACGCCATCCGCGTGGTGTCCGAGGTGCTCTCGTCCAACGGCTCCACGTCTCAGGGCTCCATCTGCGGCTCCACGCTCGCACTCATGGACGCCGGCGTGCCCATCAAGGCGCCGGTCGCCGGCATCTCCTGCGGCCTGATCCAGGACGGTGACGACTTCACCACCTTCATCGACATTCAGGGCGTTGAGGACTTCCACGGCGAGATGGACTTCAAGGTCGCCGGCACGAAGCAGGGCATCACCGCCATCCAGATGGACCTCAAGAACGACGGCCTCAAGCACGAGATCGTCAAGGAGGCGTTCCGCATGACGCGCGAGGCCCGCTTCCAGATCCTCGATGAGATCATGCTCAAGGCGATCGCCGAGCCGCGTAAGGAGCTGGCCGATTCCGCCCCGAAGATGATCCAGATGAAGATCAACCCCGACAAGATCCGTGAGGTCATCGGCTCGGGCGGCAAGGTCATCCAGAAGATCTGCGCCGACACCGGCTGCAAGATCGACATCGAGGACGACGGCTCCATCTTCATCGCGTCCGAGGACATCGAGGCCTGCCGCGCCGCGCGCAAGACCATCGAGAACATCGTCTTCGAGCCGGAAGTCGGCGAGCTGTACTATGGCAAGGTCTCCAACATCCGCAGCGACTTCGGCGCCTGGGTCGAGCTGGCTCCGGGCAAGGACGGCCTCATCAAGATCAAGGACCTCGAGTTCAAGCGCACCGAAAAGGTCGAGGATGTGCTCAAGATCGGCGACATGACCTGGGTCAAGGTCATGAATGTCGACGATCGCGGCCGTATCGATCTGTCCCGCAAGGATGCGATGCGTGAAAAGGGCCTGATGTAATCTCAGCACAACTGTGTGGGCGGGGTGCGCAGACACCCCGCCCCTTTTTCCACGGGGGGACAGCACATCATGTACGAAAAACAGACGCTGCCGAACGGCGTGCGCATCGTCTATGAGCACATGCCGCACGTGCGCTCGGCGGCCATCGGCGTGTGGATCGGCGTCGGGTCACGGTATGAATCGCCGTGCGAGACCGGCAGCGCGCACTTCATCGAGCACATGCTCTTCAAGGGGACGGCACAGCACTCCGCCTCCGAACTGGCAGAGCGCATGGACGCCATCGGCGGCCAGGTGAATGCCTACACCACGCGCGAGGGCACCTGCTACTATGCGCGCGTGCTCGACGAGCACCTCGACCGCGCGGGCGACCTGCTCGCCGAGATGCTCTTCACATCGAACTTTGCCGAGGCGGACGTGGCCAACGAGCGCGGCGTCATCCGCGAGGAGATGGACATGTACGCCGACACGCCGGAGGATCTGGTCACGGAGCGGCTCATCGGCGCCGTCTTCCCCGGTGCGCTGGGGCGGCCGGTGCTCGGGCGCCCGGCCTCGATCGACCGGCTGACGGGGGCGCGCCTGCGCTCGTTCCAGATCGGGCACTATATTGCGCCGCGCATCGTCATCGCCGTGTCCGGCAGCTTCACGGACGAAAACATCGCGCGCCTTGCCGCGCACTTCTCGTTCCTGCCCGGCCGGCCGGACCTGACCATGCGCTCCGGCAGTTACACCCCGGCCTTCACGCTCAAGCGCAAGGCCATCGAGCAAAACCAGATCAGCATCGGCTTCCCCGGCCTGCCGACGGGGTCGGAGGCGCGTTTTACCATGGCGCTGCTCTCGTCCATTCTCGGCGGGAACATGTCCTCGCGCCTGTTTCAGACCGTGCGCGAGAAAAACGGCCTGTGCTACGCCATCTACACCTACACGGCGAGCTTTCTCGACTGCGGCATGTTCGGCATCTCTGCCGCCGTCGGCCGCGAGACGGAGCAGCGCGCCCTCGCGCTCATCCGCGACGAGCTTGAGCGCTTCCGCGCCGACGGCGTTACGCAATCGGAGCTCGACCGCGCGCGCGAACAGGTGCACGCGAGCGTGCTCATGGCGGAGGAATCCACCGCCTCGCGCATGAACAAGCTCGGCTATTCTGAGCTGTACCTCGGCCGGGTGCTCCCGGCGGACGAGGTGCTCGCGCGCTACGACGCCGTCACGCGTGAGGACATCCTCGGCCTCGCGCGCGAGACGCTGGACTTTGACCGCGTGTCGTTCTCGGCCGTCGGCCGCCTGCGGCCGCAGGAGGAATACGAGCAGCAGCTCAAGGGATAACAAAAAACGCCGCGGAAGCCTCCGCGGCGTTTTCTTTTTTCAGTCGTCCGGCTCGCCGGTCATGACCGTGCGCCGGATGCGGCGGATACCACACCCGCGCCGCTTGCGCAAGGGGGCGGATCCTGCCGCCATGTATCGCAAAACGGAACCCCGGCGGCTTCTTCTCGAAGCCGCCGGGGTCGTTTTCGCTTTTCAGGCGTTTTGGATCAGCAGCTCTGCGATCTGCACGCAGTTGGTGGCCGCGCCCTTGCGCACCTGGTCGCCGCAGCACCAGAGGCACAGGCCGTTGGGATCGGTCAGGTCGGGGCGGATGCGGCCGACGAACACGAGGTCCTGATCCGACGTGTCGAGCGGCATGGGGTACTGCAGCGCGTCGAGATCGTCCACGAGGCGGCAGCCGGGGGCGGCGGCGATGGCCGCGCGCGCCTCGTCGACGGAGATATGGTGCACGAAGTGCACGGCGGCGGAGATGGAGTGGCTGCGCACGACGGGCACGCGCACGCAGGTGCACGAGACGTTCATGTCCGGCAGATGCAGGATCTTGCGGCCCTCGTTCTGGAGCTTCATCTCCTCGGAGGTGTAGCCGTCGCACTGCTCGCCGCCGATCTGCGGGATGACATTGTAGGCGATCTGGTGCGCGAACACCTTCGGCGCGTAGATCTTGCCGGCGCGCAGGGCGTCGACCTCGTTTTGCAGCTCGATGGGGCCGCCCGCGCCCGCGCCGGACACGGCCTGATACGTCGACACGACCATGTCGCGGATGGGCGAGAGCTTGCGCAGCGCGTTGATGGCGGTCAGCGTGATGATGGTCGAGCAGTTGGGATTCGAGATGATGCCGTGGTGCAGCTTCACGTCCCCGGCATTGATCTCCGGCACGACGAGCGGTACGTTCGGGTCCAGGCGGAAGGCCGAGGAGTTATCCACGAACACGGCGCCGGAGCGCACGATCGCGGGGGCGAAGCGCTCGGCAATGTCGTTTTCCGCCGCGCCGAGGACGATGTCCATGCCGGCGAAGGCGGCGTCCGTCGCCTCCTCGACGACGATGTCCTGCCCCTGCCACGACACGACTTTGCCGGCCGAGCGGGCGCTCGCGAGCAGATGCAGCTCCCCGACGGGGAACTTGCGCTCGGCGAGGATCTTCATCATTTCCTGTCCGACGGCGCCGCTGGCGCCGAGAATGGCAACACGATACTGCTTCATATCCGAAAACTTCCTTTCTTATTTCACAAAGCTGTTGTACAGGACCTGGATGGCGGGTGCGAAATCCTTCGTGTCCACGCCGACGATGATGTTGAGCTCATCCGGCCCCTGCGAGATCATGCGGATGTTGATGCCGTGCTCGCCGAGGGCGGCGAAGATGCGGCCCGACGTGCCGGGGCGGAACACCATCTTCCGGCCGACGGCCGCGACGATGGAGATGTTCTCCGTCACGTGCAGATTGTCCGGGCGCAGCTGCTTTTCCAGCTCGCCGAGGATGGAGTACAGGCAGGGGGCGACCTTTTCGCTCGGGACGACGAGCGACAGGCAGTCGATGCCGCTGGGGGCGTACTCAATGCTCACGCCGTGGCGCTCAAACACCTCGAACACCTGCCGGAACGTGCCCACGCTCGAGGACATGCCGGTTTTGGCGATGGTGATGATGGAGTAGTTTTTCTTGCCCGCGATGCCGGTGATGAGCCGCCCGTCGTCCACATCGTCGAACGACTCCATGATGAGCGTGCCGGGGTGATCAGGGGCATTGGTGTTGCGGATGTTGAGCGGGATGTTCTTCTCGCGCACGGGGAAGACCGTGCCCTCGTGCAGCACCTGCGCGCCGACGAAGCTCAGCTCGCGCAGCTCGTTATACGTGATGCGCTCGATCGGCAGGGGATCGGGCACGATGCGGGGGTCGGCCATGAGGATACCGGACACGTCCGTCCAGTTTTCATACACGTCGGCATTGAGCGCCGCTGCCGCGAGCGCGCCGGTGATGTCGCTGCCGCCGCGGGAGAAGGTGCGGATCTTGCCGTCGGGCGTCACGCCGTAAAAGCCGGGGATGACGACGCTGCGCCCGTCGGCCAGGCGCTGCAGCGCGGCATAGGATGCCTCCTTGTCGATCGACCCGTCGAATTGGAAGCGCACCCACAGCTCCGCGTCCAGAAACGAGTAGCCGAGGTAGTCCGCCATGAGCAGGGCGGAGAAATATTCGCCGCGCGACACGAGCTCCTCCTCCGAGATGCCGGCGCGCATCTGCTGGCGCAGCACGGCGAGCTCGGCCTCGATGTCCACGTTCAGGCCGCACTCGTCGCGGATGGCGATGTAGCGATCGGCGATCATCTGGAAGATGGCGTCGCAGCTCACGCCGTACTGCAGGTGCGCGTAGCACAGGTACAGGAGGTCTGTGAGCTTGTGGTCGTCCGCGCCGCGCTTGCCGGCAGCGGACACGACGATCACCTTCCGTGCGGGGTCGGCGCGCACGATGTCGCGCACTTTTTCAAACTGTTTGGCGTCCGCCATCGACGAGCCGCCGAATTTTGCAACCTTCAGCATGGGGCCCTCCTTACTGCAGCGCGGCAAAGAAGCTCTCGCTGTCCTGCGCCAGCGCCAGCGCCATGAGCGCATGCATCCGGCTCACGGGCACGGGCTGCGTGATGACGGCGCCGTCCCAGTCGCGCTCGGAGAGGGCGGCCAGCTCCGGCAGCGCGGCGCGCAGGACGCCGCCATGGGCGGCCACCGGCTGACGGAACTTGCTCTTATACACATCTCCGACACCACGAGACAGGCCGAAATCTCGTATGCCGCCTTCTGCTTACAACAAA
>OJKJ01001069.1_pt1 | contig 11258 bp, 10 predicted proteins | sample 1596491 | NCBI WGS metagenome assembly OJKJ01 (sample SAMEA4350160, study PRJEB24818) | metagenome | biome: human; feature: gut; material: faeces | place: Denmark | collected 2013-09 | reverse complement strand
ACCATGGTCCTGTATCCGTCCGGCAGGCGGAGGATGAATTCTTCGCATCTGGCGGCCCTGGCTGCCTCCATCACTTCCCGGTCCGTGGCCTCCTTTCTTCCCAGCCGTATGTTTTCCATAATCGTGTTGTTAAATAAAACCACATCCTGAAATACGATGGAAAAGCTTTTCAGCAGCGTTTCCGGTTCGACCTCCCTCACGTCGACCCCGCCGACGGTAATTTTTCCCCTGTCAATATCCCAGAACCGGGCGGCCAGTCTGGCGCTGGTGGATTTACCGCCGCCTGACGGGCCTACGAGAGCCGTCACCTCCCCCTGTTTTGCGGTGAACGACACGTCCCTTAAAACCTGCTCCCCGTCTTTATATGAGAATCCTACGTGATCAAATACGATATCATATCCATTATAGACAGCCTCTTTACTGCCGCCCTGGACCGTTTCCTCCTCTATCGCCTTCATCCGTTCTACCACAAGGAGAGTCGAATATACTGCGGACAGATTCTGCAGGCAGACGCTCAGAGGAATGTACAGTCTGGTGGCTGCCAGCATGAACATCAGAAAAACCATAAAACCGATAGAACCGGATGCCAGAAGGGAAGCTCCGGCCAGCACCGTCGTCGCCATGCCGATTTTCAGGAACATCTGCGCCCCCGTCACCAGAATTCCGTTCAGTAACTCAAGACGGATTGTGATATTCTCCACATCCGCCAGTTTTTCATCCAGTCCCTCAAGGTACGCTTCCCTCCGGTTATTGGCCCTGATATCCTGTATATTCTCAATACACTCCTGAATCCCGTCTGAGGCGGCGATTTTTTTCCCTTTTTGTCTTCTCTCAATCCGATCTACCATGGGCCTAGTACCTGCCGCCAGAAAAAACGATACCGGAGCCACCCACAGTACCGACAGGCCCATCCGCCAATCGGCCGCCAGCAGTCCCGCGCCTATCAGCGCCGTTGACAGGACGGCTCCAATAAGTTCCGGGATAAAGTGGGAAAACGCAGTTTCCACAAATGTACAGTCTGACATGATCGTTGTCGTCAAATCAGCCAGATCACGCTTTCCAAAAAAGGACAGCGGAAGTTTCCGAAGGCGTTCCGCAATCCGGATTCTCATATCCGCGCTCTCTGCATAGGAGGATATAAACGTTGCGACGTACTGAATATACTCAAGCCCAAAGATGACGGCCAGAATCAGGACACTGGTTCCCACATATCCTCCCAGCCCCATTTGGGGCGTTCCAAGCCCCACAAGGGGGCCAAACAGCCGTTGCGTGAAAAGAAACAGAAGCCCCACGGGTAACATCAGCCCGATATTGGTAAGGGCGCACGCAAATATGGCCCTCGTCAGGTTCTTCCCGCCCTGTCTGCCCAGGGCAAATTTTTTCTGTAAATATCTGCTCATGTTCTCTTACCTACCTTCCATTCTACCGATGACTGATAATTCTTCCACATTCCGGCGTACAGCCCGTCTGCCCTGAGAAGCTCCCCGTGTTTTCCCTGCTCCGCGATACGCCCTTCCTCCATAACATAGATGCAGTCAGCGCGGCATACCGTGGAAAGGCGGTGGGCAATCATGATTACGGTTTTGCCTTCCACCAGTTTTTCAAACACCTGCTGGATGAGATACTCATTGTCCGGATCGGCAAATGCCGTGGCCTCATCCAGAACCACAATCGGGGCATCCTTTAAAATGGCTCTGGCCAGGGCTATCCTCTGCACTTCCCCTCCCGAGAGGTACACGCCCTTCGTTCCAATGACCGTATCAAGCCCCCGGGGCATTTTTTTGATAATATCTCCGCACTGCGCGGCCCGAATGGCACTCATGACCTCCTCCACCGCAGCATCCGGCCTGGCTGCCCGGATGTTGTTCAGCAGGCTGTCCTTGAACAAACGGCTGTCCTGGAACACAAAACTCACCAGCTTCATCAGCTCCTCCGTTCCGATTTCCCTCACATCAATACCGCCGATGGTGATACTTCCTTCGTCCGCGTCAAAAAACCTGGGAATCAGGCTTGCCAGTGTCGTCTTTCCGCTGCCGGATGCTCCCACCACCGCTGCCGTCGCCCCCTGCGGCACAAACAGTGATACCTGTTTCAAAGCCGGCTCCGGTTTTTCCGCGCCCTCTTTGCCGGCTGCTTCCCGCTCCCCCTGTTCCGGGTAATAGGAAAAGGTTACATTTTTAAATTCAACGCTGTATTCCGACGGTTTCTTCGGCACATCCGGCTCTTTCAGGGGCTTTTCCCCGACAATGTTCATAATCCGGTTCACCGCATCATTCGCCTTCATCGTATTTTCACCGGTCAGCATAATCTTATCCATCATGGACACGCACACAGGCGTGAACAGGATATAAAACATGAGATCCAGAGCAGCCGTCACGTACGATTCTCCCTTGGATATGTCTCCCGCTAAAAGAATGCCGGCAGGAATCAGGACGGCAAAAATGCCGTTGATACTGACCGTATAACTGCACATGGGAATCCTCATGGAGCCTGCGTAGCTCATGGCCCAGTCTTTGTAACGCAGGATAGAGCCATGAAAGCTCCTGAAGGAAAATACGCTCTGCTGAAAGGTCTTCACAACCGGTATCCCCCTGACATACTCAACCGCTTCATTATTCATATCCTCAAGCGCATTCTGATACTCCTTCATGGCCACCGCCATATTCGCCCCCATCATCCTGCTCAGAAAAAACAGGCCGGCAGCCATGGGGAGCAGACTGATTAAACCGAACCGCCAGTCAAAGACAAGAAGAAGGACGATAACGGCCGCCGGCGTCACGACAGCCCCCACAAGGTCAGGAAGCTGATGGGCCAGATAAGTTTCCGTCTGCCCGGCTCCGTCGTCAATAATCCGGCGTATTTTACCGCTTCCCACCCGTTTAAAATAACCGGCGGGAAGACGTGTCAAATGATGCAGCGCAACCGTTTTCAAATTTCTGGCCGTTCTGAACGCCGATATATGGGTGCACATCAGGGCCGCGAAATAGACCAGCATGCTGAGCAGGGAATACGCCACCGCCAGCCAGCCCAGGCGTACAAGGCGGTCCCCGTTAAAGCCGCCCGGCCAGCCAATAACCGTCTCCCGGATTACATTCCACATGCACAGATAGGGAAAAAGCCCCAGCACAGCGCTTATTCCCGACAATACACAGCCCAGTCCCGTCAGCCAGCGGTAACCGCCGGAAAATGTCATCAGCGTGATTTTACCTGTTCCCGGCAGCTCCGTCATTATTTTCCTGCTGCAATACTTTCCATCCACTTTCTTATCCTCCTATATTTTATTTCATGCGGCCCTCTTACCGCCGTCGAATGGTTAGTTTTAACTAACCAATGTATTTAAAAAAAACACACTAGAGCGAGTAAGCATCTTTCATCCTCCGCTTACGAATCCTGCATTCCATCTGTTTTCCTCCCATCTGCTCTGAAGCGTGTTAACAATTCATTCCGGGAACCACTCAAAGATTCAGTATCCCGGCCCAGCCCGCATGCTGGAACCGCCCTAAAAGAAGCGCGCAGGACAACGCCCTCTCCCTCGGAAGATCATGGGAGATGAACTCCTGAAGCTGCTGAAAAAAGGATCGGCACAGGATATGAACCAGCGTGTCGTCCAGCTCCGGCACCTGATATCCCAAGCTTTTTACAGCCTCCACAAAGTCGAAACAGGACTGTTCCTCCACCCCGGCCAGACGGGCAATAAACGCCTCTGCGCTTCCCGGCGCTCCGCAGCACAGCAGGAGTTTGAATTCGTCAAAATGGTCATAAATATAATTTATCATCGACAGCACATGATGACTGGTGATTCCGGACAGCTCCTCCACCTGCTTTTCCGGGGACAGAACGGCGAATTCCCGGTGGACATTGGTATACATATCCACCAGCGTCTGCGACACCTCCCCTGTAAGCGCCTCGAATATGGCTTCTTTACCTGAAAAACAACCGTATATGGCTCCTGTGGTGACCGACGCTTCTGCTGCGATTCTCCGCAACGACGCTTTCTCATAGCCAAAGGTCAAAAACTCCTTTTTTCCCGCCTCCAGGATAGCCGAGGCCGTGCTGCTGCTTTGCTGGTTTTCCATTGTATCTTCTTAAACTCCTTAAATGTAACAATGTTATATAACACCGTTATGATACACCGTAAAGAGAAATCAGTCAATATCCTGCGCTGATTCCTTTTCTCAATAGGATGCCTTCTGTTTGAGACGTGCGTAATACTGTTTTGTCATTTCAATAAAATCCTGGGCCTGGGGCGTGATAAATGCATTCTTTTTATAAAGAATCAACAGCGGAACGCAGAACGGCGGATGATCCACCGTAAAAAACGCCAGCCGGTTCAAATGCGGAACCTGGCGGATGCCGCCTTCCGGAATAAACGTCAGGCCGAAGCCCTCGCTGACCAGATTGACGGCCGTCGTACTGCTGGTTGTATAAAGAATATCACAATTTAACATATTCATTCTAGCAAACAGATTCTCGGTCGCCTGCCCCATCACATGCTCATTGGGAAGCAGGATGAAACGCTCTTTCTTCAGCTCCTGAAGGTTTATATAGGCCGGATTTTCATAAGATGTCTCTATCCCCGCTGCCGCCGGATGGATTTTATTGGCAACCAGGAACATTCTCTCATAAAAAACAATCTGATAGACAAATCCGTCAATTTTGTTCGGAATATTCATCAGGGCAAAATCAATCTTATCTTCCCTGACCAGTCCGGCCAGCGTATTGGAATGGTATTCATGCAGAACAATCCTCACGTCAGGGTGGGCCGCGGCATAGGCGGGCAGAATGTCGGGAAGCAGGACGGAGCCCCTCCACGGCGTCATGCCGACATTGAGAATCTGTCTGCTGCCTGTTCTCAGTTCCTCTATCTGCGATTCAAACTTCCCCGTCAGATTTCCCACCCCTTCCAGATAACTCAGATACAGTCTTCCGGCATCCGTCAGGACAAGCGGAGTGTGGCTGCGGTCGAACAGCTTCATCTGAAGCTCCTGCTCCAGCCTGCCGATACACTGGCTGAGATACGGCTGCGACAAATACAGTTTTTCCGCTGCCCGGGAAATACTTCCTTCTCTGGCGACCGTAAGAAAATACTCCGGATTCTTCGTATACATCTTTTCTCCTCCTTATCAGGGTTTCTCAAACATTCCCTTTGCTCATAGCAAATTACTTATATCGTTATGACAGATTCGGTAATAGGCAGGCCAATCCAAACATGATATAGTGTTGTCAACGATGAAAAACAACAAAATTCACCGCATTCAACAAATATAAACCTTTTGATTTCCTTTAAAGCCCATAATAGTATTGCAATACCCTTTTTGTCAAGGAAGGGAATCAAAAGGTTTATCCCTCACAATTTCAATGCCGTAGGAAAGGAGACTTATCATGAAACATAATAAACCTGTATCTGTAACCACTTCCCCCGCTTCCCGCTCCAAGAAAACCGTGTCACATCTGACAGAAGCGGAATCCAATCTCCTTCTTGCCAGAATCGCCGGACAGCTCGGCATAAGCGATGCCCGCAGCCTTCCTTATATGGCGGCATTTAGCGGTAACAAATAACAGATATACAGCAAAATACTGCTCATTATAAGTGCGGAGGCGATGACGCCAAAAAGGAGAGTCTGCCGGGACTCTCCTTTTTCATTCATTGATGGCGGTGACCTGTGCACGGATCGTGCAGGTTATCGTTTATAAATTTTATGACAGGCCGATAATTTCATCCACCGGCAGGGAGAGAATAATTCCTTTGGCCGGTGTCCGGCATCCGCACTTCTCGCTGATTTCCCGCATCACTTTTTTCTTAATCTCCCTGGGTACAATGATGCTCACAACCTCCTGCTCCTCCTGGATGGATACCCCCAGAAACTTTAAAGGTTCTTCCGGCCCCTGCCTCCGGCTCTTCATAATAGTGCCTCCGGTGGCTCCGGCTCTTCTGGCCGCCTCCATCACTTCTCCGCTGTATCCCTGGCTGCAAGCCGTAAGTATCATAGCATATGAAATATCTTCCTTCATATCCTCCTCATTCCTTTCCCCGTTCTCTTCTGCAATATCCGGCCGGTTCTCCTCCAGTTTTTTCAGCAGATAACTCTGGAGGCCGTTGATAGGCACTGTAAATGCAATTCCTCTGCCCTTTTCTCTGATTCTCATCTTCTCGTCCAAGTCCCGGAATATACCGTGGACTGAACTGCGCCGTACAAATCCGGTTGTGATTGCCCTGCTGATTTCGCTCAGACCGCATATTTCAAGAAATTCCGAATTGGCGGTACCTTTCCCCCTGAACTGATATCTGACCGGCACCCGGAAATCATCCAGTATTTTTAATACTTTTCTTTCCATAGGCATATCCGTAATAATCACCAGCATTCTCAATATATAACCGCAGCTTTGCCCCTCCATGCTTACTCCTCCTCCAGTTCGATAATCTCATAATCCGTGTCTTCAGGAACCTCAGTCTCCACCGGCTGCTTTGATTTATAAACGTACAGCAGGCCTGTCGCCTGGATGGCAATAATCGGCGCCAGCGCCACAAGCGCCACTACGCCGAAGGCATCGGTCGTAATGTTCCCGCCGACACCCGTACATGCGCCGATGGCCATCGGCAAAAGAAATGTGGATGTCATGGGGCCGCTGGCCACACCGCCGGAGTCAAAGGCAATGCCTACAAAAATGGGATCTGTCTTTCTCGCCATTATAAGAGCCAGGGTATATCCGGGAATCAGAATCCAATAGATGTTAACCCCGGTCAGAATCCTTATCATGGCCAGCCCCACCGCTGCGGCCACGCCAATCGAAAGGCAGCGGTTCATTGAATCCCTGGACACCGTACCGTTTGTAATCTCTTCCACCTGGTTGTTCAGTACCTGCACTGCCGGCTCCGCTTTTACAATGTAAAAACCGACCAGAATCCCCACCGGAACCAGCATCCATTTAAACGGGCCTCCGGCCAAATCCGCTCCAAGCCGGATACCGACCGGCGCAAATCCGGTATTGACGCCTGTAAGAAACAGGATTGTTCCGATTAAAGTGTATAATAGTCCCACCAGCATGCGCAGGATCTGTCTGCCCCGGTACTGTCTCGTAAACAGCTGAAATACCGCAAAAACCAGGAGAACGGGAAAAATAATCACCGATACCTCCTTAACGTATGTCGGCAGAGCGATGATAAACTGGCGGACCACATCCTGCATCGTGGCAAGTTCCACTATCTCAGCTATGGAATAGGATGCGTCCCCGCGATTGTAGAAAATACTCAGAAGCAATACCATCAGAATCGGCCCGATACTGCACAGGGCAACAAGACCGAAACTGTCACTGTCGCTGTTCTTATCGCATCTGGCAGATGAAAAACCGATTCCGAGAGCCATAATAAAGGGAACTGTCATAGGCCCTGTCGTTACACCACCCGAATCAAAGGCAATGGCCGTAAAATCGGCCGGCACCAAAAATGAGACGAGAAACAGAACAGGATATAAGACTATTAATATTTTCAGAAGACTGATATTCAGTAAAATTCTAAGAACTGCAATAATCATAAAAATTCCAACTCCAAATGCCACGGTCCATACAAGAACGGCATTTGGTACGGACGGAACCTGATTGGAAAGCACCTGCAGATCCGGCTCTGCTACAGTAATAATCATCCCCACGATAAAGCAGACCACAATTGTAATCAAAAGATTTTTTGTCCGCACCAGGTGATGGCCAACCCCTTCTCCCAAAGGCATCATGGATATCTCGGCTCCGAGCTGGAAAAACCCCATGCCTACAATTAAAAAACAGGCCCCGGTCAAAAACAATGCAATCGTCCCCACATCGATAGGCAGCAAAAATATACTCAGCAGCAATACGACTGCCGTAATCGGGAGGACTGTCGATAAGGATTCCTGAATCTTTTCTTTCAGCTTTTTATTCAAGTAGCCCTCTCCCTTCCAGTGAACGTCTTGTTGTTATAAGATATTCCGTTATTCTCCAGCAGTTTCTTCATTCCTTTCATCTGGAATTTCTTCATTTTCTTCCTATGCAGTTTTTATTTTCCACTAATTTACGGCAGCTTTTTCCGGTGCCGTCCTTCCCTATCACCGTCCTTTCTTTCTGTCTCAGTTAATTCTACTGCGATTAGCAAATTATTTCCGGGCCTTTATCCGCTAATTTGCTGTTTCTGCCGGTCTATTGTTATTTTTCCGGTTCAATTGTCGCTTCTGCATTTTTGTGATTATATTTGTTTTATTTTCTGATAATACATTTTACTTATTATCTATTTCATATAATCTTTTCCATTTAATCAAAATTTCTTCAAATTTATCTCTTCTTACTCAAATTTTATCATATTTCTATTCACCTGTCCATGCGCAGATATAATTTGCCCGAGAGACTAAAAGGGCGGTAAAATACGCAATATGCGCATCTTACCGCCATCCGGCAGATATCCTAAACTCCCGAAAAGAGGCCCCAAGCAGGCTCTTTTAACTGATATAGAGTATATTAACATCTCCCAAAATCCTTTTAACCTCAGCCCGCAGAAATGTTTCAGCTTCTGCCCTGGTATCTTCCCGATAACAGTATCTTCCTCTTCCCCGGCCGGTCATAAGCTCCTGATTATACAGATCCGGCGCTGCCGGGAACGCATCTGCATTAATAGCCCGGTGTATAAAGGAATATGTCATCAGGATAATTTCCAGAAACATCTGCTTCTTCATTTTTTCAGTCAAAGTTTCCTGCAATTCCTCCAGCAGGCCCGTATATAATTCCTTCCATCCCTCCGTCAATATCACGGGCGCTATTAACAGGCCGCAGGGATATCCGGCTTCACACATCTTATTGACCGCCTCGATCCGCTCATTTAGTCCGGAAGTTCCAAGCTCTATCCGCTTTATGATGGATTGCGGATTGACACTCATGCGGAAAATGATCTTTCCTCTGTGTTCCAGCGGAAGGAGGGGATCCACCATATCAAATTTTGTTGGAAATGTAAGTTTACCGGTTCCCTCCTCCGCAAATCTGGGAATTGTATACATCAGATTATCAGTAATTGTATTTTCCAGCACCAGATCGCTGTTACTGCCAATCTCAAATACCAACGGGCTGCTGTCCTTTCCCTTCTTGATAATTCGGTCCAGCATCTGTTCCCTGTTGACAAACAGACGCAGATAAGCGCACTTATTATAATTGCACACAAGATAACAGTACAGGCACATAGCCGTACAGCCGGATGATGTGTAAGGCACAAGATAATCGGACACTTTATGGTTTTCCACATATTTATGGGTTTTTCGAATACCGATGATTAAATTCCGCTTCATTTTTCCAAATTCAGAATTCGGTTTTTCCTGCATTTCCTTTATCGAATTATGGCTGGCAATGGGAAACCATGGCAGACCGGCATATTTTTCTTTCAGCTCTCTGCCAAGCTCATAGTTCAGACTGTCGGGCTCATAATAAACTGCATCGAATTTCATAATTTTCCTTTCTGTGCAACGGCTTGTCCTGAATTGCAAACCAGATAATCCGGCCTGCATATAACGATAGTATATGCCCTTTTGTGAAAATCATGAAAAGCACCCGTCTTTAAGCTCAAATCTGTATTAATCTTAATTCAATGCAAACCATTTCAAAGCCGCGTCACCGGCCCAGTAACCGGCTCCCACCAATACGAAATTCCAGATGAGTATTCCTCCTGCCGAGCTGATAGTATACAATAGAAAATCCATTTTCACTGCTCCGGCCGGAATTGAGATGATCGTACGCGCTACCGGAATCAATTTGCTTATAAACACACTCATAGCCCCCTTTTTACGGAGCATTTCAAGGTATTTTTCTATGCGCGTTCTTTGCCCCGGAAAGCGTTTCAAATACCATGGTATAAACAGGCCGCCTCCAAGTCTGCCCAGAAGATATAGGAGCCAGCTTCCCAAAAGACCGGCCAGAACTGTGATTATCATAACAGTCACAAAGCTGATTTTTCCTTTGGAAGCCCAAATGCCTGCAAGAGGCATGATAATTCCTGCCGGAAGTCCCGGAAGATTCATATATTCCAGCAAAACTAACAGAAAAATAAATAATGCGCCGTATTGTAAAAAAATCTGAGTCAGCATTTGTATACTCATAATGAAACCTCCTTAAGCCAAGGCAAGCTTATCAGAAAAAAAGAAAGCGCGGCTCCGGGAAAATGGAAAGAAATAGAAAAGAACACTAAAAAGATTATATGAATTATTAACCTTATATAAAAATTTAAAAGACATGACGGTTTACAGGCATAAGACCATATTCACCGACAACTGCTAAAGCCCGTTTAAACAAAACGCTATGTTTGTTTAAACGGGCTCATTTTATGCATTCACGCTTTGACGCTATCGGGTATCCTTACCGGAATGAACCGGCTTTATCTGACTCATTACGTCGCTTATACAAGCCGTATTACGGTAAGTGTGGCACCGTTGCCTGACTGTAGGACGGCTGCCCCCACCAGACCAAAAAGCTGGAGTGTAAGCGTATCGCCTGCCGTCAAGGCAGCGAAGGTAGTTGCTGCAAAAGAGCTGACCGATAAGGCCGGTGTGAAGGTAGATCCGCCCAGGGGCGTTCCGTTGCGCAGCACCCTCGTTGATAACAGCAGCGCTGCCGTCGTCGATACTCTGTAAGAAACCATATAGGTTCCTGTTGCCGGTACGGTAAATGTTGTATTTTGAGCAGTTGTCGTAAATCCGTCTAATACCTGGAAATCCGGCAGCGGTACGGCTGTTCCGCCCAGAATAACTGTTATTGTGTCTCCCGTCGAGTTGGTCGCGTTCATACTGTTGGCTGTCACGGAAGTTCCGGTCGCTCCGGTTGGGCCTGTTGCTCCATTAGCTCCGGTATTTCCGGTTGCTCCCGTGGCTCCAGTTGGACCTGCAACTCCTGGTGCTCCTGTCGCACCCGTGGCTCCCGTAGCTCCGGTTGCCCCCGTTGGGCCTGTAGGACCTGTCGGTCCTGTAATCCCGCTGGATCCGCAGCAGGGAGGCTTACAGGGCAACCTGATCGTCTCACATGCCTCCATTTCGTTAGGCTGTTCATTGCTGCCATCATTATCGTGGCAGCCATAATTGCACCTATAATCATTCGACATTTTGTTCTTCCTCCACTCTGATACAAATTTTATTTTGCAAAAAACTCCTTGTTGCTTAAGTAAGAGGGATGATTAGGTCTCACCTTTCCTGCAGACTCATTATACATCACCGCCTTTTCAAAATCGCCAAGTGCATAAAAGCACACACACAGCTGAATGA
>OJKJ01001061.1_pt1 | contig 11317 bp, 11 predicted proteins | sample 1596491 | NCBI WGS metagenome assembly OJKJ01 (sample SAMEA4350160, study PRJEB24818) | metagenome | biome: human; feature: gut; material: faeces | place: Denmark | collected 2013-09 | reverse complement strand
TCCACACCGGTATCATATCCCGCATAGGAGCGGATCTGCTTCAGAAAAGCCTGAAAGTCTGCCTCTTCCGGAAACGCATAGGTATAAGCCTCGCTCCCTACATACCCGGCATAACAAGAGAAGATCTGATATTTCAGCACCTTCCCCGGCACATACAGATAAAAGTAAGGAGATGCTTCCCACAGAGCCTCATCCTGATAACGGGAAAGAGTTCCAAACATGCTGCCGTTTTTCATATTATGGCCATAGATGATCGTATTCTGGTCCGTGAAATCCGACTGGTTATGGCAGTCCACAAAGATACTGCCGCTGCTGTTGTACTCCCCGGTAAAAAGGTGATGCAGATAATAAGCATTATCTGTTCCCTGCACCACCGGATAACTGATAGAGAGGCAGGGAATCTCGATCCAGCCGATCACGTCCGGATTCACAGCCTGCAGGCCCTCAAAATCAATCCGCAGATATCCGTCCGGTTCCGCACCGGGTTCTTCCCCGTCTGGCTTTGGTGTATCTTCCGGCTCCTCCACAAATGAGGCAAGTTCCTCATAGGATTCTTTGCCCTTTTGGTACTCCCCGTAGATTCCACGCAGCTTCCAGGCAGAAAAAATCAATGCGCCGACTACAAGAAGGATTCCTGCCAGCAGCACCACCTTTTCTCCTTTTTTCATAGTTCTGATTTCGCTCCTTTCTCTGTTGGCAAAGGGGCTGACTGTGCAGCCCTCCTTGCGTAATAATAATCATCGATGCCTTTGATTTCGCCCTTCCAGTTGCCTTGCGCATCCTGATCCCAGACCATACGGCTGACCGGCAGGGATAATTCCTGACAGATCCCGTAGACTTTTCCACAGGCGTTCTGTATGATTCGCCGCTTTTCCGCCTTATACCTGCAGTAATCCGGCGTTCCCTTTTCTGTACAAAGGTTACATTTATGATAATGGCCGTCACAATCCGTTTTCAGTTTCTTATCCATATCAAACGCCTCGTACAGACATTTCATCTGTCTCTGCTGAAACTCTTCCAGGACAGGCCGCAGGCTCCGGTACATATTTACACCAGCCAGACAGATAAACGTGTGCCCGGACAGGTAATGAGCAATCGAGCCTTTCAGTCCGCCCTCGGTCAGATAAACTTTTTCTGTATCCAGATCTCCGATCACATGGACCGGGCTCCCGGAAGATACCCCATTTGGATAGCCCGCACTGGAAAACCAGAGATATTTGTTGTTATCCCTGGGGTGGTCCAGACGGATCTGACACGCCTGGATCTTCCCGTCCATGGACTCCACAGGAACCAGGAAACCGGAGTTCTTCGTCTTGAAGTTCAGCGTCCAGCGTTCTTCCGTATCCCTGTAAAATCCCGGCACACCTTCCAACACGCAGCCGCTCTCCTGAAGCGTCTCCGCAATCTTATGCAGCCCGTACATCGGAACACTCCGGTAGCGCCGTTCTTTTATCTGCTCGATTGTAAGACCCCGTGAGATTAAGTTTTCCCTATGTACACTGTAAAGGGGAAGGCGATCCAGTAATTCCGTATAGGTACGATGCCGTTCATCCAACGACGCCAGCTTTGACTGCACAGGTTCTTCCTTTTCTTCCTGTACCCTTACTTGACGCACCTGCCGGTATTCCCCTTTATTCAATGCCTCCCGGATCTCCCGGTTTGCCTCAGAAAGTGTTACATGATGCAATTCCGCATAGAGTTTGAGCATCCCGCCGGATATATCGCAACGGTTGCAACGGAATACGTTTTTTGCCGGATTGATGTTAAGTCTCCCTTTGGTATCACCGCAGAAGGGGCAGTCATAGTAATTTCCACGGCGCTTATGCAGCCGCAAAAGGTTGGCAACATCGGTGATGTCATAATCAAACCCGGTCATATCATACATCCAGGTCCGACCTCCTTTCTTCCGCAGCCTAAAGAAGACTGCGGAAAGTTGTATTTAATGATTAACCGGCCTTTGGAAGTGCCTGGCTCAAAAGAACCCTGGCTGCCGCCGGGATCAGATTGTTATGCCCCCGGTAGCTGGAAGCGAAATAATCCAGGCTGGAAGGGCTTTCCACCGCCACTTCACCCATAGATTTCCCGCCGAATTTCCCTTTTCCGCCGATGACCACGGCTTTCGCCTGTTCATAGGTCATGCGCTTCACCAGCTCCTCCACAGGAAGGTTTCCATCCAGAGGAGTGTTCTTCACAGGTGCAGGCTGTCGCATCGGCTGTACAGACGCTCCCATCATATTTCCCTGCGCCTGTGCCTGATGATAAAATTGGTTCATCATGCTCTGGCTGGGGCTGGATTCTGCCGTACTTCCCGGATACACCATATTTCCTGCAGGCGTATTCCCTGCATAGTGATTCCGGCTATTGTAGCCAGGCTGTCCGGTAGAAACCGGCTCTCCTCCATAGGGAGAGATCCCTGCTTCCGGATACTGCATTGGTACGGGGATCCCCGCATCCACCTGCGCCGGATCGTTGCTTTCTCCTACGTCCGCAAACTGGACGCCATAACCCGCATCAGAGAGCGCACGTCCCACGGCGGCAGTCTCTGCCATCTCCAGGAACTTGTCTCCAAACTTTGGATCCTCTGAGCGGAATTTCATAGAAAAAGCATTGGCAATGTAATTCTCCGGTGCGTCCGTGTGGTTCAGGTAGATCTTTGCCTCCGCAAGCGCTGCATTCTCATTAAACCAAACAATATGACTGGAGATCCGCCCCAAAGGATTCGCCAGACGGAACCAGAGTTTCCGGTATTTCACATCCAGATAAAGCTGGTCCTCCTGATCCTCCTGTTTGATCGTCCGGGCAAATTCCAGAGGTTCAAATCCCTCCACCCGGTTCAAAGCTGCCACTGCCTGATTTTTCTGATACAGTAATTCGTTCATACATCTGCTCCTTTCACAAACAGGGCAGGATATCCCTCTACATAAGGAATAGCCTGCCTTTCTTCATAAGTGGAAATTATTTTTATACCGCAAGCCGAAGCTGTTCCGGCTCACGCTCATTCAGGTATTGATAATAGTAACGGGTGATCCGCTCTCCAAGAGCTGTATTGCGCCTGCCGGCATCGTCCGTACGGACTGCCTGGCAGACTGCGTTCCATTGACCAACCAGATACACCTTTTTCTTTGCACGGGTGATTCCCGTGTACAGGATATTCCGCTTCAGCATCATATAAAAGGCTCTCACCCAGGGAATGATGACAATATCGCACTCGGATCCCTGGGACTTGTGTATGGTAATGGCATTGGCGTGTTCGATCATCTCCAGATCTTCCGTCTCGTAGGTCACGACACGTCCATCCGGAAATTCGATCACCGTTTTTACGGTTCCTTCCTCATCCGTATAAAAATCCGTAATCCTTCCCAGGTCCCCATTGCTGGCCATCAACGTATTCTTGTTCTGAAGCACCTTATCCCCTTCCCGGTAGGTCTGCCCTCCTGCGGACAGTTCCTTTTTCCCAGGACTTGGCGGATTGATCAGGTCCTCCAGGCTCCGGTTCAGCTCGTTGGCGCCATTTACCGTCTTTACCCGATAGGGTGTCAGGATCTGTACATGGTCCAGGCCGTTCCTTGCGACCTCTTCCTGATAAAGCTGACGTACCATGGCTGCTGTCTCATCTGCCGAATTGCAGGAGACAAACTGAAAATCATCTCCAAACCCGAAATCCGTCCGGTTTGCCAACATTTTGCGGGCATTTAGGTGGATATTGCTGGTCTTTCCCTGACGGAATACCAGATCCAGCACGGTTACCGGGATCAGCCCGCAGCCGATCAACTGCCGGAACACATCGCCGGCTCCCACAGAAGGGAGCTGATCTACGTCGCCTACCAGCAGGATGCGGGAGGCAGGCTTTACCCTGCGGAAAAATTCATATCCCAAATGCATATCCACCATGGATACTTCATCCAGATTCAGAAATCCGGCTTCCAGGTATTCTACTGCGTCTTCATAATCGGCAAAGTCGCCCAGAAGCCCCATTGCCATGTGCATCGTTGAGGCGTCTTCATGCCCGGTGCTTTCTGCCATCCGGCGTGCCGCACGCCCCGTAGGAGCCATGAGCTGTACCTGTGTCCTGCAGACCTTGGCATGGATATAAAGGATGACCTTTAACACGGTGGTCTTCCCGGTTCCAGGCCCTCCGGTAATAATACTGATCTGGTTCTGGAACACCATACGCACTGCCTGCTTCTGCTTTTCTGACAGAGTAATACCCAGGGCAGTCTGGGCCTGCGCCAATTCCTTTTCGATGTCATACGCCTCGCCCTGATCCAACAGACGCCGGGCGATCATGGAAGCAGTCTGGTTTTCTTCTTCGTACTGTTTCTTCACATACACACGCTCGCCGTCTACCACAATGCTTTCCTGCATCACCAGCCGGTAGAGTACCCTCTGGATATCTGTTTCTGTTACTGCCTGATTCGGAAGATCCTGGTTCAGCATGGTATAGGCCCGCTGGATCAGCTCCGGGCGCTCCAGGTACAGATGCCCCTCCTCCTTCATAGCTGATTCCATGAGATGGGAGAGGCAGCCTGAAATCCGCATGGGATCGTTGAGCGCCTGGCAGTTCTGCCGTCCAATGGCATCTACTGTTAAAAAGCCAAACCCTTTCACAGCACAGAGCTGATAGGGCCTGTGGCGGACAATTTCCACGGACTCATTGCGAAACCGCTGGAGGATCAGGTTCACCTTTTTAGGCGTTACCTTATAGGGTGCCAGGAATGTCATGAGTTCCCGGAACACCTTGTTTTTTCCGTAGGACTCCACAATCCCCTTCAGCTTTTTCTGGGAAATTCCTTTTACCTTCAGAAGCTCCTGGGGATGTTCTTCCATGATTTCCAGCGTATTAAGGCCAAATTCTTTGTAAATGGCCTCTGCAACTTTTGGCCCTACACCCTTTACAGAACCGCAGGAGAGGTATCCTAAGATCCCCTCCTTCGTGCGCGGCACGATCTCCATGAAATTTTCCACCTGATACTGCAGGCCGTGGCTGGACTTTTCCCACTGTCCTTCCATCTCAATCTCTATCTGGTCAGACTGGGGCAGGTCAAAGCCTATGGCGGTAAACCCGATCACTTTCTGGCCCTGTAAGTATTTGTCTCTGGCAGCAAGCGGTACAGAAGCATCCTTCGTCGTAAACACCGCAATGGTGTATCCATTCTCCTCATTCAGAAATATGGTTTTCCGGTATCTGCACCGCATATTCGATCTCCTTCCAATTTTTTATCTTCCGTAACTGAAACGGATCCCGGCCTCCTTCGAGCCAGTACACCTCCTTCCCGGTATCATGGGCATAACGGATTTCTCCTTCCATGCCGGAAGAAATCCTGCCGCCACAGATAATCAGCACATCACAAAAGTCTAAAAGCTGTTTTCCAATGGAAAGCGCCAGCTTCCGTTCCTCTGGTATGGTGTCATCCAGCATCAGCGGCAGATAGGCATGGGAGGCATACGTGCGGCAGTGGAATACCTCTCTGATCGTATCCAGATATGCCTTCGCAAGCCCCATGTTAAACATTCGTTCTTCCCGGGTTTTTGCAGACAACGGAGAGCAGATATACGCTCTTTTTCCTTTTAACATCACGCCGCCTCCTTCTTTAACCGGAAGATCCGGTTCTCTTTTTCTGTGGCATATTCTTTGAAAATATCCGGATGCTGCACTTTCAGCTTTTCAAGATTTTCTTTCCCGATCATCGTCCTGCGGGTCGGGTTAAAGGTAATCTTGTAACGGTTGGTTCCGTCTTCCAGAAATGCCTTGCATCCCTGTCCCATCAACTCCACGAAAGGAACACTGATCGCACGCTGTTCAGCGTCAATTTCCTTCTTGCGTTTCTCCAAACGGGATTTTTCTTCCGATAAAGCAAGATACTTTTCCAGGCTTTTGGAATCCAACGTTGTAATCGGGATTTCCGGGATCGACTTATCAGCATAGCCGCTGTAACGGCGGATGCTGGCAAGCACCAGATCCGGTTTCCCCACCAGCGGCGGTTCCACCTTCTTCTCCACAAATTCACGCCAGAAATATCCTTCCTGCTCGATGATATCCTGCTCTTCCATGAGATCACGCTCCAGAGAACGGTATACAAAGTCGTTCTCGTTATTTCCCCACAGACACGCAATAAATGCATGACTGATGTTCACCACCGACATATAGTGCCGCACCTGATAGACATAGTGCTCCGGGATTTTCCCGTCATCCCACTTCTCTTTGGCGTTATAATTACAGGTTTTGCACTCCAGTATGGCAAAGCTGCCATCCGGCATACGCACAAAGAAATCAATATCGGCAAGCATAAACGGGTAAAGCGGATGCCGGAACATGATCCGCACGGGAAACACCTCCAGGCCGGTTTTCTTAGAGAAAATCTCCGCTACCAGATCCTCCAGTCGGTGCCCAAATTCCTTGGCAACCCAGTTGGCTTCAGGTTCCTCAATCACCGGGGTAACGCCGATCTTGTCATAGTAAAGATCACGGCTGGTAACAAAAGGCGAGATCCCCATGATAGCGGCTACATCACTGCCTCCGATTCCCAGACGGCGGAATGCGAGCCATTGCTCTCTGGAGAGGGTGCTGATATCCACGACCTGTTCCGGTTCATAATCCATTCGTAACGTCTGTTTCATAAGCTCCTCCTTAACACTTAACGGCGCCATATACATCAAATTCCTTCCAGTCCATGGCAAGGGCCCTGGTCAGGTTCTCCTCCATCCGCAAAAGCTGGCTGCCGGTAAATCCCTGGCAGGCGGCATAGAAGGGTGCCTCGTTCATGGCATAGTAAAGGTCATGGGCCGTGCAGGTCTGTTCCCCGTTCTGTGCCACATACATCTCCACCACTTCATTACGGATCGCCGCTTTGATCTTCAGCTTTTTCATCAGTAACTTTAAGCAGTTCACCGGGTTATGGATCTCAATTTCCAGAAGCGCTGCCAGACGTTCTGTGGCATCCTTGTATCTTGCATATACTTCTTTCAAATTGTTGCGGTAATCCAGGATCGTGCTGTGGTTCCTGTGTGCCAGAGTGATCGGGCTTCCCAGACTGAGCGTATGGTTGTTCCCGTTTGTCAGCAGCATAGGATACAGATTGACACCGCTGGCTGCAACATCAGAAGTGGTCAGGCGCAGTGCCGGCGTAAGATTCTTTTTGCTTACTCCATACCGGTCCAGCGCATCCCTGTAGGTATCCAGAAGCTCCTGGTTCCCGGAAAGCGTCCACATGGCACTCATAACAGAATGGTCATAGGTTCCAGAGCCTTCCAGATAAGTGCTTCCACTGAAATTCGTGTGGAGATATTCGCTGGTTATCTCAAAGATTGCCTTCATGTCCAGTACGCTGTAGTCATGGGCGTCTCCCCCGTGGACTGCAGAGACTTTTCCATCCGCAATCTTGATGAGGCATTCCCCTTTCGCTGCTTTCAGGCAGCAATTCACAACCTTTGCATAGGTTGCCAGATCCAGCTTCCGCAGGCCGTCCCCGTTAATACCGGCACGCCCTAAAATCGTCTGGATCGCACAGTTCCGGACCGGATATGCCTCGCCCCGTACTTTCAGTACAAGACGGGTGTGTTTTTCCGTATCCTTCAGGATCTCCTCCATCTCTGTGTCTCCGTTATCCAGTTTGTCTGCCTCTTTTTCAAGCGGCACCAGCCGGAGGGCACGGATGGGCTTGCGGATCCACTCTGCGGATTTTCCTCTTCTTGAAAGAAAATCAAGCATCTCCTCTGCCGTGGCAAATGTCTTTTCAAAACCATCTGCGTAAACCATTGTTTCATTCATTGTTTCTTCCACCTTTCTTTAAAATAATTATCCATAAACAGCCGAAGCTGATTGTGGCAGGCCACATACATACACAAAAATCCGGCAGAAACATTTTCTTCCGGATAAACGGCAACAAAAAAGGATGAGCAGAGAAACCTCTTGTTTTCTCCATTCATCCTTTTCCAATCTGGTTCTTCACCGATAAAACAAAAAAAGTGCCACACAGCCATTTCAGGCATACGGTGACACTTCACTACAAACATAAACAACTTATGCCGGGAAAAGCTCCTGCTTTTCCTCTTCATGTACGGGATTTCTCAAAATCCCAAAACATGATCCCCCGCCGGGGAACGCATAAAAAAGAACTATATCAGTATAGTAGCACAGGATATAGGTGCTGTCAATTTGTTTTATACTATATATGGAATGCAATAACGGTATAAATATCCTATTTTGTGGTTTTTGTTTCCTCCTCGCTGACAAACGTGATCTGTCTTGCCATAAATTCCTCACAGCTTGTCAGTGTTTTTCCATGCTTCTTCTGCTCCTCACTGGCATTTTGATTACATCGTTCTTCAAAGATACATCCCTCACAGTTGTTTGCCAGCGCCCTGCGGACCCATTTCAATTCTTCCTGCGTACCTATGATTTTCATTAAAAACACCTCATTAACATCATACCCTAAAACAGCAGTTCTATCACATTTTTTTGCAATCAGGTATATAGCAGTAAATTCCGGTTATATTCCGTAATATGAGCATTTATATAGTGAATAACTCTATTTTATTCCGTAATTTGCCGGAAGTAAATAGTTTAAAATCGAAGGAAGATGTAGGAAGAGAGGTGGATGACATGGAGAAAAAATTTATCGGTGACAGGATTACCGAACTGCGGATAAAAAAGAATGTATCCGAATATCAGATGAGCCTGGATCTCGGCAAAAACAAAAGTTACATCCAGTCCATTTCTTCCGGGCGCTCCCTGCCTACCATGGAGAACTTCCTGGAAATCTGCGAATATCTGGAAGTAACTCCCTGCCAGTTCTTCGATACAGCTCTTCACAATCTTCCTCTATACGAAAAAGCGGCTGACTTATTAAAGCAGCTCGACGATGAGGATATGATCGCTGTAATCAGTATACTACATCGGCTCGCTGCCAGACATAAATAATTTTCAGAGGCTGTCCACACGGGCAGCTTTTTTTCTATTTTTTTACACATTCTGCATTTTCTCCGCTATTTCCCTTACAAATGGCAAAATAGAGTACCTTGAAAATTTCACACCCTCCCGGAAGAGGGATACGGGTGCCTGCAGATAGTGCAGCATGATGCGTGCCTGCAGGCTTTAAGATTGCATAGCAACGCCGAAGACGCGGCTTGGGAAGGCGCAGGAACTGGCTTCCAGGGAGACTTATCTCAATCATCTATTTATCAGGGAGGTATCTATACGAAAAAAAGCGAGACATACGCATCCGTATTCAAAAACTATCCGGATGTTGTAACTGTAGAACAAATGAGTGAAATGTTAGGAATTAGCACTAAAACCGCCTATAAACTGCTTAAAGAAAATAAAATAAAGCATTTTATGATAGGGCGGATCTACAAAATTCCGAAATATTATATTCTAACCTATCTGGAAATTCTTGACCAGAACAATAGCAACAAGTAATTTCTGTCACAGGTACTGCCAATTTTGTGCCAGCATGGTATAATATCCATGCCAATACGTGAAGTTGACTGTTACCCTGTAAAGGAGGTTTGAATTATGGTAGCAGGTCATCTTCGAGAGCAGAATGGCATTTACCAAATGATATTATGTTACAAAGACACGAACAACAAGCGGTGCAGTAAATCAATCAGCACCGGGCTTCCGGTAAAAGGAAATAAAAAGAAGGCGGAAGCACTTCTGGCACAGACGAGAAAAGAGTTTATCCCTCCAATCTGGAATAAGGATACACACGTTCATGTGTTTCTAGTGGAGTGGATACAATATGCTCCTCTGGAGGCAGCCGAATTTTCTCAGTACAAGCACCATATCAACCGATGGATTGTGCCCTATTTTAAAGAGCATATCAGCAGCATCAGTGAGTTGTCCGTTCAAGAACTGGAACAGTATTTTTCCTCACTCAGAAAAGCCGACAATCCACAGATTGCTGGTTCGCAACATTTAATCTCTACCAGTCATCACATTTTACTGATGGCTTTCAGCCATGCAGTTAGTAGTGGTTGGGTTGAAAAAAATCCTTTGGTTTCGATCAATCCGGAGACAGGGAAAGGTGAGATTCTGTTTGCAGACTTCATTTTGAAATGGCTTGCAGTCATCAAGTACAAGGTGCAAATTACAACATATGCAGGATACCGCAGTAATGTAGAGAAAAGGATAGAACCCTATTTTCGTGAAAGAGGATACACGTTAAATGAGCTTTCAGACAATCCAGAGTTTATTCAGGACTATTATACCTATGAACTGGAAGAACGGCATGTAAAGCCAAATACGGTCATCAGACGCCATGCTAACATCCATAAGTGTCTTGACTATGCTGTACAATTAAAATTGCTAAAGGATAATCCAGCAGACCGGGTACAAAGACCAGAAGAGAACACTTATGAGGCTCAATACTATACAAACGAAGAAATGGTACAGCTTTTTAAAGCTGCTCATGGGGATCCGCTTGAAATCTGCATATTTCTTGCCGCATTTTATGGTATGCGTCGCAGCGAAGCACTTGGAGTGAAGTGGTCCAGAATTGATATGGTGAACAAGACCATCACTGTAAACCATGTGGTAACAGATATCTATATTGACGGGCATTGTCAGCGTGTCATCAAAGACAAGACAAAATCAAAATCAAGCACACGCAAGCTACCATTAGTCCCGCCATTTGAGGCAGTCCTTAAATATGTTTATCAGAAGCAGCACTATCAGCAGTACGTCTGCGGCGATTCCTATTGTAAGGAATATCTGGATTACATCAATAAGACAGAAACCGGAGAACTTATAAAGCCAGGCTATGTGACGGATCACTTCCAGTTACTACTGAAAAAGAATGGTCTGCGACGGATCCGCTTTCATGATCTCCGCCATAGCTGTGCATCCTTATTGTATTCATATGGCGTTGACCTCAAGGCTATTCAGCATTGGTTAGGACACAGTACGATCTCAACGACTGCAAACATTTATACACACTTTGATTACGACCAGAAGATAAACACAGCAAATGCAATGATCCAGTCCCTGCCCGCAAGTGTTTTCCGGGCATAGGTGTGAACTAAAAAGAAAAAAGACTAAAACAATCTGTCTTAGTCTCTTTACCAAATGCCGGTGGCCGGACTCGAACCGGCACGGAAATTACTCTCCGAAGGATTTTAAGTCCTTTGCGTCTGCCAATTCCGCCACACCGGCAAATATGTGTACACCCAACCCGCTGTAAACAGCTACAAACACCTCAAATTTTGGAGGGATGTTTTGGAGGGATGCAAGCACATTTGCTAAATATGAAATTTTAAGATCCTTGATTTTTCAAGGAAAATCTGCCACAACTTAACAATCCATCCATTGGATTTTAAG
>OJKJ01001058.1_pt1 | contig 11363 bp, 9 predicted proteins | sample 1596491 | NCBI WGS metagenome assembly OJKJ01 (sample SAMEA4350160, study PRJEB24818) | metagenome | biome: human; feature: gut; material: faeces | place: Denmark | collected 2013-09 | reverse complement strand
TGCTCAATATGATCGCGGGGGTATACCCTATCGACTCCGGCAAGATCGAGATCGACGGCGTCAACATTTCCAGGGAACCAGAGTATAAGCGTGCCCGCTACATCGGCAGAGTCTTCCAGGATCCCATGATGGGAACGGCGGCAGGCATGGAGATTCAGGAGAACATGGCTCTCGCATTCCGGCGGGGCAAGATGCGCGGCCTGGGCTGGGGAATCAAGGCCAACGAGAAGGATTTCTACCACGATGCCTTAATGAAGCTGGGACTGGGACTCCAGACCCGCATGACCAACAAGGTAGGTCTGTTGTCCGGCGGTCAGAGACAGGCGCTGACACTTCTGATGGCGACGCTTCAGAAACCGAAGCTGCTCCTGCTTGACGAGCACACCGCGGCCCTGGATCCGAAGACGGCGAAAAAGGTGCTGGAGATCACGCAGGAGATCGTGGAAGAGCAGAATCTGACGACTCTGATGATCACCCATAACATGAAGGATGCCATCTCCATCGGCAACCGCCTCATCATGATGCATGAAGGCCGCATTATCTATGACATTTCCGGGGACGAGAAGAGGAACCTGGAGGTGGAAGACCTCTTAAAGAAATTCGAGGAGGCAAGCGGCGAAGAGTTTGCAAATGACCGCATGATCCTGGCGAAGTAGCATCGTATACATATTTGTGTCACAGAATCGTTACATAATCTTAATAATTATTTATTCTTTCTATATCGCAATTACCGACAAATTATGCTATACTAAGGCGGATAGGCTCGTAGTCTGACTTGACTGTTTCAAGCCAAAAACGATGATGGAGTGAATATTACACAATGGAAAACAAAAGCGATAAAAGTGACAAAAAAGATTACATCGTTCATCTGAACAAAGCCAGAAAGAAGCGTAATAAGAATGATTTCGAGAGATACATCATTCTGGCAGCGATAGCGGTTGTGGTGATTGTAATCCTCCTGTTTGCCGGGAAGGCCATAGCAAAGCGTGTATCGGCAGGGGCGGAAAAGACAACCGCAGCAACAGAGACAGAGAGCCAGGCGGAAGACCCGGGGCAGTTGAAGATTGCCGCGAAGGAAGCAGAGGAGTCTGAGGCAGAAGCACAGGCAAAGAAGACGGAAGAGGAAAAAAAAGCGGTTGTCGATTCTTATCAGAATCTCGGAATTGTTCAGGTTTCCGGATATTTGAATGTGAGAAAAGAACCGAATACCTCGGCGGATATTGTCGGAAAGCTGATGGGAGACAGTGCCTGTGAGATATTAGACAGTACGCAGGAGGGCTGGTATAAGATTTCCTCCGGCGGTATCGAGGGATATATTGATTCCCAGTATGTCCTGACAGGTGATGAGGCGAAGACGAAAGCCTATGAGCTTGTGACACTGCGGGCGATCGTGCAGGTTGACAACTTAAATATCAGAAAAGAGGCCAATACCACGTCGGATGTCGTGGGACAGGGCCTTATAAACGAGCGGTACGAGGTCATCGGTCAGGTCGATGGCTGGGTTCAGATTCCGTCCGGCTATATGTCGGCTGATTACGTCAAGCTGGAGTATGCGTTAAACGAGGCCAGGAAGCTGGACCTGAAGGCCATGATCTTCAATATGTACAAGAACATCGGTATCTCGGATGTAGATAACTACTTAAACGTCAGGGAGGAGCCCAGCGAGGACGGCAAGGTAATTGCCAAGATGCCGAGCAAGGCCGCGGGCAACATTCTTGAGACGACGGACAACGGCTGGTACAAGATCCAGTCCGGTAAGATCACCGGCTACGTGAAATCCGATTATATTCTGACCGGACAGGCGGCCAAGGATGAGGCGCTTAAGGTCGCTGAGCTGATGGCTATCGTGAACACGGACATGCTGAACGCCCGGTCCGAACCGTCCACTGATTCCAAGATCTGGACCCAGATCTCGAACAACGAGAAGTATCCGGTATTGAAACAGATTGACGGCTGGGTAGAGATCGAGCTGGAGGAGGACAGCAACGCTTATGTGGCATCGGATTACGTCGATGTAAGATACGCGCTGCCTGAGGCGATCAAGTTCTCACCGCTGGAGGAAAAGGCCAACGCGGCGGCTTCTCTCAGGACCCAGATTGTAAACTATGCACTGCAGTTCCTGGGGAATCCCTACGTATGGGGCGGCACCAGCCTGACCAAGGGGGCGGACTGTTCCGGATTTACACTCTCCGTATTCGGTCATTTTGGCATCAGCCTTCCGCACTATTCCGGTGCGCAGGCGAATATGGGAAAAGCAGTGAAATCCAGCGAGATGCGTCCGGGAGATCTCGTATTCTATGCGAACAGTAAAGGAACTATCAATCATGTGGGAATCTATATCGGCAACGGCCAGATCGTCAACGCGGCCAGCCGGAGAAGCGGTATTAAGATCTCGACATGGAACTACAGAACACCGGTGAGAATCAGGAATATACTGGGAGATTAATCCATATAAGAGAGCATGCGCAGAACCATAGACGGTTTTCTGCGCATGCTTTTTTCGTATGGAAGGTTCGTATGGTGAAAAAAAATCAGAACACTCTTTTCCGTGAAAAGCCGGAGAATTGACTCAGGAAAGTCTGCCTCCGTGGAAGAAACACGTATAGATTCTGACCTCCCGGCAGTAGATGGCCTCTTCCCCTTGAAATTGGCTGAGGGTACCCTGTGTCCGGCAGACATAGGTAAAATCCTCGTTCCGGAAGTATTCCGGGCCGCGGAGGGGAAGCTTAGCCGGAACCTGTGACAGAGCTTCCTTTAAGAAGGCACTGTAAAAGGTCTCGTCCAGCGATACGCCATAGTAATTGAGCGCCCAGACAGGAGTGTCCCTGATCCACACAGCTTCCTCCCCCGTAAAATTCCGGCTTCCCAGATAGGTGTCGATGTAGAGATAATCCTGCTCGGAGTATTGAAAATCGTGAGACTGGGGGCGTGACGGAGGCGCGGTGTTCTGGCCGGAGGCGTAGGTGCGCTTTTTGGCCCGCATAAGAAAGCGGCGAAGTGCCTTTTCAGACGCAGGGTCCGGGTCTAAAAGGGCTGGGGCGCATTCCTCCTCCTGCCTGACGAGGCGGTCGATGGAAACGCCGAAGAGTTCACTGAGACGGACCAGGTTGGGAAAATCGGGAAATGCCTGGCCGTTTTCCCATTTGGTCACGGCCTGACGGGAGACGTCCAGGCGGCCGGCCAGCTCTTCCTGGGAAAGCTTTCGGCTGGCGCGCAGGTGCTGTAATTTTTCGTTGAAATTCATGTGGTTCCTCCTTTCACTGCTATGTATAATCATACAGGAGTATGGGGGAGAATGCAAACACCCTGTGGTGGCAGGCCCTGCAACTGTGGGTTGCGGATTATTGAGAAACAGGGATAAAAGAAAAGCTTTTATTAACAAGTTCCAGCAGTAAAGCTGTGTTAATAAAAGCTTTTTTACAGGTCTGTTTAAGGAATCTAATTCTCGCTGTGGCGGTTGCGATTATAGTTAATCAGACAGCCGGCTTTTACGATCTCTTTTTCCTCGCTGGTCATCTCCGCAATATGGAGATTGATCTCGTGAATCGGATTGCCCTCTTCATTCTTAATGACATAGGCCGGTATATGCTGCATATCGCCTTCTAAGGCGGCGCGGACACCCGGAACATAGATGAAATCACCGATGTCGAAGGACGGTTCCTCATCCAGAAGGAATGGCAGCATGCCCCAGTTAATCACGTTGGAGCGGTAGCGCTTGGTCGCGTATTCGTTTGCGATATTGGCGAGGCCGCCGAGAACTCTCTGGCAGCTGGCTGCCTGCTCACGTGCGGAGCCGTCACCAGGTTTTACTGCATAGAGCATGCTTCCGATCTCGGTTTCTCTGGCTCTTAATTCCGGCTGATCCAAATAAATACGAAGGGCATTGAACGCTGCTTCCATCTCCGGATCCGGTTTTAACGGACAAGCGCCGGTCTTGCGAACCGCCTCCAGTTCATTGACCTTCTTGGAACGGCCGACATACTCCGGATCGCGTCTGGAAAGCGTGAACTCTGCCAGACCCAGCGGGTTAGAGCGGTAGGATGAGGTCTCTCCGGAAGGAATCAGTTCATCCGTCGTGGTGACAGGGTCCATGATCTTAGAGCAGACTCTCAGAATAATATTATCAGTCAGGGCGCTCATGGCTGGCCAGTCTTTGATATTTGGTCCGTAGATCAGTTCTGCCTCCGGATCTGCCTTTCCATAACCCTGATAAACTCTTCTTTCATAGGAGGTGCTGTCGAATTCATAAGCAGGTACTTCATAACCGTCAGCAATGGTTTCCGCCGAGGTTAAGTAGCCTCCGTTTGCCGCGGTGGCTGCGATCGAGCGGGCATCCATCAAGGCGACGCAGGAGATCTGGCCGTTGCCCGGCTTGGAACCTTCACGGTTCGGGAAGTTTCTCGTGGTATGGCGGATGCTCAGTGTGTTGTTCGCCGGAGTGTCGCCTGCGCCGAAGCACGGTCCGCAGAACGCTGTACGGATGGTAGCGCCGGCAGCCATGAGCTCTGTAACGGCTCCCTTCTTTACCAGATCCATGTATACCGGCTGTGAGGACGGATAAACGGACAGGTTGAAGATATCGTTTCCGCAGTCCTTGCCGGACAGGATATGAGCGGCCGTCATAACGTTGGAATAGTTGCCGCCTGCACAGCCTGCGATAACCCCCTGCTGTACCAGGAGCTTCCCATCCACAATCTTATCGGTCAGGGATAAATGAACATTCGGATTGCCGAGAATATGGTCGGCTTCCTTTTCCACAGATCTTAAAATATCGCCCAGGTTTGCATTCAGTTCGTCAATCTCGTAGGTGTTGCTCGGATGGAATGGAAGAGCGATCATCGGCTTAACGGTGCTTAAATCAATGGATACGACGCCGTCATAATAGGCGACATCCGCCGGGGTCAGCTCTTTATAAGCGTCCTCTCTGCCGTGCATCTTTAAGTAGTCCCTCGTGTCCTCGTCTGTTTTCCAGATGGAGGAGAGACAGGTGGTCTCCGTGGTCATGACATCGACTCCGTTCCGATAATCGGTATCCATGGAGGCGATACCCGGGCCTACGAATTCCATAACCTTGTTTTTCACGTAACCATTTTTAAATACGGCGCCTACGATGGCCAGTGCCACGTCGTGCGGACCGACGCCCGGGCCCGGTTTTCCTGTCAGATATATCGCTACGACGCCCGGATAGGTGACGTCATATGTATCACGAAGCAGCTGCTTCACCAGCTCGCCGCCGCCTTCGCCTACCGCCATGGTCCCCAGGGCTCCGTAACGGGTATGGCTGTCGGATCCGAGGATCATGCGTCCGCAGCCTGCCATCATTTCACGCATATACTGGTGAATGACTGCGATGTGAGGCGGTACGAAGATTCCGCCGTATTTCTTCGCGGCTGACAGTCCGAAAATGTGGTCGTCTTCATTGATGGTACCGCCTACCGCACACAGGGAGTTGTGGCAGTTTGTCATGACATAAGGAATCGGAAACTCGGTGAGGCCTGACGCCCTTGCGGTCTGAATAATTCCGACAAACGTAATGTCATGGGATGCCATGGAATCGAAGCGCAGCTTCAAATGATCCATATTGTCCGCAGTGTTATGTTCCTTCAGGATCGAATAGGCAATCGTGCCCTTTTTCGCCTCTTCTTTAGTTACGTTCTTTCCTGTCAGAGCGACAAGCTTTTCGGCTTCCTGTTCCGGCACCAGTTCCGTACCGTTTACCAGGAAAGCGCCTCCATCATACAATTTAACCATATGCTATCTTTCCTCTCTCTTTTTGTAAGGTGTTGCTTCACCAACGTATTTGAACGCCGGACGCATGATCTTTCCATCATACATCTTATTCTCGATATTGTGCGCCAGCCAGCCTGCCATACGTGCGCAGACGAAGAGCGGCGTGTACATATCTTCCGGTATCTGTAACATATTATAAGCGAATCCGCTGTAGAAGTCCACATTGTTTGAGAGAGTTTTTCCGTTTCCGGCGAGAGTTTCTTTGGCAACTTTTTCAAATCTTGTCAGGAATTCGTATTCATCCTCACGTTTTTTCTGCTTTGCCAGCTTCTCGCAGCAGGTTTTTAATAAGTCGGCTCGCGGGTCGGAAACAGTATAGACGGCATGGCCGAGACCGTATACGAGGCCGGTATTATCATAAAATTCTTTGTCAAGAATCCGCTTAATCACCTGCTTGATCTGTGCATCGGTGGCCTTCAAGCCGATTTCCTTTTCGATGGCGGAGATCATCTCGCTGCAGCGGATGTTGGCGCCGCCGTGCTTCGGTCCCTTTAAGGAGCCGATGGACGCGGAGATCGAGGAGTAGATGTCGGTTCCTGTGGAGGAGATAACGACATTTGTAAAGGGAGAGTTGTTTCAGCCGCCGTGATCCGCGTGAATCATCAGAATGACGTCGAGGAAGTCTGCCTCCTGCTCGGGGAAGGTGCCGTCGCGGCGCAGCATGTAGAGGATGTTCTCCGCGATGGAGTATTCCTCCTTCGGATAGTGGATGATCAGGCTTTCTCTGTCATAGTAGTGAATCTTGCTCTGATAGGCGTAGGCGGCCATGGAAGGAAGCTTAGCCAGAATGCTGATTCCCTTTAATAACGTCTGGTACGGGTCCACGTTGTCGGGATCTTCATCATAATTATAGAGAGAAAGGATACTCTGCTGCAGGCTGTTCATTAAATTGCGGGAAGGGGAACGAAGCAGATTCTTCTCCAGAAACTCATCGGGAAGCGGATAAAAATGACGGAGAATTCCGGAAAACTCATTCAGCTCCTTCTTGGAGGGAAGGTATCCGAATAACAGAAGAAATGTGGTTTCTTCAAAGCCGTACCGTGCATTTCCTTTTCCCTTTACCAGATCGCCGATTTCGATTCCGCGGTAGAAAAGCTTACCGGGTACATTGACCTTTTTTCCATCCTGAATCTCATAGCCGACAACGTCGGATACACGCGTCAAGCCGACCCTGACTCCGGTGCCATCCTCGTTGCGGAGACCCTTTTTTACGTTGTGTTCCTTGAATAAATGATTTGGAATATCCGTATAGTTTGAGGATTTACCAAATGTCTGTGCGATGAAGAAGTTATTCATGCGATATTCTCTCCTTTTCCTTTAGATTCAGTCACGGCCTGCATAATTTTGCAGAAAAGCAGCGCGAAGTGATCTCCACGCTGCCCCCATTGGCATTACTGAAGTGACCGTTTTTATATTGTTCAGTAGTTTACCATGGAAAAGTATCAAAGTCAATACCTTGTTATAATCACAACTAAAATATTGTGATGCGCACAAGATATGTTTGTATTAACCATACAAATGTGTGCGATAGACGGCCTTAATTTTTAGAAATAAAAATGAATCAATAATATTAAGGAAAAAGAAAGGAAAAGATTCTGACAACATACTATAATAGAAAGAAAAGAGTGGTAACAGCCACAGGGAAAAGGAGCGGCGCCATGTACAGTGATTTTGGCTTTTACGGAGGATTTACGCAGTTATTTCCAATTTTATTCGGAGTTATATTTTTGATCGTGGCAGTAATGATCGTAGTTACCCTGATTCGGGGGATTTCGCAGTGGAATTCCAATAACCACTCTCCGGTATTGACTGTGGAAGCGATGGTGACTTCCAAGCGTCAGGAGGTTTCACACCGGCACAGCAATCAGAACACGATGGATACTTATACAAATTTTACGTCTTATTATGCAACGTTTCAGGTCGAGAGCGGCGACCGCATGGAGCTGGGCGTATCGGGAACGGAGTACGGGATGCTGGCGGAAGGCGATATGGGCAGGCTGACCTTTCAGGGAACGAGGTATCTCAGTTTTGAGAGGGGGCCTCTGGAGTCATAGAGAGGGATTTCGGGAGAATGACCGGACGCACGCCAGTGCGGGCAGGAGGATGAGAGATGGAAAAACGAAAAAGGACAATCAGAAAATTGATGCCGGTCAGTCCTTACGACAGCGCCGGACTGGAGGCCTGGTTTTCTGAGCTGGCCGGTCAGGGGCTGTTTGTCAGGAAGGCCGGGTATTATTTTGCAAATTTTCAAAGGAAAGAGCCGGGAAGCCTGGTCTATAAGCTGGAGCCTTGTGACCAGTACCGGGATGAGCATGAAAAGGAGCTGACGGGTCAGTACCATCTGGCAGGCTGGGAAGCGGCCGGTGATGTGTGGCGGAAGTTTTTGATATTTTCGGCTGTCAGGGAGATGGCTGTAAGTCCGGAGATTTCCGTGGAAATACGAAGTGCAGGCGAGGCGTCCCTGAAGAAAACGGGGTATGGATGCCTTCTGACATGCGCTGCGGATGGCGTACTGACGGCTTTCTGGAGCTGGATGATTCTGGGGCGATTTGGTTTCTGGTATACGACCACCATGGCGACGCCCTTCCTTCTCTGTGCCCTGATGGTCTTTCTGTTTGGAATAATTTTCCAGGCTGGTGAAGCCGGTCTTTAAGAATATGATGAAGGATCAGCTGCAGTGGAGCAGTGCTGAGCCGGAGGCGGTATCTTCCGGGCTGTTTGACACCGCCTTTGTGGCCGGGATAAACGACAGCATGCATTATCTCTTCGTCTCCGACGGACAGAAGGTAGCCGCAGTGTGCTATATCGGCCCCGGTTATACAGACGAGTTTTTAAAGACGATTCACGACGCCATGGAGACATGGACGCAGCCGGAGCTGTTTTGGCAGTGACCAGCGGGTTTCCTTCATATTCCTGGAAGCCGACTGTTTCATGGGGCGGATCGAAAGGATATATATTAATATAGTAAGAACATCGGCCGCGGGCTGGGCAAAATAGATGCCGGTCACGCCCAGAAGCCTCGGCAGAATCAGGATAAAGGGCACGTAAAAGAGCCCCTGGCGGATCGATGATGGCCTTCGAAGGTTTCATTTCCCCCAAAACAGATGCATTCGTTGTTTTTTGACTGTCCCCAGTGTACTTTCCAGGAGGCGCCGTCTGGTCTGCTGGTCTTTTTCTTCTCGTTTCATGATTCCATTCTTCTGAAATAACGGAAATTGCTTGAAAATGGGGATGCAACAATTTGTTGCGTGACAGTTCGGCGCTGTCTGTGGTATGTTTTTTTAGAGATGGAGAAGGAGGAGCGCGTATGAACGGGATCGGAAAAAACATAAAGAAGCTGAGGAAAGAGCGCGTGCTGTCGCAGGAACAGCTGGCTGAGCGGCTGCATGTGACGAGGCAGGCGGTCTCCAGCTGGGAGACGGGAAAGAATCAGCCGGATATTGAAACGCTGGAATCCATTGCTGCGGTATTTGACACGGATATTCTGACGGTCTTATACGGACGTTCCAGACAGGAGGAAGGCGGGGAGGAGAAGGAGACACAGAGAAAACGCTGTATGAGAAACTGTCTGATATGGGGAGCCATAGCCCTCGCTGGGCTTGTGGTTCACCTGATGATCAAAGATAAAATCATGGACTGGTATTACCGATTCTGCTACACGGTCCCGGTTTATTTGTTTGTGCTGCTTGTGAGACCCTTATGTGTTTTTGCCTCGGCGGTGGCATTTATGAGCGGGCTCTGCCTCATCGGAGATATCCGGATCAGGCAGAACTGGATCAGGAGAACGATTTTAGGGATGTCCATGGCCTTCCTTCTCCTGTATCTGGCGGCCGCATTTCTGTATCTGGTACCCGTGGTGCAGGATCTGGTACCTGTATTTCTGCCTGACACGGGAGCTGTGTCTGGGTGCCGCCCTCCCTTCGTTTTTCCGTTTATTGTTCGGCTCGTAACGGCGCCTGCGCTGTTTTTGCTTCCCGGGATCGGAATGTTTCTTGGACTCCGCCGATAAAGAAGCGGTCAGAAATACGGGACAGGAGAGAAGAAATGTGGTATATTGACAGCAGGGCAGGCGGTCTGTGGGAGCAGATCTGCCGCGCAGTATGAGTACTCACGGAAACTCCTTGTGCTCAATACCTGAAAGGGAGGGGAAACCATGGCACCAGTGATCAGAATGAATGCAGCGGCTCTGTGCAGAGTTTCATGACAGGCGAATCTGGCACAGAGCGTATAAAAGGAATTGTAAGCGGCAGGAATACCGCTTGATTTTATGAAGCAGATGTCGCCTGAGTGGATTCTGCACTTATAAATGGAATGAGTTACTTTTATTTTAATTTATAAGGAGAGAATCGATGAAAGACAGACAATACCGTAACTTTATCATTTTCTGGTTCAGCCAGTCCGTATCACAGTTGGGGAGTTCCATGACTTCCTTTGCCTTAATTATCTGGTCTTACGGCAGAACCGGTTCCGCCATGTCCGTGTCGCTTATGACATTTTGTACATGGCTTCCCTATATTGCGGCCAGCATCGTTGCCGGGCCGGTAATCGACCATTACCATAAGAAAACGATCATGCTTTTCGCGGACCTCCTTGCGGCGGTCTGCTCTCTGACCGTGGCGGCGCTCGCGGTCTCCGGGAATCTGGTGGTCTGGCACATTTTTATCGTCAATGGAATCACCGGCTTCATGAACGCATTTCAGTTTCCGGCGGAGACGGTGGCGGTGGGGATGCTGGTTCCGAAGGAAAAGTACAGCCAGGCCAGCGGCTTAAATTCCTTTACATCATCCTTGCTCACGGTGGTGACCCCGGTGATGGCCGCATCCTTATCCTCATTTGCAGGGTTAAAGGGTGTCATTGCCTTTGATCTGGCGACCTTTTTGTTTGCTTTTTCTGTCCTGCTGTTTCGGATTAAGATACCGGAGAATGCGGGAGGGACGGAGACAGGGAAAAAGAAAGAGAAAATCTCGGTTCAGGAATCGTGGAGGGAGGGGGTTCATTTTCTCCGCGGACAGAAACAGCTTTGGTATCTGATGATCAGCATGGCGCTTATGAACTTTTTTTCACGGCTGACCTATGAAAATATCCTTTCTCCCATGATTCTGGCGCGGAGCGGCCAGAACCAGATCGCGCTCGGCATTGTCAGCGGGATTCTGGGGATCGGAGGCATGGCGGGAGGTCTGATCGTCTCCTTCGTAAAGCTTCCAAAGGACAGCGTCCGGGTGATCTTTTTATCGGGGGGCATATCCTTTCTGCTGGGCGATTTTCTGATGGGAGCAGGGCAGAATGTTTTCGCATGGAGCATTGCCGGCATAGCGGCCAGCATCCCCATTCCTTTTATTATGGCGGGGCAGAATGTGATTCTCTACCGGACGATTCCGCAGAATATGCAGGGGCGTATCTTTGCCGTGCGAAATGCCCTCCAGTGTGTTTCTTTTACAACTATCAAGCTGCCGACGAGCGAGCGCGGGGGGGGATCGTCTGTATCCGGCAGTGCCATGAACAAAAAACAATGACAGACGGCACTGGGCACGGTATCACACGAACGAAGGCAACGAGGCACAATATAGAGGCGG